>MDTB01058482.1_pt1 | contig 34697 bp, 51 predicted proteins | sample 811161 | NCBI WGS metagenome assembly MDTB01 (sample SAMN05326650, study PRJNA326480) | marine metagenome | isolation source: seawater | place: Mediterranean Sea | collected 2009 | reverse complement strand
TATCTTAGATCATCAATCTCGCCTAGGTTTGTACCGCCAGGCAATGTTTCAACTTTAGATCCACGCCCTTCTGCTGTTTGTGGAAAGAAATAATCTTCATTTATTGACAACGGATTGTATGTTGCATCAATTGAATTCGAACCGCCGCTTGTAGACGGAATACGTCTTTGGTGTATTTCATTTTTAACACGTTCTACAAAACCCATTGCCATATGTGTAGGCATGTTTCCTACATCAATATAAAACACTCTACGTTCAGGAGCTCTGTGTACTCTGTAAATGATAATAGCATCTTCGAGTAGTTCTTTTTGTTTGAATGTTTTGAAAACAGTTTCTAATATGGATGTACCAAATGGAAAGTTTGAATCTAATCCTTCTGACAATGAAATATGTGTGACATGTTTGGCATCAATTGCATATTGATTTTGTTGATCTTCAAATCTACCTGCTGATCCTGTGCCATATGATCCTGGTCCTGAATATGCTCCGCCACGTTTGCCATATCCTTGATCTACCACAGCTGATGAGCCTGGTGATGAATATGTCACATTGGCCGCTACCTGCGATGCACTCAGTGATTCTAAATTTAAATTAAGATCAGCAAACACATATTGTTCTGGTTGTTTGCCTTTGGACTCATTCACAATTACTTTGTCACACTTGGAAGCCGCCACATGAATAAGTTCTTGTGTTTCAGGATCTCTAATAAAAAATGAATCACCATACTTTAACACATTACGAAACATTCTAAACATTCTGCGATTCCAGTCATTGGTTGTGGCAAATTGTTTAACTGCATCACTCAATATCAATGCTTCAGTTTCTGTAGGCTCTGCTTTGAATTCTATTTCAAAAGGCGTGCCTGTTTTTTTATTATTCTGTGTGCAAAATTCTGCAATGATATCCAGTGCCGCATTTACTTCAGAATCTTGATCCATTTGATCATATTGGAAGTAACGTTCTTTTCTGTTGGGGTGTCCTGTGTACACTTCTGGCAGATATGAAGTGTAGTTCATCTTGCCCATAGCTGCCATGCCTGATGCATTATTTGTGCCACTTACTGGCGACAATGAACCATCTGGTTGTACAAGATTAAAATATTTTCTCCAACTCATTGTGTTATTATATGTTTTTTATTCCTTAATTGCAAGTATTTACTTAACCGCCACCGGCTTGGGAGCCATTATTAAAGACTTGGTTAGTATATGCCTTCTTGCCTGTATTATTTGTTTTCTGGAACTCACTGAACAAATTATTAAGTATTCTGTTGGTTTCTGTCAAATCTACTTGGAACTCTTTGCTCATCGGGTCAACTTCTCTACCAGTTGTGTAACTTGAATTACCTAAGCCACTCTTCATATCATTTTTTGAATCGAAATATCTGACCATTCCCTGCTCATCCATGCCTGCAAACAGTTTTTCTCCTGTTGGCATTGTGTATTGTTGAGCGTTACGGATTTTGACCGTCTCACCTTGGTCATCTTTGAAATAAGATGTGCTCATCCCTCCTAAAAATTGCTTCGGATCTGCTGTGCCCCCTACGCCTTGGACCATGTCTGTTGTGTAGGCCTTTCTCTCTTCTTTTGACATGCCTTGAGTAAGAGTTGAAATCAATCTCCCAAATGCCGACGTGACATTTAAAGTGACATCAGCAAGGCCTTTCATGCGGCCCATGGTCAAATCAAACAGACCCCTCTGTATGTCTGTCCCAATTTCTTCCAACTCTGCTTGACGTATGATCATGTCCATCAATCCTTTGTCCAGGATCCCAGTCTCTTTCTCAAGAAACTCTTGGAGAGACATTTTGGGGTCATCAAATTCCCGGTATCTTTTTGCGGCATCTTTGGCAGTTTCGATTTGTGCGTTGTATGCCGCGTCTAATTCTTTGCCGACACCAGCAAATGTCTTTCGACCTTGAAGCTCTTGTTCACGATTCATAGCGGCCAAAATATTCTCCCTTTCGATAATGCCCATGGTTGTTTCGCCCAGTGCTTCTGCTAGGAAATTTCCTTGAGGTAAAATACCCAATGTAGTCAGTCTCAATGCATTTTGAATGTTGCCTTCATCACTGGCAAGAAAATCAGCTATTTGACCAAAAGCTTCAGCTGGCTTCATTGTGCCGTTGATCACTGCTTCTTGCGCCTGCTTTATGGCATCTTGCAATCCTGGAAAACTGTTTGCCAAAATTGCACTGTTCTCGCCAAAAATTTGGTTTATTCCAAACAACTGTTTGCCCATTTCGCCCATGCCCTGCTCCATCAGTATGCCTTGCAGTGTGGTCAATCTTGAAACTTGTTCTGCGTCCAATCCTCTTTCGATCATTTTGGCTCTGAATGCATTATCTGCCAGTGCTTCTAACTGTGCTCTTCGCTGTTCTTGTACACTGACTCCTGTGATTTCAGCCAGTGTTCTTTCTTGTTTAATTCTTTCCAATAATGTTTTTTGTAGTTGTGTCTCTGTCATCTGACTGAAGCCTCTAGTCCTAGCTTGTTGAGTGAAAAAGTCAGCAAATTCTTCTGTGATTTCATTTGCACCCATACCAAAAGTTCGCAGAGCCATTCCTATTTCAGAGCCAGGATTTGTTAAACCAGCCAAATCAGATGTAAAGTCTCGAGCTACTTTTGTCACAGTGCCATAAAAAGCTAAAAGACCCAATGCATTCGTTTTGACTGTATCTGCGTAAGTCTCCAATGCAATGTTTGTATCAATTATGTTTGATATTAATTCTGTAAAATTAACCGATGTGACTCGTCCTGACTGTGCTAAACTATCAAAAGTCTCCTTTGTGACATCCATAAATTCTAACTGTAACTTGACCAGTTCGCCTGTGGCTTTTGCGGCAGCTGACACTGCTCCGCCAAAGAATGGTATCGATTCAGCCACTGTTGACACAGTTTCTGTCAACAAGTCAACGATGCCGCCCAATGAAGCAAATTTACCATTTATGTTCAACAATTGACTGGCTAACCCAGTGGATCCCGATATGATACTGCCTATGTTATTGAAACTTTTTTCAAGTCCTTTGATTGCTGTGCTTTGAGCAACATATTCTTTTGTGGTGTCTTTACGTGCTTTGGATTCATCTGCTTTTTCCTTTTTTATCCTAGCACCTTCCGGACCTTTGCCAGATAGTAACCTTTTAATTTCCAGTTGTGTGGCTTCTGTAGCCCATTGTGGGTAGGAACCAGTCTCCAGTTCTATATCTGATTTGGCCATTTTATTGCATTATAAATATTCACTATACATATTTATGAATACAGAAAACACTCAAAATACAAATCCATTAAGCAGATACTTTAGAAAGCCTGCCATTTATATCACGTTACCGTCTGGTGGAATGTTTATGAGTGCAGAGTCTATCAAATTTGATAATGAAGATGCAAAAGAATTGGCTGTGTATCCCATGACTGCTCGTGATGAAATGACATTCAATACTCCAGACGCTCTATTGAGTGGACAAAGTACTGTTGATGTAATTCAGTCTTGTGTGCCTGGCATTAAAAATTGTTGGGAATTGTCTTCTATCGATTTGGACACTGTAATAATTGCTATCCGTATTGCATCATACGGCGAAAATATGTCTGTGTCTAGTCCGGTGCCAAACACAAAAGAATCTGTCGATGTGCAGGTTGATTTACGTCAATCTTTAGAACGCATTGATAATATAAAATTTAATGCACATCTTCAAATAGATAATAATCTGTCTGTGCAAGTAAAACCTAACAACTATAGGCAACTCACTAATTTACAACTCAAAGCTTTTGAAGAACAAAGACTGGTACAGCAAATTGCTAAGGCAGATGATATGGATCCAAAAGAACGAGATGAACGTTATAATTCTGTGTTTAGAAATATGACAAATTTAACCTTGTCAAACATGATTGATTCGATTGCTTCATTTACGTTAGACACTGAAACTATTGTGGACAGATCACAGATCAATGAATTTGTAAACAATATGGATACCGGAATGGCCACAAAGATTAAAAAACATATTGAAAGCCAATCCAAAATAGGAAAAATGAAACCAATTGAGATTGCCGGAACTGCAGATCAAATAAAAGAAGGAGCTCCCGAAAAATGGGAACAACCTGTTGCATTGGATAACTCAAATTTTTTCGCATCAAAATCTTGACTCTCGATATCTCTGAACTAGAGAAATATTTTAAAGATCTGGAAAATCAAAATAAACAAATCAAAAATGATCTGGTTCATCTGTGTTGGTATATGCGTGGTTCTGTATCCTATGAAGATGCACATTATCTTACCACAGAAGATAGAGTAATGATGTCAGATCTAGTCAAAGAGAACATAGAGAATGTTAAGAAGACAAAACTGCCACTGCTATAAATATCATATATGAAACTTACAGATTTATTCGAAGTTGATCCAAGAATAGGCGGTGCTTTACAAAAAGCCGCTTCCGGCATAGGTCAGGCCGCTCAAGATCTAAAAGGACCTCTACCTTTATCAAGAGCAAGACAAGAAGCAGAAAACATGAGAGATGAATTCAACAAGTATGCTGGTAACAATGCTGATAAAATGAGTGGTGTTGAAATATTCACTAGTTTTGTAGCAAATAGAAAGAAGAAAAAACCTAGAGATAATTTGGAAATAGACAGAACCACACTGGTCAACGATGAAGGCAAATTCAATGCTAGAGTGCTCCGCAGTATATTCATGGATATTGCTAAAGCAGAAATGCAGTATGCAAAAGACAATCCACCGGATACCACAGTCAAAAGAAGAGGTAGAGATAACCTTTACAGCAAGGGTAAAAGAATACCCGACAAAAGCAACGTATAAACTTACAGTATAATTCACATTGGAATCAATATAGCTACTACTATGAAGAACGACTTTGCTCCTACTTCCAAACATGCGGTGTTGAACACTGATCAACGTCGAAACAAAACCAACTATGTGCTACAAAAGATGCTGATGACACATTCTCCCAAAGACTGTGCTAATTTGCTGTTTGATTTTTTTGAAAAACACACAGATCTAAGGCGTGCCGATATAACATTAAGTGATTTTATGAGTGAGTATGATGCTCACAAACTGGATGACAAGTAAAGATTGACTTCGTCAATCGCTCTTCGTTTGCACTCGAGCATTTAATATGCCGTTTCCTGATGTAGATCCTTCAGTCATAAGCCAACTGTTACGTTGACCTATGTTCCTGATGTGAGTCACATCAATCACTCGCCAGTGTTGTCACCCTTTTGGCTCTTTCCGCTTACCATACACACGTGATTTTTAAGAAGTCTCTCAGTTGGCTGTGACTTCATAAGGGTATCGACTAATAGACGTCAAGCGATTCGCCGCTGTTGTTACAGAGTAGTTCGCTGTGTTCCGAGACGTTATGTTGCCTAAATTATTTTTGAAGTGCCATGAATGCCTAGCACTCATATATACACATATAATTTTTTATGACCAATCAAATTGAATATAACGTTTGGAACAAATGGGATCCATTGGAAGTTGCCATGGTTGGATCTTGTGAAAATGAAAATTTTTTTGCCAATGTAAAAAATATTGAGATAAGAGAAAAACTTACACAACTTCTGATAGAGACAAAAGAAGACCTAGACCATTTTGCATCTGTTTTGGAACAGCATGATGTTACTGTGCATAGACCACAAATAGATCCTACGCGACGTATGTTTCCTAATATTAAATTAAGTCCTTGTGTTACACATCAACCTCGTGATTATTGTATGACTTTAGGCAATAACTTGCTTGTGAAAGATTCGGATGCAGCTCGTAGATACAGACTTCTATTTCCCCATATGGACATTGCTGGCCAGCAACAAGAAGCATGGAAAGACCTGTTAAAAACAACAAGAATTATAATTGATCCGCCATCTTGGACTCTGGTTGGAAGTGATCTATATGTTGATATAGCAAAAACACCACACAGTATGAAAAAACAAAGAAAAAAAATTCAAGAATGGGCAGACCAACACCTACCAAACACCCGTGTACATGCATTGAAAGTTGGCGGCCATACAGATGGATGTTTTCATACTTGCAAGCCAGGAGTAATTATTTCCTTAATAGATATTCAAACATACTCAGAAACGTTTCCCAATTGGGATGTGTTATATTTGCCGGATCAAAGTTGGGATGCCATGCACCCGTTTGTGCAAGCCAAGAAGCACACACAGGGAAAATACTGGATTCCAGGTGAAGAAAATAATCAACCATTATTAAATTTTATAAATTTATGGCTAGATGAATGGGTTGGATTTGCCGAAGAATCAGTCTTCGATATCAACATGTTTATGATTAATGACCATACTGCCTGCGTGAACAATTATAATAAGCCAGTGTTCGACTATTTTAAAAGACACAAAATAGACCCTATAATTGTGCCCATGAGACATAGATGGTTTTGGGACGGAGGACTACACTGTTGCAGTTTGGATCTTGTGCGGAAAGGACAGCAAGATACCTATGTCTGAAAATTATCACCAATCCGCGTTACGTATCGCAAATCGGAAAATGCCTGTGCCAAAAAACAAGGTACAAGCTCCTATGGAATCCTTAGCCAAATGTAACAACCTCGCAGTAAGGGCAGAAATAGTAAAACAGGATCCGACTGCCACAAACACGTATTGGATTAGCATTGATGATATGAAGATTTACTTTTACGAAGATGATAATTCGTTGCTTTATATTGACGATAACCGGCGTAGAGATGATATAGATATCAAAGCAAAATATATTGGTGGCGGTGTGTTTATTGATGCACACGAAGAGTCGCATATTTCTACACCATGGGGTTCCATGATGTGGTACGTCTCTATACCGAAACAGTCAAAGTCTTTACAATCCAGGCAAGGATGGTTTTGTTTGATGAGGAGAAAAGATGAGCATCGTGACATGGTGGCTCTGCAGTTGACAAAGGCATGTGAATCTATGTTTGCAGTTAAACCAAATTATTTTGTTTATGATCAAGTTTCATACAAGGATGAGTTTTTGCCTGATGCAAGATTCAACAATCTTGTGCCACAAATGTTTCGTGACATTCCATTGACTGGCATTGACAATCAAGTAGCACTCAAGTCACTCAATTATTACAATAATTGTTTAATAAATGTAGTTGCAGAAACAACAACAAAAATGTTTTTTGCAACTGAAAAAGTTTACAAGTCAATTGCATCAAAACAACTTTTCGTTATTATTGGATGTCATCATTATTTGCGAAGATTACGCAAAATGGGGTTCCAAACATTTAGTCCATATATAGATGAATCATACGATTCAGAGAAAGACCTTAACAAACGGGTCAAAAAGGCAATGTTCTCTGCAAACAATTTTCTCAAACAAAAACATAAGCCGTTTGACGCTTTACAAAGAATTGTTGACCATAACAAAAACAGATTGAAACATTTAAGGTCAATATGCACGTATGATGAACACGTAAACAAAAAAATTAAAAAATATATTAGATTTTAATTGCTGATATTGTCCGGAAAGTCTCTGTAAAGAAAATGTTGAATAGTCTCACTGTCAACAAGTTGATTAAAATTAACATGTTTTTCATCTATGTGTTTTTCGTTACGCAACACAGACGTCATTGCATCATCTAATTGTTGCATGTTCTTAAACTCCATCATGATATGAAACTCTGGCAGATCCATTGATCGAAACCCCAGTTTTGCCCTGGTTAATCTGTAAGATTGCATGTTGCCTAGTGCAACCATACCATCTAGAAACTTACGCATTTTACCAGCAAATTCATAGCCGTCCACATCCTTATGATGATCCGCAAAAATATGATAGATATCCATATAAAATACTTACATATGCGTACCTGGTATAAACATCAATTTGGAAAGTTAGACAAACAAGATATTCAGTTTGTTCAAGTGTTTGCTGAGTTTGAAAAACACGAAGAAGAATATGCCTTATCCTGCGGATGGGCAGAAATTGAAAGCAATGTTTGGCAACAATTGAGAACTGTGAGAATAGATATAGAACAGTATTGTAAGCATAGCAAACCACCAAAAACATCTGACACTGTGAATGTAAAATATATTTCTGGTGCAGAAGCTAAAGATATGATGTCGACGTTGTCTGAAATTTACAAGCAATATCTTGATCATCATGGATATAAATTACTTGATCCAAATCCCATTGAAGATATAGGAGATAAGGATGTTGTGTATGTGTATTCACATCAAAATAAAATTGTAGGATTTTCTATATGGACAGTGTATGGTATAAGTTTGGACAATTGGCAAATGGCATGGGATTATGTCACACCTAAACTGCAACTTGGGAAATACAGTCTTTGGTATGAGATGCAAGAAGCATACAAACAAGAAAAATTGTATTTTTATCTTGGAGCAAGTTATGATAAATCTTGCAGATGGAAAAGCACGTTGCCTGGATTTGAGTGGTGGGATGGACAAAAGTGGCAAAAAGATGTGACTGCCTACAATCGTGCTATAGACATGGATGAAGAATTAATCATCAAAACGCCAGTTGACTACATCATCTAGATTTTCTTGTGACCATTTGTCGTAGTATTCTCCACCTTTAAGCATCTCTGAGTGTTTGTTTATCTTGCTCAAACGTTGTATTACCACAAGAATCAAATCGCCATGGTTCATTTGTACGCCGTCAATCTCTTCGGGATCCATTGGATGATCTTCCAGAGCCACTAAATCTTTCGATTTGTATTTGTCATTCAATTCTTTTATTTGAGCCGATACTTCTTCTGCACTATTCAATCGACGAGCCACGAGTTCACGTGCCACAATAATTGCTTCAAAGTCATCATTCCATGTTTCGAACACTTGTTCAGCAGTTTTCCAAATATCGGGAGGAAAACCTTTTTCATCCAAAGGTGCTTGTACAATTTTAATTTTGTCTTGCACCCTGTATTGCCGTGCATAAGGACATGGAGGCATGTTACCAAATGATGGATGTGGTACTTCTACGAACTTTTCCATCCACTGAAGAATACTATCGATTACTGGTTGCGTGGCATCATGCATGATTATATAATACTAATAATTATGAATTTTGTCAAAGGAAGTAATCGATATAATTTGCCTATATATTTTGTGGCAAAAACTTATGCTGAAGTGGACCATAATATAACCATATCTATCGATGACAATATAATTTTCAACAAAAGTTTCACAGCCAACAAAGAACATATTATCAAACTAGACAGAATATTCGATTTTGTATGCAGTGACGTCAAGACATTTAAAATATCCTGGAGTGGTGACAAAGAATGTAGTGAAAAATACTTAAAGTTTAAGCAAATAGTAATAAATGAACAATCTATAGGATTTGACAAAGGCATATATAAACCAAAACCAGTAGAATACTTTGATAGTCTAACTGGCCAAGAAAAACAAAACAAAATTACATACCACGGACACGAATATGGTTGGTTTGGAGATATAGATTTTATATTTTGTTTGTGGGATCGTAATGAAAACGGTGATGACATACCAAAATTAAAATATTATAAAACATTAGAACTTAGCATACCACAAATATTAGTAGATGCATCGCTAAAGTTTATACATAGAAGAGTAAAGAAAAATGAAAATAAACAAATTTGATAATTTTACAAAATGTAAATCTGCTGTGGTAGGAAAGGTGAATTATAGTTTGTTGGATATTGTAAATCCTGCACACAAAGATCATATAAAATTTGTCTTTGATGAAGCCGAGCAAACTTTAGAAAATATTGTAGACATTTTAAAATCTTTTAATGTAAACACACACAGGCCTAAACCTATAGCACATGACACTATATCGCAACTGCAAACACCATTTGTAAAATTACGAGGCGTCAAAAACACAATTTGTCCTACTGATAGTTTTTCTATAATTGCAGATACAATAGTTGAGTGTCCTAGTCCACAAGAGACTGCATATTTTGATCATATACAATACAAACATATTTGGCAAGACTACTTTGATGCTGGGTCAAAATGGATTGCTTCACCGATCCCAACTCATGCTCCTGAACACTGGGATGATATCGACGGTAATACATATGGAGAAATTTTGTTTGACGGTCCTGCTGTAAATCTCTGTGGAGATAAAATGTTTGTTTCAGAAAGTGCTGTAATTAACAAAAGAGCAAAACAATGGTTACATCAACAATTCCCACAATTTAAAATTATTGATATTAATGATACACACGGGCATCTTGACGCATATTTTTCCATACTTAAACCTGGAGTAATTTTTTCCGTTTTGTCTAAAGACAAACTTCCGGATATTTTTGCAAATTGGACTGTGATACAAAGTCCACAATCACAATATCTGCCTACTGAAGTTGTTGACGATTTTATTCAAGATGATGACTATGAGAACACGACCTTAGAAGTGACAGGATTTAGTATTGACGAAAATAATTATCTAATGAATAAACACACATGGGAAAATCATCCTGATATTGTAAAGCAAATTGAATCACATAAAATTAATGTTATCCCCATAAAGTATGATGTTGCTAGATGGCTAGGACAAGGCTTGTGTTGTATGATAAATTCGATTGTACGTGAAGGCACAATGGAGAATTATTTTTGATGTGGATATATGACAACAACCCTATAAAAGAATTGCCAGAAGATTGTATTGGATTTGTATACCTTATAACAAACAACACTAACGGTCGTATGTATATAGGCAAAAAATTAGCAAAATTTAAAAGGTCACGGCCGCCACTGAAAGGCAGAAAAAATAAACGCAGACACACTGTTGAAAGTGACTGGCAAGATTACTATGGATCAAGTGACTTGCTTACGGAAGATGTAAACAAACTAGGTAAAGAAAAATTTACTAGGCAGATATTACATTTTTGTAAGTCAAAAGGAGAATGCAATTACTTAGAAGCAAAAGAGCAGTTTGCAAGAGGTGTGCTAGAATCAGATGATTATTATAACGGTCACATAAGGGTAAGGGTACATGGGTCCATTATCAAAAAATGAAGCTGACAAATGGTTTGCAGATCACAGCATATCTGATATAAAAATTTTTCCAGATAAAGATGTTGTACAACATTTGAAATATGCACTGGAGCAAGTTAACACAAACAATTTGTTTTTAGAATTTGGCGTAAGAGATCGAAGAACTTTCAATGTTATCAAAGAATATTCAGAAGTTGTGCATGGATTTGATTCTTGGACCGGATTGCCATGGCCATTACAATTAGCAAGATTGGTTGAGCCAGAAAAAACAGGGCCACATCTTGCCGCTGAAACTATACCCGAATCTGATGACACACAAATATTTTGGAGTGGATTGTTCGAGGATACTTTACCAAAATTTATAGAGTCCCATAATGAACCGATAAGTTTTTTGCATATTGATTCGAATTATTATAAATCAGCACAACAAATTTTAAACGCTTTGGATGACAATATTACAAATGACACTATTATAGTGTTTGGACAAATACATGCATTTGAACGTGCTGATTTGGCTAAATGGGAAAATGTATGGAACCACGAATTGTTGGCTTGCAAAGAATGGGGACGCAACATACAATTTTTTTCACGTAATCAATTTCTACAAGCGGCAGGAAAAATAACATGAAAGCATTTGTACTATATTTAGAAGAAGTAGAAGCAACACATTGGCCAGCTAATCATGCAGTGCAATCAGCACGTGAACATGGATTGGATGCTGAGGGGTTCAAAGGATATACTCCTTCTCGAGCAGATGAATATATCAAACGTGAAAACTTGAAAATGTATGATCCTGGACCTAAGCTGTACAGAATAAAATGGAACAAAGGCGGCGTAAGAGGCTGTATGGTTTCACATTTAGAAATGTGGAAGAAATGTGTTGCCTTAAATGAAACTGTTGTTATACTTGAACATGATTCAGTTGTAGTATCAGACACATGGAGAACTCCGTTTGACCAACTACTGCATTTAGACAAACATCGTTTTGTAGAACCAGATCCAGACTTAGGCACAGATCCCAAAATTGAGAAACTTGAAAACTATAGAAAAGGTGAACAACAATTACAAGGCACATATGGATACGTTGTGAAACCAGATACTGCTAGAAGATTAATACAGGGAGCATATGAAGATGGCTTGACTGCCGCAGACATGTTTGTGAAAGACAAGTATTGCACAATTCAAGTTGTGACTCCACGAGCAGTAAAAGTAAACAATCAAGAATCATTAACATCCAACAGAGACTTCTATATATAGACGTATGCACATTACACTTACAGGGTCACATGGTTTTATTGGCACACATTTAAGGAAACATCTAGAGGATAATGGTCACACTGTAGAATGCTGGGATCTTCTAATTAACAAAGATATTGTAAATTTTGAAATAGATCCTGCATCGGATGTTTGTATACATTTGGCCGCAAAAGCAGATATAAGAGAAAGTTTTACTAATCCAGATTTGTATTGGAACGAAAATGTTGTAAAATGTAGAACTGTGTTTGATAAATGTGCTGAACACAATATTAGAATAATCTATGCATCATCATCTGCTTGTTTAGAATGGCATCGTAATCCATATGCGTTATCAAAATATGTTGATGAATTTATGGCACCAAAAAATTCAGTTGGTTTACGTTTTTCAACTGTTTGGGGAGAAGGTGCTAGAGACACAATGTTGATATCAAAAATTAAACTTGGCATAGTAGAATATGCAACAACACACACTAGAGATTTTATCAATGTGGCAGATGTTGTAAATGCTATTCAAACTATTATAGACAACCCAAAAGAGATAGGTGTGTTTGAATGCGGATGTGGTATAGCTTTTAAAGTCGACCAACTAGTTGCAAACAATGGGTTTGATGTGCCAGTCACAGAAGGTGAAGATTTTGAATTAGAATCAAATGTTTTGCCATCTGAAAGATTACGAGCATTAGGTTGGCAGCCTGTTGTAAATGTAATGGAAACAAAATTAAGATGAAACTATTAGAAGACGGCTATTATATTCCAGACGGTGATGATCCGGTACACCATATAGGTGGTAATGTTAAAGAACATGATGGTAAAATACATGATGAAGTTTTAAAACTGACACAAAAACGTACTCATATGTTAGACATAGGAGGCAATGTAGGACGTTGGTCTAACCACTATGCAGACATATTTGAAAAGGTAACAGCCTTTGAACCTGCAGATTACAACATTGAATGTTTTAAACTAAACACAAAAGACAAAACAAATATTACTCTACATGAATACGGTCTAGCAGATAAGCCAGGCAAAGGCAAATTAGCTGTTGCCATAGAAGAACATTTAGGTTCTACTAGAGTGTGGCCTGGAGACGAAGGCGATATTGTGTTGAAAACATTAGACTCACACAATTATGATGATATTGATGTGTTAAAAGTTGATGTAGAAGGCTTGGAGATTTCAGTGCTTAATGGAGCAAGAGAAACATTAGCAAGATGTTCTCCAGTTATTATTATCGAACGATGTGTGCTTAATTCGGAAGCATATGGATACACAAAAGATGACAGCCATAAATTATTAGTTGAATTAGGTTACAGCAGAGCTGTCAAAGTCACTCGAGACTGCATCTATATCAAAAAATGAAAATACTAGTCACAGGGTCGTTAGGATTTGTAGGATCACACCTAGCAAAAAGATACCACACACAAGGTCATGATGTAGTAGGCATCGATAACGGTGTTGGTGGTTATGACGATAATCTCACAGAAGTTCAAACACTTAGAATAGATTGCTGTGATCAAGGCAGTGTGGATCAACTTTTTGCCAGAGAAAAATTTGATTTGGTTATTCATGCGGCCTGTACAGCATATGAAGGATTAAGTGTAGTATCTCCTGTGCTTGTCACAAGAAATACATTTGATGCTACTGTAAACGTGTTATCCGCCTCCATAAAGCACAAGATCACACGTTTTGTATACATGAGTAGCATGGCACGATATGGCAAGCAAGAACCGCCGTTTACTGAAGATATGAAGCCAGCTCCTGAAGACCCATATGGTATTGCCAAAGTTGCCGCCGAAGACACAGTAAAATGTCTGTGTGATGTAAACGGCATTGAGTGGACTATTGTGGTCCCACACAACATATATGGACCTAACCAAGTTTATGACGATCCTTTTAGAAATGTTGTATCTATATTTTTACACAGAAATTTACAGGGCAAACCTTGTATAATTTATGGAGACGGAGAGCAAAAAAGATGCTTCTCATATATTGATGATACACTACAAGTATTTGACAAAGTTTGTTTTGATAATTCTGCTATAAGTGAAACTTTTAACATTGGCCCAGACGAAGACTATGTTACCATAAATGATCTTGCAAATCTAACTGCCAATGCAACTGGCTTTAATGGAGAGCATCAATATATGCCAGGCAGACCAAAAGAAGTAAAATATGCAACTTGTTCATCAGACAAGATTAGAAAATTCTTTAATTATGAAACCAAAGTTTCCATTGCAGAAGGCATACAAAATACGTTACAATACATTAGAACTAGAGGCATAAGAAAATTTAACTATTCTTTGCCTATTGAAATTGATAACGAGCATACGCCAACCACATGGACAAAGAAACTAATATAACCATATGTTGCCCCAGCAGAGGACGTCCCGATCTTGCAAAACGGATGGAAGAGTCTGCATATGACACAGCCAAACATCCAGACAAAATAAAAGTAAAATTTTATCTTAATGATGATGACCCATCTTTAGCACAGTACAAAAAACACAATTTGCGTAATATTGAGATAGGACCAGACAGAAGCACAGTAATGAGTTGGAATGTTTTAGCCGAAAGTGAAAATAGTAAAATGTACAAAATGGTAGGGGATGATGCTGAGTTTATAACCCCATCTTGGGATACTATATTTTTAGATCAACTATTGAAACATCCTGATGGCATATTTGCAATTGGCACAGCCACAGGTAAAAAGCATGGACTAGAACATCAAACATGCCCACACCCAACTATTGCAAGACAATGGCGTGATGCACTAGGTTACTTTTGGCCACCGCAGTTCCATCACTGGTGCTTGGACGCATACACAAAAGACCTTGCGGTGGCCGTTGATAGATACATATTTCTTAAAGACGTAATGATTAAAGTAAAAAAAATAACAGAAGATTCGACAGCAAAAAGAATAAGAACATCAACAGTACAATTAAGAGATGAATGGTTATACCAAAAAACAAAACAATGTTTTTTTCCGGACGATGTGAAAAGATTACAGAAGGCAATGCAATGAAAATAATAGCACATCGCGGATTACTAAACGGAAAAGACGAACAGTTAGAAAATCGTCCAGGCACAATTAAAAAGGCTTTGGAAGCAGGATTTGATGTTGAGGTAGATGTATGGTATGTCGACGGATTGTTCTTTTTAGGACATGATGCTCCAACTGATATTTTGCCAGACTGGTTGTTGCATGATGAACGTGCTTGGTTCCATGCAAAAAACATTGGAGCATTGAGAGAAATGTTAACACTAGATAAACGTGTATTCTATCATACAGAAGAAGAAGTTGTGTTAACATCACGTGGAGATATGTGGTGCTATCCAGGTAAAGCTGTTGCTGGTGGGTATTGTGTCTTGCCAGAATTAGGCTGGGAACCTGATGATATTATTCCTGAAGGTGTCCTAGGGGTGTGTACCAATTATCCATTTAAATATTTGGAGAGCAAATGAAAAATATTAATGTACTAATTCCAATGGCTGGATCCGGCAGTAGATTTGCCGAAGTTGGTTATACTTTACCTAAACCTATGATTGATGTTCAAGGCAAGCCTATGATTGAGGTTGCAGTCGAAACACTTGATATAGATGCCAATTACACATATGTGGTACAGAAAGAACATTATGATCAGTACAACCTTAAGAATCTTTTAAATCTCTTAACACCTAATTGTAATATAGTTCAAGTAGATAGTATTACAGAGGGTGCGGCATGCACTACTTTGTTGGCAAAAGAATTTATAAACAATGATCAACCATTAGTGATCTCAAATTCGGATCAGTGGATTGAATGGAATAGTGCTGACACAATATCCTATTGGAGTGGTGCTGATGGAGGCATGCTAACTTTTAAAAGCAACAACCCAAAACACAGTTACGCTAAAGTCAACAAAGAAGGATTTGTTACAGAGACAGATGAAAAAACAGTTATATCAAACGATGCAACTGTTGGTGTGTATTATTGGAAAAAAGGTTCTGACTATGTAAAGTATGCAGAGCAAATGATAGAAAAAAATATCCGCACTAACAATGAGTTTTATGTTTGTCCTGTGTTTAACCAAGCTATACAAGATAATAAAAAAATCCTAATCAAAGAAATTGACACATACAAACCTCTTGGTACTCCTGAAGATTTATTTTTGTATACAAATATGCTTTTAGAATATGAAACAGATAAGAATGCAACTTACTTCATTGATCTTGACGGTACAATTTTAAAACACAAACACAGGTATTCTAATCTTGAAGATGCTGAATTGTGTCCAGGAGTGCGTGATACTTTAGATGAACTAGACATGCGTGGAGATACTATTATACTAGTGTCAGCAAGGAAAGAATCCTCAAGAAAATTTACTGAAGCACAACTACAAAAATTAATGGTACCTTATGATCAACTAGTTCTGAATGTGTCGCAAGGATGTAGAGTTGTAGTAAACGATATTTTATCTCCCACAGCACGATCACGTGCTAAGGGCGTTAATATAATAACAGACCAAGGATGGTCAGTATCGGATTTGGACAAATGAACCTAGCAGTATTTGGAGATAGTTGGCCTATAGGAACTGAACTACAAAAACACGAACTTGCTTTTGGAGATCTTCTGCATGAAAGACTAGATACCCGTAATTTTTTTAATTGTGCAGAACAAGGCAGCACAATAGATTCACTTGTTTTACAGTTAGATGAGTTCATGCAAAAAAGGATAGATGATTGCATATGTGTATTTTTTATTACCAATCCTGCGAGATATTTGTATTTCGAAAATAATGAACCTAAAATTTTAAGACCTACTGGTGATAAAAGTCATCTTACAAAGTTTTATTTTGGTGAAGTGCAATCAGACGAGTTGGATTATCATAAAGCCAACATATCTATTTTGGCCTTGCAGAGAATGTGTCAGCAAAAAGGATACAAAGATTTTTATATTGAAGGATGGACAAATATAGATTGGAAATATTATGGTATAGACAAAACAAAGTTTTTGCCACAAAGTGCAACGGAGATGTTTGGCGCTGAAACAAACACACAAACATTAGAACTTGCTAAATTTCAAAACAACAAATATATTAAGCCAAACAAATATCATCCTAATCAAGTAGGGCATGAATTGATTGCAAAAAATTTATATGAATTTATTAAAGCACATGAGTAGTTTTTCAGTAACAACGACATGGGGATCAAAACATTGGGATTATTATGGCCGTAGATGTGTAGAATCTATTATCAAACATTGGCCAGGAGAAGTAAAAAAAATATTTTATGTCGATGATATGACACAGTCAATACAAGGTCAAAATATTGAGTATTATAGATTGCAAGACACACAACCAAAATTACAAGAATTCATTGATAGAAATAAAGACAATCAATATATTAAGGAACGTATGCGAGCTCCATTACGTGATGTGTTTGAATATGATGCTGTGAGATTTTCATGGAAAGTGTTTTGCATGATTGACGCCGCAAGTAGATGCAACACAGATAGATTAATTTTTGTTGATGCGGATACAGTCACATATAAAAATATTACTATGCAGTGGTTAGAACACATTGCTCCAGGTAATAAATTTACATCATTTTTAGGTAGGCCCAAAAAAGGATTCTCAGAAACAGGATTTATTACATTCAACTTATCTCTTCCACATGCAAAAAAATTCTTTGCAAGATGGCAAGAATATTACGATAAAGATTTATGGAAAGATCTTAAAGGCTTTACTGATTCGTTTACTTACGATGCCGCACGTATAGACACAACACCTAGATATTTGGACAATGATCTAAACGATGGCAGATATTTAGGAAGCAGATCTGCAAAGCATCCATTTGTAAATTCAGAACTTGGAGATTACATGGATCATCTAAAAGGTGATAGGAAAGATGCCAAGAATTCAGCAAAGGATTCAAAAGTAAAAAGAAAGGATGACCATTGGGTATGAAAACGGTGACAGTTACAACCACATGGGCACCAAAACAATGGAATGCATATGCAAGAAGATGTGTGGAAGGGATCTCTGAATATTGGCCTACACACTATAAAAAATTACTGTATCCTGATGATGATACACAGAGAGTTTTTGTTGAAAACTCACAATACTTCACACTGAAAGATAACAGTATACATCAAGCATTTATTAACAAACACAAAGTAGATATTTCGCAACATGAAATCAAAAAGAACTGGTCAGGTTGGCGAGACCCAATGGATGCTGTGCGTTTTTCATTTTGTGTGTTTAATCAGATTGATGCATTTGCAAAATGCACCACTGACATTTTAGTCTTTATAGATGCTGATGTAATTACATTTGATCATATTCCAGATGGATGGATACAAGATTTAATGTGTGGTAAAGACGTCACATACATTGGCAGAAAAAATAAATTTTCTGAGACAGGATTTATTGCTTATGATCTGTCAAATCCTAACATGAAAACTTTTTTCAAAAAATGGACAGAACAATATACAAAAGACTTAGTATTCAATCTAGACAACTGGGGAGATGCCGACACATTCGACGAAGTGCGTTCAAATATGGTTAACGAAGGATTAATTACAGATAATAATATTAATGATGGAAGATTTCATGGACTGTCGGGAGGGAAACATCCTTTCATAAATTCAGAACTTGGCAGATACATGGACCATCTAAAAGGTGAAATTAAATTCAAACGTTCATCTAAAGATGAATTAAAATATAATTGGGAGCATCCATATTGGCAATAATATCTAAAGCACCGCTTAGACTATCCTTTGCTGGAGGTGGCACAGACCTTGAGCCATACTGTGAAACATATGGTGGATGTGTCTTGAGTGCTACAATCAATCAATATGCATATGTGTCTATTGATGCTAATCCATCATACGGAGAAGACACATGGGTATTCCATGCTCCGGACATGGACCAAGAACATACAGTCAGTGGCCCAATTGATTCATGGGATACTAGCCAAGCCACTTTATTAATCAACACTTATAAGCATATGCAACATCACTTTGGATTTGAATTATTGCCTGTAAGGTTAACAGGTTATTGTGAATCTCCGCCTGGTTCGGGACTTGGATCTTCATCTGCATTTACTGTGGCTACTGTATCTGCTATCAATGAATATTATCAGCTGGCAATGACCAAATATGATATAGCATCTCTGTCGCATCACATAGAAAGAGAAGTTTGTGCATTGCCAGGAGGCAAGCAAGATCAATATGGCAGTACTTTTGGTGGATTCAACTATATTGAATTCAATGACAATAATCTCGTAAGTCCTTTGGACATAGGCAAAAGTATAAAAGAAACTTTGGAAATGTGTACCATATTATATTACATAGGACAGCCTAGAGCAGATGAACGCATTATAGAATTGAATATGAAAAACTTAGCAGACAACCAAGACACTGTTGACTATACACACCAACTGAAACAAAATTGCATACAGTTTAAACTTGCACTTGCAAAAGGTGATTACACAGCAATTAAACAGTTAATGAATGAACAATGGCAACTTAAAAAAAGTTTGTCTAGTGGCATTATAAATCCTGCCATAAATGAAATATACGATTATGCAATTAACCACGGAGCTCAGTCTGGTAAAATTTGTGGAGCTGGTGGAGGTGGACATTTATTGTTTTTTACTGACTTTACAAAACGTCATGAACTTGTATCTGCACTTAGAACACAGGCCGGCACAGTTGTTCCTTTTTCATTTGTAGGACACGGAGTCACAACATGGAACCAGTAAGACATAAAAAAGGTTGGGGATATGAAGATTGGATTGTAAACAACAACACATACTGCGGTAAAATATTACACTTTGACAAAGGAAAAAGATGTTCATGGCACTACCATAAAATCAAACAAGAAACATTTTATATACAAACAGGTAAAATACAACTTTGGTATGGATATGACGATGATATAACAAAAGCAAAAACTATGATATTAAAACCTGGACAAAAATTTGAAGTACCTGTGGGATTGAGACATCAAATGTTGGGATTAGAAGAAACTGATATGTTTGAATTTTCAACAACCCATTTTGAAAGCGATTCGCACAGAATCACAAAAGGAGATTAATGAAAATAGCAGTATTCAAAGATACAGCCGCAATAGCAGGTAAGCCTGTAATGGATGCCTTTATCAAATCTCTTAAAGGTGAAGATTATGTTGTTTGTAAAAATACACAACGTCCTGATGCTGACGTGATAGTGATTTGGTCTGTGTTGTTGAATATGTATGGCCGTAATGCCATTTACCAATACTACAAACACAGGGCAAAAATTCTTGTTATAGAGGTTGGAGGATTATTGCGTAATAAAACATGGCGTATAGGTATTGGTGGCATTAACGCATCAGCTGATTTTGCTAATCAAAATATAGACCATGTAGACGATTCGAGAGCAGTGAAAATGGGTATAAAATGTAAAGAATGGACTACACCCAATGACAGCAGTCCATTTTATATCTGCCTGCAAAATACAAAATCAGAAGCATGGACTGGTGGTGATGTAGATAATTGGCTGAAAGACATAATAGAACATATTCGTTATTATACGGATAGAAAAATTTTTATAAGACAACACCCTCGTCATAACACAAAAATAGATCATGTTATCAATTACTTTCCTAATGTGTCAGAGAGCAGACCTGTATTCACAGAAGGTGATAAAGTAGACTTTGTAAAAAAACTAAGTGAGGCATATTGTGTTGTGAACTACAACTCCAACCCAGCTATCGAAGCAGTAATGAATGGTGTTCCTGTAATGGTATCTGACAGTTCCTTATGCAAAGAGGTTGGCAACACATTTACTTGTGATGTAAACAATCTCAAAAGGCCAGATAGAACACACTGGCTTAACAAGATTTCTTATTGTGAATGGTACGTTGATGAGATTGCTTTAGGTATTCCGTGGCGCAGACTCAAACCACGAATGCAAGGAACGTTATCATCACAATGGAGTGGCATATGAAGAAGTCATTTGTTTGTGTGTGTACTGGCACCAAGTACGGTCCAGAATACGTAAACACACTGTACAATATGGTTGTGCGTCACTCTAATGATGTAGAATTTAATCTAATCACAGATAGTGAAAAAAATGTCAATCCAAATATTAAACAAAGAATAGTAAAGCCGTTATATAAAACTTGGTGGAACAAAGTACATATGTTTCGAGATGATATAGGGTTAGAAGGCAAAATTATTTTTATGGATCTAGATGTGGTCATTATAAACAATATCGATCATCTCTGGGACTTTGAAGGGGATGCATTTGTTATTATACAAGACTTTAACAGATGCAGAATCAAGGATTATAAAACAAGAAATTCTTCAGTAATGAAATTTAACGCTGGTCAGGAAGTTGATATGTGGAATAAATTTAAAGACAACTATGAAAAAATTATGTCATCTTTTGCAGGTGATCAAAACTACGTGACAGCAGAAAGACCACAATCGGCCATGTGGCCAAGAGAATGGATCATGAGCTACAAATGGGAAATAGGAATGATAAAAGGCGACCCAAGTTATTCACGCAATGATGTAATTGGCAGAAGAGAATTGCCTGAAGATTGTTGTGTTGCTGTGTTTCATGGCAAACCAAATCCTGCAGAAATAAAACTTGACACCTTAATAACAGAGAACTATAGATAATGGGACTAAGCGGCGACGATATCTACATAAGAGTAGACAAACCAGATACAAAATTTACTAAACAAGAATGGGATAATCCCAAAGAGATTCCTATAGAAGAACATGCTGTCAAAGACGGAAAACTGTTTTTGAAAAGATTATTGATCTATCAACTACAGGCAGCTGAACGAGGTGAAATGTCTTGGCTAGGTTTTGCTAGAGCAACAAGGAATGATGGCAAAGGTGATAAGACAGAAACTTTAGAGAAAGTTAAAAAATTAATGGATGATGTGATCACAGAAACAAGCACATACACTAAAAACACACTTATGAGACATGTACGTGATAATTTTGTAGGCAACGCACATATTAAAGACGTTGGCAAAGTAGTGCCAAAAATTATAAAAGAGCAACTTACAAGATCTGGTAAATGGGAAGCTGTTACCAAAAAAAGATTCATAAGGCTTCGCGGAAAAGGATAAATTACAGTATGTCATTATTTGAATTCAAACATTACGGTATGCCCACAGGACAAGTGTTTATACCCACACACGAAGAAGAAGGCCCTCCTTTTGAAGGACATAACATTGATCAATACATTGGCGACAGGAAGGTTATACTAGTAGGAATCCCAGGTGCTTTCACACCAGGCTGTACTGAAAAACATATGCCAGGCTTTATTAAAAATGAAAGAGCATTGTACAAGAAAGGCATACAGGAAATAATTTGTATGAGTGTGAATGATCCTTTTGTTATGATGGCATTTGACGATTACATGAATCATGAAGGCTCTGAGATCACAATGGCAGCTGATCCATTTGGTGAAGTTGCAGAACAGATGGGACTACTTGCAGACATGGATACACTTGGCAATCGATGTAAAAGGTTTGCCGCAGTAGTAGAAGGCAACGAAATAAAAACAATGTTTGTAGATGAAAAAAATATTGACAAATCATCTGCAGAAAATATTTTAAAAAGTTTATAATGGCTTTATCAGAATACAAAGGCGAAGAGATAATCGCCAACATCATAATAAGGCAAGGCAAGAAACACGAAGAACGTGTGTGGATGCCACGCACTGTGTTTAATGATGTATCGAGCAAAGATGCATACATTATTGGTAATGGAGAATCGAGGATAGATTTTGACTTATACAAATTACCTCAAGACACTTATGGTTGCAATGCATTGTTCCGTGATTACGAACCTGATTATTTGGTAGCAGTTGATAGAAAAATTTACCAGGAAATAAAAGATTCAGAATACGGCGAAAAAAATACTGTGTACACAAATCATTTGAATATGACCAGAATAGGTGGCTCAGTAAATTTAATTCCAAACAATCCATATATGGGTGCGGGAACTACTGCCATGCACATTGCAATTCATGATGGACACACTAATTTAATTTGTATAGGATTTGATTGTGCAAAAGACGGGCCAAATATAAATGTATACAAAAACACCAATGCATATGACGATGAATACACTATTGTAAATCAAACACATTGGGCCAAACAAATATATGCATATATGCGAGAAAATCCGCACATTAACTGGACATTTGTAGCAGGAGATTTGCCAGGGCATTTTTTCACTCTTGACAACTGCAAACAGATCACTTACAATGAATTAAATACATACATAACATGAGCAAACCAACAAAAGTTAAAGTAGGCTGGAAAGATATTAATATAGAATACGTTAAGGCCTCATTCAAAAAAGACAATACGGATTGTTATGGCCAATATCTTAATCGCGAAAACAAGATCGAACTTCAGGAAGAAATTGAGGGAGAAGATCTTGCCAACACAATGTTACATGAAGTGATACATGCTATTGTGTATCATTCATCTTTGAATCAACCTGGCGGACCATTGAAAGACGAAGATTCAGAAGAACAAACTACAAATTCTATGTCCAATTGGTTAATTGGTGTGTTCAAAGATAATCCATGGTTTTTAGATTTTTTAAAACAAAATTTAACCAAAAAAATAAAAAAATAAAATGAAAATTACAGCCGTTGATTCTGCTAAAGATTTATTTTTAGTGGAAGAAATATTCGCTCCTGAATTATTGCTTGATTTATCGACAGACAATATTGATTGGCAACTGCAAGGTCAACAGGAAACTTTTCCACGTGAGGTAGTCAATGCAAATACCTGTGATCCAAAACATTCATTTTATAAAATGGCACAATATCTAAATGGTCCCGATATCGAAATGTATTTTACAAAATTTTTTGAACGTGACACATTAGTACATAAACCACGTATCTGGTATGATCAGCCTGGCTTTCATATGAAAGAACATATCGATGGTGATGATATTCCAAGACCCGATGTTGCTTTACAAATATATCTTGGACATAATCAAGGGCAATCTGGTACAACATTTTACCATATGGATAAATCTGTCCGTTATAATTTTGAATACAACTATAACACAGGATATCTCATGAAAAATAACAAGACACAATTACATGGGGTAAAACCGAATCCATCTGCACATACACGATTATCTTTATATGTAGGCATGGATTTCCTCAATTAAAACAAGCACTTACAACTGGTTGACGTATTTGGCAAAATACCATATAATAGTATTATTAATAACCAACTATGAGGGTAACAATAAATGAGTAACGCACAATTAGTATTAGATAAAATACAAGAAACTATATGTACTGAAGGTACAACATACGAAGGACGTTCAGGCACATTCCAATTTATTACAGGTAAAGAAACTCCTGCAGGCACAATCAATGGTGTAGTCAAAAAGATGTACACAGGCGAAGATGCTTCAGTAACTTGGAAGACTGCTGGTTCATTCAAAGTTTTAGTAGATGGTACTGTAACAAGATTCACAGGCATACCAACTAAGACTACTAATCAAATCACTGCTGATGTACAAGCACAAGCAGAAGTAGTTGCTGAAGAGCAAGTGGATGAAGAAATTGCAATCGCAGTATAACCTATCCGATCTACGGATATCAAACGCAGAACAGATGGTCCTGACCGCAACGACCGAATGGCAAACACGGTTCTGGACCAATGTTCGAAATTCATTAGTACGAAAACATTTTAGCAACTATCGTTGACTGAATACAGGTTTCCAAATATAATAAAAGGATGCCGCACTGTAATATAATAATCAAAGATGAAGTCAACGTAAAACTAGACGGATTAGATCTGGTTACTAGACGTAAACTAGCCAACAGATTCAAATATGAAATACCAGGAGCAAGATTCATGCCCGCTGTACGGCTAGGCAGATGGGATGGAACTGTATCCTTTTTTACACAGGGCGGATTGACCTATGTAAATTTGTTGGATGAAATCATGCCGATATTGGAAGATGCACAATACACATTTGATTTAGAAGATCAACGCGAACATTACGACTTGAAATTTGAATCAGTCACACCAGATACGTTCAAACATGTCAAATGGCCTAAGGGACATACCAACGCAGGAGAATCAATTGAACTGCGTGATCATCAAGTAGAAGTAATCAATAACTTTGTAAACAATCCACAATGTTTGCAGGAAGTGGCAACTGCCGCTGGTAAAACAATAATTACTGCCGCACTGAGTAAACTGATAGAACCATATGGTCGCAGTATCATTATTGTGCCAAACAAATCATTAGTCACACAAACAGAAGAAGATTATATTAATATGGGGCTAGATGTTGGTGTATATTTTGGTGATCGAAAACAAATAGGACATACACACACTATTGCAACATGGCAGTCCTTAAACATACTAGAAAAGAAAAGATTAAATTCAGAAGACAATTTAATTGAAGAATTTAAACGTGATGTTGTATGTGTAATTGTAGATGAGGTACACATGGCCAAAGCAGATGTATTACGTAGATTGCTAGGCAATGTGTTTGGGCAGGTTCCTATACGTTGGGGACTGACTGGTACAATACCCAAAGCAGATCATGATTTCAAATCACTGCATGTATCAATTGGTGATGTCATCAACAGAGTAAGTGCAAAGGAGTTGCAGGACAAAGGCTTACTAGCAAATTTGAATATTGAAGTTATGCAGTTGGTTGATTTTTGCGAATATAAAAATTATAGAGAAGAGCAAACATTTTTAGTAACCAAACAACACAGAATAGATTATATCGGCAAACTTATAGAACAAATGGCTAAAACTGGCAATACACTTATCTTGGTTGATAGAATTAAAACGGGTGAGTTACTTCAAGAAGCAGTGCCAGATTCAACATTTGTCAGCGGAGCAACCAAGGCTGATGATAGAAAAGAGACATACGATGAAGTGAGAGAAAGTGAAGGCAAAGTAATTATTGCCACGTATGGCGTAGCATCCGTAGGTATAAACTTGCCACGTATATTCAACCTTGTATTAATAGAGCCAGGCAAATCATTTGTAAGAGTTATACAGTCAATTGGCCGCGGCATACGTAAAGCCAAAGACAAAGACTTTGTACAAGTTTGGGACATATGTTCAACTGCAAAATTTTCTAAAAGGCATCTAACAGAACGTAAAAAGTTTTATCGCGAAGCAGAGTATCCATTTAATATCACAAAGGTTGACTACCAACAATCATAAAGCATATAATAGTAGTATATGCAAATACTAACAGTGGATAACGAGTGCTTTGTACTCAACAAGATTCCTGATCAAGTAGATGAAGATTTAAGATTTTCGGTACTGGACAATTCAGATCCAAACGAACCAGATTTTTTCTTTATGCCTTTAATTTATCTTGAATCATTTTCTTCTCCGTCAGTAACATTAGAAATAGCAAATAAAAAAATACAGATGCCGCTGGACTGGCATATCCTATTAGGTGATTCTGAAGTACCAGAACTAGAAATTATTCCGTTGACCTCGTTGAATGATAGATCATTTTCTGCATTTTGTTTCAATCCAATAAACGGATTGTTACCAAAATATCATGATGTACAAATTACAAACATTTACAATGAAGTTGAATGGTTCTTTCCTCGTGTAAGAAACAATCAATTAATTGCAATTCCGCTAGAACTTAGTCCTGAACCACAGTGTGCATACTTCATTAAAGATGTAAACCGCAACAATGATGCTGTGCATCTAAGCAAACTCTTTTGGAATGGCCGAAATTAATTACGAAAACTTTTATAACGATACTCCACTGATGGTTATATCAGGCCCGTGCCAGATTGAATCTCGGGACCATGCCATGATGATTGCCGAGCATGTTGTAAATGTCTGTGATGACATACAAGTTCCATTATTGTTTAAGGCAAGTTTTGACAAGGCCAATAGATCTTCAATGTCCGGTAAACGTGGGATTGGCATGGAGCAAGGATTAAAAATTTTACAAGAGATAAAAACTCAGTTTGGTGTTTCTGTCACTACTGATATTCATCTTCCTGATCAAGCAAACCCTGTGGCTGAAGTTGTAGATGTTTTACAGATTCCTGCTTTTTTATGTAGACAAACAGACTTAATAGTGCAGGCGGCAAACACAGGAAAAATTATTACAATTAAGAAAGGGCAGTTCCTTTCTTACACTGACACCAATAACATTTGTAGGAAAGTTGCAGAAACTGGCAATACCCAGAGTGTAATTATAGAACGTGGCACATCGTTTGGTTACGGCAATTTAATTGTAGACATGCGAGGATTTGAACATCATAAACGTTGTGACACTCCAATTATATTTGACGCTACACACTCTGTACAACACCCAGGAGGACAAGGACAATCGTCGGGAGGTGATAGGACTATGGTTGAACCATTAAGTATGAGTGCTGTTGCACAATCTATTGCTGGAGTATTTTTAGAAGTACATGATGATCCAAACAATGCTCCATCAGATGGGCCTAATGCACTTTACCTTAATGATTTCAAGGACTTAGTGCAACGTCTTAAATCTTTGGATGAGTTTGTAAAATCATAATAAATTATGCCTGATGTCAAGAACGTTAGAATAAAAAATGGCGTACGCATTATTGAACCATTTGAAATATTAGATGAAGGTCCTGAGGCAGAACCAACTCTTTTAATCCCTACCGAACCAGAAAAATTATTGTTAAATGCAATTGATAGTTTACTAGAAAGATATCATAAAAGCAAATACACACAAGGACATTGGATAAATTTGGATCGAAAGATTGCAGTGATTCCGATAATGCGTTCTGCTTCATCATCGATGAATGAAATAATGTCGAAGGTACCTAACTGGAAAAAATTTCACAACAAAGAATGTTCAAAAGATTTTCAATTTTTTACTGTGTGGCGAGATCCTTATGTGAGATTTATTAGTGCTTTGAGTAGAGAATTAAGTGAGATATGTGATCCGCACAAAGGTAATGAAAAAGAAATTATACAAAAAACTGTAACTGCTTGGTTAGATAACCCGGATCTTATTTTGACTTTGGATCACACTATATCACAGACCGAATATTGCAGGCAAGTAGTACCAAAACATTCTACAGTGACAGTATATAACATAACGGAGTTAAACACTATGTTGGCCGATAGTGCAGGAGTATCTAGTGTGATACCTCATTTAAATCCATCATCTGACTACCAACCAGATATAAAAAGATTTTTTGATACAGAGAAAAATTTTATGCAAAAATGGTGTGAGCAAGAATATAAAGAGGATTACAATACTTGGAATCAACTTACAAATGCAGACACTTTATCCATCAATATAGCATATTGATCTTTTGCAACTTTGCGCCATGCATAAAAGTTGTGTTCAAGTTTAGGCAAACATTCTTGGTATAAACTTTTTAAATTTTGTCTGTATAAATTTTTTAGTCCAACTTTTATATTCATACGTTGATAATGATACATTGGATATTGATTGTCTTCATAGTCCACTGTAGGCCAATCAAGCTCTTTATCAAATGTTTCTAAGCCATATGAATGCAATACACTTTGTATCGCAGGATCCCCATATATCACAAAAGGCCTAGAGCCAATCAGAGGTTTAATTGTTTTTTCAGATATCCATGTTGGGTAACTAGATCCGTCAAGTGTTTCTGTAACCACATTGAGGAAATGTGAATTCCAAATGTTAATATCTCCTAGCGAATAGATATCATTTGGATAATAATCAGATTCATCAGGCCCTGGATTGTAGATGCTGTCATCACCTTCATGTGCAGGAATATTTTCTCTGCACGTATGTTGACCAGCCAATGTTATAATGCCAGGTACTGACCAATTGTGTAGAGACTTGAACAGTGCGTCTCGATTATATCTCCATTTTCCTTGATAACAAAGAAATACGTTATTAAAGGATGTTGGTTGCACTTCTTGCCAACTGTATTGCACAAATTTTTCGTTACAGATATTAAACCAACTTGCCATATAATCTAAGATTAATACTCTGTCATTATCACCATACTGCATTGCATAATCAGTGTGTCCAGGAAACTCATCCCACCAATTCATAATAATAACTTTATTGTGTGGTTTATTAAGCCAACGATCAATATTGTCTTTGTAGTCATCAACCTTGCTCCACAATGTATCGATCACTAAAATGTGATCCGCAACTATTTGTTCAAATACTGCTTTAACCATTGGGTAAGACGCCCAGTCGGTTGGATGTTTACTCAAAACTAACATAAAAATTCTTTTACCTGATTCATTGCTTTTTCGTGTTGTATTATAGCATAAGATCGCCAGTTTTCAAAATTATGTTTTATTTTCGGTATTAGTTTTTCATACCAAGATTCCAAATTTTCTTTTTTAACATTATTAATAATGTCTCCGATGAGGTTAGCATGAACTGTGAAATCAGTGTGGGGGTTGTGTTCAAATTCCTCATCAAAGGTCTCGAATCCAACAGATTGTAAACGTTGTGCTGTTTCAGGGTGGCCATATATAATAAAAGGCCTAGAGCCTATTATTGGTTTGAAAGTTTTTTCTGTTATCCACACAGGATAATAGGTTCCATGCAAACCTTCTGACACAATGTTTAAAAAATGTTTGTTCCATAGCGATAAGTCTCCCAAAGAATACACATCAACAGTAGGTGGCAACTCATCTACAACAGCAACCAAATCTGATTCCATACCTGTTCTGTATGTGATTGTTTCTTTAAAATGTTTTTTTGTGCCTAATGACAGAATGCCTTGATGTTTGGACAAAACGTTATATAAATCTTGACGCCATGGTTTGACTTTATTCATATAGCACAAATAGGTGTTATCAAATGATTGCGGTTGCACTTCGTCCCATGTGCATCTTGCAAAATTTTGTTCGCAATTTTTTAACCAAACCCATTCATTGAACAGCACTAGCACATCTTTATTTTCATATAACCCACGTCTGAAGTCACCACGCATTTCATCCCACCAATTCATCACCACTACTTTTTGATTGTTATCTAATGCCGTGGTTACATGGACATCGAGTTCATCAGGTGTCATCCACTGTGTGTCAATAACTGTTGCATTTTCATTAGACATCTGGTTATAAATTTTTTCAACTTGTGGATAAGAACTAGCAGATTTATTATGATTAGAAATGATTGGCATAGTCTTGTAATTATGTTATAATATTATATGGCTGGTAAGTTTTTAGACATAAAGCAAATGATGAGAGCCGTGGATACCAGAAATAAAAATTGGTATGCTGAGTTATCAGATGAAGATAAAAAATTGTATTCTCCATACATGACTCTAAAATGGACAGCGTCTGTTGAACACAAAGACCGAGCAGTGCAAGAATTTTATGTAGAAGAAGCAAATCAAAACATTAACAAACACTTATGGACATTATCTAAAAACCATAAAGGACTGCTTTGGAAACTTAGTGCTATGTGTGGCTCAACTTTTGTTTTGTTCCACAAATGGATGTATCCTAAAAAGAAAACAGGATCAACAAAATCAAAAATGAAAGAGTTGCAAGAATTGTATCCTAATGCTAAACAGGCAGATCTAGATGTCTTGGATGCAACAATGAGTACCAAAGAGTTCACAGCACTTAAAAAAGATCACGGCATTACTTGACATTTTACCACGCCAGTATATAATAAGATATAACCATTATCCTAGGAGGTTTGTATGGGATCAGAAATAATAGAATTAGTAACATTGTTTATTACGTTTTTATTAATGTTATATCTAGCATATTTGCTAGGTAGAATAAGAGAAAATATAAAAATGATTAGAATACGTTTTACACAAATGCAAGATGATCTCCGAAATGTATCTACAGACATAGATCATCTAAGAAAGAAAATCTAAATACTGTTATGACTTATGTGGTGGATGACAAATGTATCATGTGCAAACATACCACCTGTGTGTCTGTGTGTCCTGTAGATTGTTTCTACGAAGGACCAAACATGCTGGTCATCCACCCAGATGAGTGTATAGACTGTGGTGTATGTGAACCTGAATGTCCTGAAGATGCAATTAAACCAGACTCAGACAGCATCATTCACTGGACAAACATTAACAAAGAATATGCAGATAAATGGTATGACAATGTCATTACTGAACAAAAAGATCCTATGCCAGGCTATGAAGAAGCAAGTAAAATAGCAGATAAGACAGATTTATTCGATGGCAGTGACTATACACCTGATTGACAACTGTGGTATTTGTAGTATAATATAATTAAAAATAAGGAGATTTTATGAAAGAAGAATGGGATTCTATTATGGACGACAAGGTCAATGCACTGAAAGATCTTCCGTTCCAAGTTAAATTTATGTCTATGCAAATACTAGCATGGATGTGGTCTGCTGTCTTTGGCATATACATTGTTGAAAGTATATACGCATTTGGTATATCTGCTTTGGCACATGCATTGTTTATAACAATGACTGTATTGACAGCAATATACTTTAGACAAGTACGCAGAAAAAAAATTGATGGTATACTCACACGTGGGCGTGGCGGTGAGCATGAGTGATCAGTATGAATTCAATCTAGAACCACAACAAGAAAAAGATATAGTTGAAGCCAATGATATAATTTGGTCATCTACATTAAAATGGTGTAATGAATATGACGCCATGATTGTAGCCGCAAATATGTTGAATAGTGCTTTACGTTTGTACAAAACTGAACTGTCAGATGATGAATACAGAATGTTTTGTGACACAATTATATCTTTGGTCGATGAAGTACAACCTGTACACACCGGAGTAAAACATTGATAGCAAAACTAATATCATACTCCCAAGTTGGTGATCAAACATTTTTAGGCATGAACGCTGTGAGCAAAATGCCTATGGACTGTCAAGAACTTATTGCCTATTGTGCAAGAGTAAGTAATCCATCTAACCAGTTGAACAGTGAGACATCAGAAAAACTGATTAGATATTTGATCAAACATCAACATTGGTCACCTCTGGAAATGGTCAGTGCTTGTTTAGAAATCAATACCACAAGAGATATAGCACATCAAATTGTAAGACATAGATCTTTTTCCTTCCAAGAATTTTCACAGCGGTATGCAAATCCACAAGACATGGATGATACATTTGAAGTAAGAGAAGCAAGAATGCAAGATCCAACTAACAGACAAAATAGTATTGCAACTGCTGATATGGAATTGCAACTCTGGTGGGATGCTCAGCAAAAACACATTATAGAAACTGCAAAGACTGTGTATAACAATGCACTTGATAAAGGCATTGCCAAAGAACAAGCAAGAGCAGTTTTACCAGAAGGACTTACAAAAACAAGATTATACATGAATGGCACATTAAGAAGTTGGATTCATTATATTGAATTACGTGGTGGGCATGGCACACAAAAAGAACACATGGATATTGCTCACGCCTGTGCTGAAGTAATTGCAAAAATATTTCCAATGGCTGAGGAGTTAATTAGTGAATGATTATCTATCTTATGCTGTCCCACAAAAATTAGTTAAACTCTACATATTTTATCATGTGCAACAACAAATTTTCCTTGTTGGTTTTATGATGATATTCGCAGGAGTTATGCCATCTACTTTTTTAATGGCTTGTTTGTTTATAGGAGGTGATTATACATTTTACAAGAACTTAGAAAAGATGTTAAAATAAACATTATGCCAACTTGTCAGTATTGCAACAAAACGTTCGCACGACAAAAAACTATGGATATACATATGTGCGAGCCTAAGAGACGCTGGAGTCAAAAAGACAACAAAGTCCATGTGTTAGCATTTGAAATATTTAGAAGGTTCTATGAAATAAATTTTGCTAATCAGAAACCAAAACAATTTACAGACTTTGCACAATCACAATACTACAGAGCATTTATAAAGACAGCAGAATTTATCACAGCTAACACTCCTGTTGAGATAGGAGCATTTATTGATTGGCTATGCACATCAAAGATCAGAGTTGACTCATGGGCCAAGCAAGGCACTGTTGATTCGTATATCAAACAATTGGTTAGAACAGAAGCAGTACCACAAGCATTGAACAGAACTATATTAACAATGGGCGAATGGGCCGAAGAAGAAAATGCAAGACTAGAAGACTTTTTCAAATACATTAACTTAAACAGAGTTACACAAATGATTGCCAACGGTAGAATATCTCCATGGGTGTTACTAAATTGTGAAACAGGCAAAGACATGTTGACCATTATGCACGATGACCAAATTAAAATTATATATGAAATAATAGATCCAGAATGGTGGAAACGCACATTCAAGAAACGTGATGAAGACAAAGACTTTGTGAGAAACACATTGAAGGAAGCAGGTATAGAATGATTTGGGTCATAGGTTCATCTTCAAAATTTTCTAAGGCAGTTGCTAGCCAGTTCAATGATGTAAAAAGTTTTGGGAGAGCAAATATCAATTACAATGATTCTTTTCATAAGTTTATTGAACAACAAACAGATATGCCTGACAAAATTTTTATTAATATTAAATTAGAACAAGATGTTGCCGTAGAGGCAGATGCGGATGATGATGAATACAAAGAAATGTTAGATAAATTTTTACCTGTGTGGTTATGGAAGATTAGATTGTATTCTTATTTTTTCAAACAGGAAAGTAATTGTACAATATGTGAAGTAACTAGTTCTATAACACAGTGGCCACATAATCATCGATTGCATATGCCATATGCATCTTTAAGAGCAATGAGTCAACAAGCTGGACTGGCACATAACACAAAAAATTTAAAAATATTTCACGTAAGTCCAAGCAATATAAATGATGATAACATTTTACAATATGCAAAGCGGACTGCTAAGATGATTAATAATCCTAATAAAATAGTAAACAAAATAATAGATCTAGAAAACATAACATGATAAAACTAAAAACTAAATCTAAAACGTTCACTTGCGATGGCTTAATTGTAGAAGGCATGAGTGTTGCTGATGGCCATCCATTAATATATCTAACAATGAAAGAGGAGGAGACTGAAATGGTATGTCCATATTGCAGTGCTGTATATGAATATGACAATAGATGAAAAAATTGACATGTATAAAGAAAAATTAGATGTGTTCATAGAACCATTAGACAGATATCAATTCTTAATGGATCAATTTGATTTAGGAGATACACTGCCTGAAGAATACAAAGTTGATAACTTCAAAATAAATGGTTGTGTAAGTCAGGTATGGTTAGTGCCAAGAATGCAAAATGGCATCTTGACGTTCATGGCCGACTCAGATGCGTTGATTACAAAAGGTGTAGTAAAAGTGTTATGTGATATCTATAGTGGCAGAGTGCCATGGGAAGTCACTGCCAACACACGTGATATTACAGAGGAATTAAATTTTGGCAACATACTGTCTATGAATAGACGTAATGGTGCATATAACATGATTAAAAAAATAAAGGAGTATGCGGAACAATGCAAAACATCGTTAACCAAATAATACAGTGGCACAAAGATCGTAAT
>MDTB01211454.1_pt1 | contig 34725 bp, 27 predicted proteins | sample 811161 | NCBI WGS metagenome assembly MDTB01 (sample SAMN05326650, study PRJNA326480) | marine metagenome | isolation source: seawater | place: Mediterranean Sea | collected 2009 | reverse complement strand
TCGTCGCAGACACCATCTTCATCGATGTCAGCCTCGCATGCACCACCGCACGTGCCCAGGGCGTCGAGTTGGTTTCCATGGCAATCGCAATCTCCAGCGGGAATGTCTGCACACCCGCATTCGTACACGTCGCCAGGTCCGTTGCACACGCCACATGCGTCGAACGCTCCAACGCAGTCGTCCTCATCGTCACACACCCCATCTCCATCCGCGTCTGCTGTGCAAGTCCCGCCGCACACACCGAGGGCGTCGTACTGGTTCCAGTCGCAATCGCAAAAACCTGGAATCACGATGTTGCACCCGCATTCCAAGACTGCGCCAGGTCCGTTGCAAATGCCGCATTCGTCGAATTCCCCCACGCAGCTGTCCACGTCGTCGCAGACCCCATCTTCATCCGCGTCTGCTGCACAAGTCCCGCCGCATACACCCAAGGCGTCGAGTTGGTTTCCATTGCAGTCGCAGTCCTCGGCAGGAATGTCGGCGCATCCGCATTCCAAGACTGCGCCAGGTCCGTTGCACAGGCCACATGCGTCGAACTCTCCCAGGCAACTGTCCACGTCGTCGCACACCCCGTCTCCATCCACGTCAGCGGTGCATGTCCCGCCACACACGCCGAGGGCATCGAGTTGGTTTCCGTTGCAGTCACAGTCCCCGACGGGGATGTCATCGCAACCGCATTCGTAGATGTCGCCAGGGCCATTGCACACGCCGCATTCGTCGAACTCTCCCACACAACCGTCGACGTTGTCGCAAATGCCGTCTTCATCGGCGTCTTCAGTGCAATTGCCGCCACATTCCCCGACGGCGTCAACTTGGTTTCCATCACAATCGCAGTCGCCCACGGGAATGAGGTCACATCCGCAGGGGTAAATGGCGCCTGGGCCGTTGCAGATGCCGCATGCATCCAGGGTGCCAATGCAAGCATCCTCGTCGTCGCATATGCCGTCAAAGTCCATGTCAAAGTCGCATCCACCTCCACACACCCCAATGGCGTCTTCCTCGCTGCCAAAGCAATCGCATTCTCCGTCTTGGATGTCGTTGCATCCACACTCGTACACCGCGCCGGGGCCGTTGCAGACCCCGCACGCGTCCAAGTCTCCAACGCAGTCGTCGTCGTCGTCGCAAATGCCATCGTGGTCCACGTCGGCCATGCAACCGCCGCCGCACTCGCCAAGCACGTCCAGGATGTTGCCATCGCAATCACATTCGCCGTCCTGGATTTTGTCGCATCCGCATTCGAAGACAGCACCTGGACCATTGCATTCTCCGCATTCGTCCAACTCGCCCACACACTCATCCACATCGTCGCAGATGCCGTCGTCGTCGTCGTCGGCGATGCAATCGCCCCCACACACGCCCAAGGCGTCTTCGACATTGCCGTCGCAGTCGCATTCGCCGTCTTCGATTTTGTCGCAGCCGCATTCAAAGACAGCGCCGGGACCGTTGCATTCCCCGCATTCGTCGAATTCCCCGACGCAGTCGTCCTCATCGTCACACACCCCATCTTCATCCGCGTCTGCTGTGCAAGTCCCGCCGCATACACCCAAGGCGTCGAGCTGGTTTCCATTGCAGTCGCAGTCACCTTCAGGGATATCTGCACAGCCGCACTCGTAAATCGCTCCTGGTCCGTTGCAAATGCTGCAGTCGTCTAATGCTCCAACGCAGTCGTCCACGTCGTCGCACACGCCGTCTCCGTCCTCGTCGGCATCGCATGGACCGCCGCACACGCCAAGGACATCCAGTTGGTTTCCGTTGCAGTCGCAGTCTCCGTCGGGAATGTCAGCGCATCCGCATTCGTAGGTGTTGCCAGGTCCGTTGCAGATTCCACATTCGTCGAACACTCCGATGCATTCGTCGACGTCGTCGCAGACGCCGTCTGCGTCCGCATCCATCTCGCAACCGCCCCCGCACAATCCTGCGGCGTCGGGCAGGACGCCCTCGCAGCCACATGGGAACAGGTCAAAGTTTGGATCCACGCAGCTGCCGTCGTCCATCGAAACCGCCGCATCGTAGTTGCACGCGCCCGGGTCTGTGCAACCTCCAAACACACAGCTGCCGTCGTCTGTGTTGGCGTCGGCATTGAAGTTTGCCGCACCCTCGTCTATGCATCCGCAGACCACGTTGGTGTCGAAAGTCACGTCGAGTCGCAAGTCGTTCTCGTTGTCGCCTTGAGGAAAGACCTGAACACGCATGGAACCGCTGAGGTGGCCGTCAGTGGTGAGCTGGGCGAGCAACACGCGTTGTTCAGGGCCTGCGATGGTGTTCGTGGCGGTCCAAGGAATCACAGTCCAACCCGATCCGTTTTCACTCTCTTCCACGAACCCTTGTCCCGAGTTAAACACACTTTCCCAGCCTGAGGCGAAGAGTATGGTCACCCCTTCTTCGCCGGCAGATGATGGCCCGTCCAGCCCAATGGTGACCCAACTGTCATAGGCGAGATTGGGGAAATTCGCAATCCAATCGGGAGAAATCCCTTCTGGGTTGCTGTTGCCGAAAGGATTCTGGTAGAACGCCGTCTCCGGCATAAGAGACAATGGGAATTCGTTGTCCCCCACGACGGCGATGACCCGGTCGGTAGGGTGGGCCGTGTTCATGTACAGACGGTACGTGGTCAAGCCTGCCAGGTCCCCAGTTGTGTGTTCCGCGACCGCTTCAAGAGACAGTCCGTAGCCCTCGGCGGGTTCGCCTTGGAAAAACACCAACGAGGTGGCGACTTCGACATCGCACTGGGCAAACGCATGGACCGACAGGGCAACCAAGGTCCAAGCCAAGGCGCACACATGGAACATGAAGAGGCCAAAACGTGTCATGCGGAGCGGTCGCAAGGATGAGAATCGCGAACCTGAAAAATACAAAATTCCCCGGTGAGGACGTGCCTTGCAGGGAAGGACAACCGGCACGTCGGGTGTACCTTCGTTGCATGCCTTTGCTGTTGACAGATTTCTGGTCCTTCACCGCAGTCTTTTGGTGGGTTTTTGTGCTCGTCATGGGGGGCATTGCAGTTTGGTTTTTCAGCATGTTGCTGCGTCAAAAGCGAGGCTCCCAAGGCGACCTGGCCAAGCAGTTGGACATCATAGAACACTTTTCCAAGAGCGTTTTTCGTCAAAACACGCCGGAGGACATCGTGTGGGACATCGCGGCATCTTGCATCGAGCAGTTGGGCTTGGAGGACTGCGTGATCTACTTGAAAGACGCCCGCCGTCAAGTGTGGGTCCAAAAAGCCGCCTTTGGCCCCAAGAACATCGACTACCGCGCCATCCACGAGCCCATCGATTTGGGGTTTGGACAAGGCATCGTGGGCAGGGTCGGCGCGCGCGGTGTTGCAGAGATCGTGCACGACACCTCGAGAGACCCTGATTACGTGGTGGACGACGCCGTGCGCGGCAGCGAGATGGCGGTGCCAATCCTGTGCGACGGCGGGGTCATTGGCGTGATCGACTCAGAGCACACGATGCCAGGCTTTTTCAAGCCCTTTCACCTGAAAGTCCTTCAAAACGTCGCCAACATCTGCGGCCAAAAGGTGGGCCGAAGCCTGGGGGAAGAGCGCCTCGCCGAGTTCGCCCGGTTCTTTCAAATCAACCCCAATCCGGTGATGCGGTTGGGGCTGGAGGGCAAAGTGATGCTGGCGAACGATGCGTCGAGAGAGGCGTTTGGTCCGGATGTGCAAGAGGGGCAAAGGCTCACGCCCAAGCACGCCTTGTGGGCGAGCTTGACAGAAGCCATGACAGGACGGACGGTCGCTCGTTTTCAGGTGGACATGGGCGGTCGGGCCTTCCAGGTGACCTCCAGTCGCGTCGACGACAAGCCTTTTTACCACGTGTACGCCGTGGACGTGACGGAATTGGAAAAGGCCCGCGAGCGCGCTGCAGCTGCCGAACAGCACAAGTCTGAGTTTTTGTCGGTGATGAGCCACGAAATCCGGACGCCCCTCAACGCCATTCTGGGGTTGACGGACGTGCTCATCCAAGGCAATGTGCCTGCGGAAGACCAAATTGCGCACCTGTCCTACATGCAATTCGCAGGCAAGCACCTGAAAGGGTTGCTGACGGACGTGTTGGACCTCGAACGGCTCGGTTCGGGCAAAGCCCAGCCTAAGGCGGTGAAGTTCGAGAGCCGCGGCGTGTTGGAGCGCGTGGCCGAGGGGTTCGCCAGCCGGGCCGAGGCCACCGGCAACACCTTGACCATGCGGGTGGCGGATTCCGTGCCCAAGGTTTTGCTCGGCGACGTGGGGTGGCTTGTCCAAATCTTGAACAACCTTCTCGCCAACGCCCTCAAATTCACCGCCGAGGGTCAGGTGAGATGCGAAGCAACTTGGGACGAGATTTCTGGCCTTCGCTTGGCGGTGAGGGACACTGGAGTGGGCATCCCCAAAGCCGATTTGGAGCGCATTTTGTTGCCCTTCGAGCAGAGCACGAAGGAGGAGCTGCGGGTCGCCAACGAAGGGGTTGGCTTGGGTTTGGCCATCACAAAACGACTCATTGAACTTCAACAAGGCGAATTTCAAGTGGAGAGCACCCTGGGTGAAGGGTCTACATTTGTCGTTTGTCTTCCGCTTGGCGTGCCCGAAGGGGACGAAGGGTGGTGGTCCCCGGACCAAGGCGAAGATGGCCAAAACGAGCCGTCCCAGCGCCCCAAGCCGGACGCCCCTGTGCTTGTGGTCGACGACAACGAATTGAACATCTTGGTGGCGCGGCGCATGCTTGAAAATTGGGGGTACGCCGTCGAGGTGGCCTCGAGCGCCGACGAAGCAGAATTGCAGATGGCGGAGAGGCTGCCGTTCTTGGTGTTGCTCGACGTGCACATGCCGGGCCGCTCCGGGGATGAGGCCGCCCGCGCCTGGCGGTCTGGCGACCAACCCTGGGCCTCTTTGCCGATCATCGCCCTGACCGCCGATGCGGAAGCAAGCACCAAGCAACTGGCCCAATCTGCAGGAATGAATGACGTGGTCGTGAAGCCTTTCAATCCGGCCCACCTGAGGTCGCTCGTGGAGTTGTACGCGGGCGCAGGCGTGGCGTAACTTGCCCTGAATGCCTAAATCCTTGTCATGAAACACGTCCTTGCCTTGGTCTTCGCCGCGACGGTTGCGGCCACGATCCCTGTCCATGCCCAAGTCCAAGAGTGCGTGGACGTCTCCCTCATCAATCCAGAGGCCGTGTGTCCGGCGGTGGTCGACCCTGTGTGCGGCTGCGACGGTTGGACGTACATGAACAGTTGTGAAGCCCAAACCCAGGGCGGCGTCACGTCTTGGACGGAAGGCACCTGTGAGGTTGAATCCTGCACGGACGTGGCGGGTGTGGATTTTGGGGTATGCGACGCTGTGCTGGGCATTGCGCAAGTCAACGGCGTCTGCCAAACCATTTCCGGGTGCGATTTCGTGGTGAACGGCGTGGATTACAGCCCGGCGTTTTTCGAGGACGAGCCCACGTGCACGATTTGCAACGAGGTTCCCCCGGAGTGTGGCCTTCAGCTTTTGACTTCCACCGTGGATGGGATGTGGTACACCTTCGAAGCCATCGACGTGCCAGATGACGTGGAGCTTACTTGGTGGATCGACGATTTCCTGGCCCAAACAGGCGGCCTCGTGTTCGAGGCAGGGTTCGACTTCAACCCTTTTTGGAGCGTGTGCGCGCAGTATGAGAGCGCACCCTGTGGAGGCCTTGTGGAGCAGTGTTATTCCAACGTGGAAGGGGTGGCGCCGTGCACGGACTTGGCGGGGGTGGACTTTGGGCTGTGTGAAATGGCCATGGGCGTGGCCAACGTCGGGGGCACCTGTCAATTTGTGAGCGGATGCGGTTCTTACGTAGGAGGCGTCAACTACACCGGTGCGTTTTTCGATTCCATGGAGTCGTGCATGCAGGAGTGCAACCCCGGCGGCAACCTGCCTGGATGTGTCTACCCGGAGGCGTGCAACTTCAACCCCTTGGCCACAGAGGACGATGGGTCCTGCACGTTTCCGCCATTCGGGTGCGCCTTTTCAGAAGGAGCTGGGTGCATGTACCCGGGCGCGTTGAACTACGATCCGTGGGCGTTGGTGGACGACGGATCGTGCCAATTTGCGCCTGACAACACCGATTGTCCAGGCGACGTGGACGGGGACAACACTGTGGGAGTGAGCGACATCCTGACCTTGCTTGGCCAGTTTGGCGCGGTGTGCGATTGAGGCCACCTGAAGGCGCCTTGCGCCGGGACGTTTTGGAGAAGGCTCAAGCCGTCGTAGCTTTTTCCCATGAATCGAGCAGCCTTTTGTGTCGCGTTTTTCAGTGCGATGACCTTCGCCCTTCCTGAGTTGGCAGCCCAAAACCCGGAATTCAATGGCGACCCATGGGAAATTCGCCTGCCCCAAGGGGCATTGACTCCGAGTGACGACGCGCAACGCGCCTTCCGCGACGGGTCGGTGTGGCACCAAACCGAAGCGGCGCAAGCAGGGTGGAGGGTGCAAGCCCATGAAAACCGCGTTCTGCCCGCGCGCATGTACGGCCCCGGCGTGGTGTTGCCCGGCGACTCACCAGAGTCTCGTGCCCTAGAGGCTTGGGCTTGGGCGCTTGGCGGTTTTGACTTTGTCAGCGACGAACTCGGTGAGGTGCGCGTGGCGCGAGGCAGCAAGCACGATCGCGTGTTTGCCACCCAGGAACTCGATGGCCTTCCAGTTTTGGGGGCCAAGCTTCAGGCCAAGTTCCGAGGCGACCGCCTTGTGATGGTGGGCTCGGATTGGTGGCCCCACCTCCAACCGGTTCCGGCCGACCCAGCCCTGACCCAGGCCGCTGTGCTTGAGGTGCTGCAAGCTGACATGGCTGTGGGGCAAGGGGAGAATATCGGCACAACATACCTCAGTGACTTCGGACATGAAGACAAGGGCATGGCTTGGCTGCCGGTACGCGCTTCCGAGGAGGGTCAAGCGGTGTGGAACGCGCATCCTGTTTGGCAAGTGGAGATTCAAGGGCGGCGCGGCGTCATTCCGGTCCGGTACCTGACTTGGGTCGACATGTCTTCAGGGACCGTCGTTCTGCGCCAAAATCAGGTGATGCACGAGTCGGGCCACAGCGAAGAGGCCAAGACGCGGAGGATGGGCCACGTGCCGGGCATCACCCAGCCTGTGCTTCCGGTGTTTGGTCAGCTCAAGGCCAATGTGCACCCGACTTACCCATACGACGGCCAAGAGTCGATGGGCATGCCCCATTTGGAACTTCCGCTGAACGGCACCAGCTATTTCACCGACAGCGAAGGCCTCTTCAACACAGACGTCAGCCAGGAGGTGGTCGACGTGCCTGTGCAGTTGCGCGGGTTGTTCGCGACGGTGTTCACCAATGGCGTGACGCCACTCCAATCAACGACCTTCGTCAACGACTTCAACAACCTCACGGCGCCAGGCAATGTGAAGGAAACCAGCGCCTACAGAAGCACCAATATGATCCACGACCACATGCGGACGTGGTTGCCGGAGTTTGAAGATTTGGACTTCAGCATGCCGGTGAACATCGACGTGGCCGGCGAGTGCAACGCCTTTTACGACGGGTCAAGCATCAACTTCTATGACGTGGGTGGGGGGTGCAACGCCACCTCGCTCATCGCCGACGTGGTGTACCACGAATACGGACACGCCATCAACGACTTCTTTTACCAGTCTTATTTCGTCAACTTCAGCAACGGCGCCGTGAATGAGGGCTACGCGGACCTCTGGGCCATGTCCTTGGGGGACATTGCCGAGATCGGCAAAGGTTTCTACACCGACAACCAGGACGGCATCCGTCGCTACGACATCGACCCCAAGGTGTACCCCGAGGACATCGTCGGGGAAGTGCACGCCGACGGTGAAATCATCTGCGGTGCATGGTACGACACCCACCTGCTCTTGGGTGGGGATTGGGCCCAAATCATGCCGCTTTTTGTGGATGCCTTCCCCGGACTTCAGGCCACGGTGCCCAACGGCTTCGAGGGTCAGGCCTTCACGGACGTGCTCTTGGATGTGCTTCAAGCGGACGACGACGACGACGACTTGTTGAACGGAACGCCCAACGCAGCGGCGATCATCGAAGGCTTCGACATCCACGGCATCCGCTTGTTCAGTTACGTAGAGTTGGATCACACCCCGGTGGAGTTCACGCCGGCTGAGACCACTGTGACGGTGGAAGCCGAGGCCAACATCGTCTTTCCGTACGTGACGTACTTCGACAGCATGCGGCTGCACTACCGTTTGACGCCCAGCTCGCCGTGGACGGTGGTGCCCATGGGGCAAGACAACAACCTGTTCACCCACGACATTCCTGGCGTGGCCGCGGGCACAGTTATCGAGTACTACATCGACATCCTCGATGTCTTTGGCGGCATCAGTGCGACCACACCGGTGGCTGCCGACAAGGCCGTGAACGGCAACTTGCCCAACTACGTGTTGGTGGGGGTGGAGCCAGTGCTTCGGGACGACTTGGACGAATACTCTGACTTCGGGAACTGGGACATGGACCTGCCGACAGACAACGCCACCACCGGCATTTGGGCGGCTGAAATCCCCGTGGGATCCATGGGCGACATCAACGACCCCTCCACCGTGGTGGCGCCGCTGCAGGACCACACCCAGGGGTTCTTCGGGTTTGCCTTCATCACAGGACTCAGCGGCGAACTTGGCGACGGCATTGGCGCCAACGACGTGGACGGCGGCCACACGACGCTGGTGTCTCCGGTCATCGATTTGACCCCGTACGAGAACCCCGTGATGACGTATTGGCGGTGGTACGCCAACGCACCTGCAACCGGCGCCAACCCCGCCTCAGACTGGTGGCAGGTGGAGATCACCAACGACGGGGGCAACACGTGGCAGTACCTCGAGAACACCCTGCAACAGGACATCTCATGGCGGCGAAAGGCCTTCCGTGTGGCTGACGTGATTGAACCCACCGACGCGTTCCAAATGCGCTTCATCGCTTCCGACAGCACGACGCTTGGCGAGTACCTCGACGGCGGGAGCTTGGTGGAGGCTGCCCTGGACGACATCATTTTGTACGACTTGGGTTCGGGCGACGACGTTGGCGAAACCGGCGACGTGCCTTCTCTAAATGTCCTGCCCAACCCGACGTCGCTCGAGGCCACCTTGCGCGGATGGATGCCGGGAAGCTCCATTCGGGTGCACGACCTTCAGGGGCGGGAAGTGGCCTTGTGCAGAACCAACGGATCGGGGCAAGTTCGTCTTGATGTGTCGACTTGGCCTGTGGGGGTTTACAGCGCCTCAGGTTGGGATGCCCGAGGCGAACAAGCCCAAGTGCGATTGGAGGTGGTGCGCTGACAGGTCAGACCCCTTCCCCCGCGTCTCGGCTGATCCAGCCGACGTTGCCGTTGTCAAGTTCGATTTCTCGCCAACCCTCGGTGTCGTGCAGCAAACACGCGGCGGCGCCTTGATGCAATTGAAACAGCACCGTGCCTGAGGAGGAGGGTGTGCTCCGAACGTCTGTGCGGTCCACCATCACCACCACGCGTTGGGGAGCTTGGATGCGTTTGTGTGAAGCGTACGCCCCTGCGAGGCCGATGCACGCCAGCACCATGCTGCCCGCCCCCAAGAACCCCACGGTGGAGCGAGAGGCGGGGCGTGTCTTGCGCCAGCGGGCCATCCACAACCCCCATGCGAGGCACCAGCAGACCATGGCCCACAGCAGCCAACCTCGGAGTTGTTCTGCCCCAAGCCAAGAACGCAACCAGTCTTTCAAGCCCAAGGTGGGTACGTCAGCTATACGGTCAACGATTTTGGACTCAAGAAGGGCCAAGTTGGCTTCCAATCCGTCATGGCCAGGGTCAAGCAAACTGGCGCGTTCGTAGTGAAGACGTGCCACCCCGAGCTTGCCCAATTTGTAGGCGGCATTGCCTGCATTGTATTCAGACGAGAAGTGGCTCACCTCTTCCAAGAGGGCTTCGTATTGGTCCAGGGCCTCTTGATGTTGTCCCGCTTCGTAAGCGGCGTTGGCCGCGTCAAAAGAGTGCGTCCAATCCGTTTCTTGATTGCCACCTGCACGGCTCGGCATGGCCAGCAGGAGCCAAGTGGCTGCGAGAAGGAGGGGCTTCATGTCCATGCTTGTTCAGTTCGTTGGGCCAGGGACTTTAAGGTTTCTGCCAAGTCGTCGATATGGATGGCGCTGGCGCCGTAGCGTTGCATTTCCAAAACCGACCAAAGGGCGTCCCACTCTGCCGCCAAGGAAGGCAACTTGTCGTTCAGGGTTGCGTGGACCGCTTCGCGGGTCAGGGCAGAACGCTCCCACTTCAATTTGGCCATGAGGTATTGCTCCATGGCTTCGCCAATCTCTTCGGCCGATTGACCTTGCTTCAATTGAGTGTTCAGCGTCCTCAACGCGCGTTTGTGACGTGTGCCAACCCAGTCTTGCGCTTCGCTCGCCTGCGTCGTGCGACGCCGAGCTGCCACGCCATAAGTGATCGGTCCCGCCATGAACAGCAACACGAGCACCCAAACCTTCCACGGCCACGTGCCACGGGGTAGAAACCGAGAGGGCTCCAGCTCAATGTGGCGGATGTCTTGGTTCAGCACCTGAATGTCTTGCTGGTGGTTGAACGACACCCCTCCGGCGCTGGCCTCTCCTGCATTCACCTTCAGTGTGAGGGCAGGGGCACGGCTGGTCATGTGCTTTGCACGCAACGGTTTGAAATAGGTGGCGTCCAACCCAGGAAGGGTGTAGATGCCGGGCGCGCGAGGGATGGCGACAAACTTGAATGTGCGGCTGCCTCGTTCGCCTTGGGCGGTGACTTTGATTTGGTCTTCTACCTCGGCGTCAAACACCTCGAATTCTGCAGGCCAAACCAGTTCAGGTTCTTGGATAAATTTCAGATTCCCGTGTCCGCGGTAAGTGACCTCCACGGTGACTGCTTCGTTGGTGTTGAGGCTGTCGAGGGAGGCCTTTTGCGTCACGGACAATTCTGCAAAGGTGCCCAGTGAATTGGCCGGTGCCGCTTCTGGCAGAGGCAACACTTCCAGCGTCACAGGCTCACACGTCGCAGTGAGTTCACGACCCTCGAAAAAATTGACCCGCATGTAGCCTACGAGGTCGAAATCCTTCAGTTCGAACGTTCCGGTTTGTTGCGGGAAGGCCACGATTTTCCGTACGGTGGCGACGTTGTAACGCTTGCCGTTGATGAGCTGGGGTTCCCAGCGCGCTTCCGGCATGTCCACGGTTTCCTTCCAAAAGCCATCAAGCTCTGGGATGTCGTAATTGCGAACGTCCAGGTTGTTGTAACGGTTGTAAATCTTGTAGTTCAGCACGACAGGTTCCCCGAGGTACAAGGTGCGTTTGCTGGGTTCAATGGCCGTGACCAAGTCGCGGGCGGGTTGCCGTTGGGTTTGACTGTTGCGGCCTTTGGTGCGGGACGGTTGGGCGCGGCCAGAAGCGAACAACCGGACGGGGTTGCTTTGCAACGGCCCCTCACTTGTTTTCCAAGTCTGGGCAGGAATGGAAATCTCTCCGGACCCGACGACTTTGTAATTGTAGGTGTAGCGTTGCTCAGAGTTGGTCACTCCATTCACCCACGACGTGCTGTTGGATGTGCTGGGACCCATGCGGAATTCAAGCCCCTTCACTTCAGGAGGCTCGATGTTACGGACTTTGCAATTCACAAACGTCAGCGAGAGTCGAAGCATGTCACCCGACCTCACGTCCGTGGCTTTGACGGTCAGTTCCCCCCGCGCATCGTCGCGCTGGGCGTGCGCAGGGGCAGCCATGACCGCCAGGAACAGCAGCGACCACAACCAAGCACGCGGGGCGTGCGACGCAGGGATGTCACCAATCTTTTTCAATGGTCCTTGATTTGCCTTGGCCTTGCTGTGCTTTGGCCTGGCGCAATTTCGCTTGGACTTCTTTTTCTTGACGCTCCAAACTTTCCAAAATTCGTTCCATGTCGGCCCGGCTGATTTGGCCTTCGCGTGGCTCTTCCTTGGGCTCCTCGCCCTTTTCTCCATCCTGAGGCTGAGATGGCTTCTCCTGGTTCTCGCCTTCTTGGTTGTCCGAATTACCGTCTTGTTCGTCAGGGTTGTCTCGACTGTCCTCGTCTTCTCCGCCTTCCTGCTGCTCTTGGTTCTGTTCCTGATCCCGCCCCTGCTCCTGCTCCTGCTCCTGCTCCTGCTCCTGCTCCTGCTCCTGTTCCTGCTGCATCCGCTGCGCCAAGGCCAAATTGTGCCGTGCGTCGTCGTTGTTGGGGTTGAGCCTCAAGGTTTGTTTGGCGCGTTCAATGGCCTCCGCCGCATCTCCTTCCACAAGCGCGCTGACGCTGGCGTTGTAGTGTGCGAACTCCTCCAATCCTGTGCCTAGCAGTTGCTGGGCCGCCTTGTCAAACGTCGACCTTGCTGAGGTCCAATCCTCCGCTTGCATGTGGGCGCACCCTTGGTTGTACAGCGCAATGCCGCCCATGTCTTCGTCCTGTGTGGCCTCGCCAAACAAGAGCAACGCGGCGTCCGCATCGTCGTCTGCGAAGGCCTCTGAGCCGGCGACCAGGTGTTCCTTGACGTCCGTTTGGGCCTGGGCGTCCGTGCCCATGCCTGCCCCGAGCATGGCCAGCATGCCAGCCTTGGCCAAGCGTCTGCGTCGGAAGACTGCGCTGGGCACGAGTGTTTCAAGCAGCAACAAAAAGGCTGCAAGGATCAAGAAGGGCATGAGTTGGTGTTCGAAATCTACAAAGCTCACTGCTGCGACACGGGCGGTGTTCAGTTCGTTTTTGAATTGAATCAAGGGATTGAGGTCAACAAATCCGTTTCCCGCCCGGGTGTACGTGCCTTGACCTGCTTGGGCAGCTTCGATCAAGGTCGCTTCGTCCAGCTTGGACACCACGGCGTTGCCTTGGCGGTCTGTCCGAAATCCTGAAGGGTTGCCTCGGGCGTCGAAGGCCGGGATTGGCGCGCCTTCCAACGTGGCCAGCCCCAAGAAATGGACGTTGCCGCCTTCTTGGGCCACTTCCGCGGCAGCCGAAACCACATCGTCTTCGTGGTTTTCCCCGTCTGTCAGCACCACCACAGTGCGGCCCGCCTCGGAATGCTCGTCGAAGCCTGTCCAGCATGTCCGGATGGCAGAGCCGACGGCGGTTCCTTGGGTGGACACCATGCCGGGACTCATAGATTCCAGGAAGAGCTTGACGGCAGCCACGTCGGTGGTCAGTGGACATTGGACATACGACTCTCCCGCGAAGACGACCAACCCAATCCGGTCGCCGACGGTTTGGGCCATCAGGCGCTCCACAGTGCGGGAGGCCAGGTCGAGCCTGGGCATGCCGACATCCTCAGCCATCATGCTGTTGCTGACGTCCAGGGCCACCATCATGTCGATGCCTTCGGATTCCACTTCTTCCAGGCGGCTGCCCATTTTGGGGTCGAGCCAACCCACCACCAAGGCCGCCAAAGCCCAGCGCCAGAGCAAGAATTTCCAAGCCTGACGAAACACCCCGTAAGGAGGGAGCACCGAAGCCAAACGCGCGGCGTCCGAAAACCTACGGATGGTCTTGTGTCGCCAGTGAAAGTGCGACAAGGCCAGCAGCGTCGCCAGGGCTGTCGCCACCAACAAGGGCCAATGTTCCAGGCGGTGCAGCGTCAGGCTTGGCACCGCAGCTTTCGCGGCAATCCACGACGCAGCCAGTCCCAACCACAAGACGGCTTCCAGAAACAGCACCAAGCCGAGCACGGGACGCAACGAGGGATGTTCTTGGGGGGTCATGCGTTGGCCGATTTCAAGAGTGTGGATTTCAAGACAAACTCCATCGCCAGCGCCACCATGGTGAGCAGCACCCAAGCGCCGCTGGCCTCTGTTTTTCGTTGGTACCGAAGCACATTGAATTGGGTGCGCTCCAAGGCGTCGATTTCCTGGTAAATCTCTTCCAGCTTGTCTGCGTTGGTGGCGCGGAAGTAGCGCCCCCCGGTCGAGGTCGCAATCTCCTGCAGTGTGGCTTCGTCGATCCTCACGTCGACCCAATCGTACTTGTAGTTCCCGTTGGGCAAAATCGCCACAGGGCTCTTTGCTTTGCCAATGGTGCCCACCCCAATGGTGTACACCCGAATGCCATTCAATTCCGACAATTGGGCCGCATCGCGGGGCTCGATTTGGCCTGCGTTGTTTTCTCCGTCGGTCAACAACACGACGACCTTGCTCTCTGCTTCTGACCCCTTCAGCCGGTTGACGGCCGTGGCCAGGCCAGTGCCGATGGCGGTGCCACCCTGGAGTTGGCCCGTGTTCAATTGGTCCAGCCCGTTCTTCACGACAATGTGGTCTGTGGTGATGGGCACCGAAGTGAACGCTTCGCCTTCGTAGGCCACCACACCGATGCGGTCAAACGGACGGCTGTCGACGAACTCCATGGCCACCTCCTTGGCGCTCTCGAGGCGGTTGGGCTTGAAGTCCTTGGACAGCATGGACCCGCTGAGGTCCATGGCCAGCACCATGTCGATGCCTTCGCGGGTCATGTTCTCGACGGTGGAAGCCGTTTGTGGCCTGAACATCGCCACGCTCAAAGCGGCAAGCCCCAAGGTGCGGAGCCCCCGAGGCAGTTCCAACCACGCCCCAACAACCCAGTCGAGAAGGGTCCAGCCAGGAGCTTCGACCTTGTGCAAGTCGGAGGGCGACCACCACATGCCCTGCGTGGCATAGGGTCCGCTTGGCAAGAAGACCAGCACCAAATGAAGGGTCAGTATGGCGAGTCCGAGCCAGCCCCACTGTTCTGCGCAAGTCACGCCCTCGCGTTCAACGGCCCATGCCATGGCCACGCCAAGCAGGGCGATGGCGTGCGGAATCGTCCTTGCCACCAGGGGCTGCCAATGGGCTTCACGCATCGTCATGGCTGGGTTGGGTTTCAAGGACAAAGTCGCGGTAGGCCTCCAGGGTGCTGAGGTGCGTCAAGTCGGGGAGCTCCCCTTTCGCAAATTTGACCATGTCCGCCTGGCCGAGGGCCTGCGCAAGGCGAGCGTGCCAGGCCGAAGGCACCCGAGAAGAACCCAACATGGCCACCACTTCGTCTGTGGTTTTTTCAGCCGCCCGCATGGCAAACTGGCCCTCGAGGTACCGGCGAATGACCAACGAAGCTTCGGCCTGGACTTCTTTGGCTTCGCCGCGCTGCCACGCTTTCAGGGCGATCAACCGATTTAAAGCCTCCAGCGCGACCTCGTGGGGTGGATGAGCAGGAGGGACGTCCACGTCTCGGACGGCCTCCTCGTCCAGGGTGCCGTCGCGCCGCCATCCCCACTTCCATGCGGCGAACGCCAGTGCGAGGACGAGCAACCCCCCGGCCCACCAAGGCCAGGTGCGCATCACTTGTTCCCACAGGGTCCATTCGAACACCACAATGCCTTGCGCCGGTCTGGGCTGGGCCTCCTTTTCCAAATCTGGGGTGACCACCTCTAACATGAAAGGCTGGGTCATGTGTGGTCCGAATGCCACGGGCGGAACAATCACAAAGCCAGAATCCCAGCTTGTCACCAGCCAGGCTTTCTGCAACACCACATCGCCTGAGGTGCCCACAGGAGAGGGCAAGGTGTCGAGATCGCTTTCCGCGAGCACCTCCAAACCTCCTGCGGTGGTGTCTGTCCAGGCGGGCCACGCGGCGCTGTCGGCCACACCCGTGTTCAGTTCTTCGAGGGTCAAGAGCCAACTGGCAGTCAGCTGAACGCGCTCCCCCCACTGCAGGGCCGTGGTGTCTGGCTGCAAAGACACTTGGTTCCAAACCTGGAAGGGCAGGGCGAGCATGCCACACACCCAGACGGCGGAGCGAATTCCGTGGGAGTCAAGCCCGGCCATGGAACAGTTTCATCAGTGGTGGAACCAAGGTCTCGTCAGTCGAGATGCATGTGTGGTCGATGCCGGCACGCGCCATGACAGTCGCAACTTGGTTTCGGTGCGATTCACTCTGCGCAGACCACGCCCTTTGTGCACTTCGTGAAGAGGTGTTCATCCAGGAGCTATGGCCAGTTTCCGGGTGGACAAGCTTCATCCAGCCCATGGCAGGCAAGTCGCGGTTCAGCGGGTCGTCCACTTGAATGGCCACCAAGTCATGTCGACGTCCAGTTCGTTTCAACGAAGTTTCCAAGTCGTCTCCTGACTCCAAATCCTTGAAGTCTGACAAGAGGAACGCAATGGTGCGCTTGCGCAAAGCGGTAGAAAAGTGCCCGAGGGCCTTGACCAGGTTGCTGCCTCTTCCCTGGGGGGTGCAATCCAAGATTTCACGCACGATGCGAAGGGCATGGGTCCGGCCTTTGCCCGGTGGGATGAATTTCTCGATCCGGTCGGTGAACAGCACGGCGCCCACTTTGTCGTTGTTCCCCATGGCGCTGAAGGCCAAAATGGCGGACAACTCGGTCACCAACTCTTGCTTTGTGCGTTGCTGGGTGCCGCCTTGGATGGAGCCGCTGAGGTCCACGAGCAGGAACACCGTGAGTTCGCGTTCCTCTTCGAAGACCTTGACGTGCGGTGCCCCAGTTCGGGCGGTCACATTCCAATCGATGGTTCGGACTTCGTCGCCGGCCTGGTATTCACGGTTCTCGCTGAAGGCCATGCCACGTCCCTTGAACGCGCTCTTGTACTCGCCCGCGAAAATGCGGTCGCTCAAGCCGCGGGTGGCGATTTCCACCTGCTGCACCTTTTTCAGCAATTCAGATGCCTCCATGGCTGGGAAAGAATCAGGGGACCTCGACGTGGTCCATCAACTCGGTCAGGATTTGGGCGGACGTGATGTTTTCCGCTTCGGCTTCAAAGGTCACACCAATGCGATGGCGCATCACGTCCATGGCCACGACCCGAACGTCTTCCGGCGTCACAAATCCGCGGTGCTTCAAAAACGCGTGGGCCTTGGAGGCCATGCCCAATCCAATGCTCGCCCTGGGCGAGGCGCCAAAGGCGATGAGGTTTTTCAAATGGCCCAATCCGCAGTCTTCGGGATTTCGCGTGGCGAATACCAGGTCTACGATGTATCGCTCGATTTTCTCGTCCATGTAAATGGAGCGCACCAGCTTTCGTGCCTCCACAATGTCTTTCTGGCTCACGACCTTCTGAGGCTTGGGCAACCCGGATTCTTGAAGGTTGGCGCGCACGATCTGGCGTTCTTCGTCTTTGGTGGGGTACCCGATGACCACCTTCAGCAAGAAGCGGTCCACTTGCGCTTCCGGCAGGGGGTAGGTCCCTTCCTGTTCCACGGGGTTCTGGGTGGCCAACACCAAAAACGGTTCAGGCAACGGGTGGGTTTCCCCACCGATGGTCACCTGTCGTTCTTGCATGGCCTCCAACAGGGCACTTTGGACTTTGGCCGGGGCGCGGTTGATCTCGTCGGCCAGCACGAAGTTGGCAAACACGGGACCCTTCTTCACGGAGAACTGCTGGTCCTGTTGGTTGTACACCAAGGTACCGACCACGTCTGCGGGGAGCAAGTCCGGGGTGAATTGCACCCGCGAGAAATCGCCGGCGACTGTGTCACTCAAACTTTTAATGGCCAGGGTTTTGGCCAGCCCAGGCACCCCTTCCAGGAGCACATGGCCATTGGCGAGAAGACCAATCAACAGGCGGTCCACCATGCCCGATTGCCCCACAATGGTGCGGCCCATCTCGGCACGGATCAACTCCACAAACTGGCTCTTGGCCGAGATGTGCGCGTTCAAGGCTTGGATGTCTGGCGCTCCAGTTCCAGTGGCCTCTTGAGGTTCCATCAATTCCATAATCTGCGAAGATATCGGAGGCGTGCGCGGATGGGAAAAGTGGTTCTTAAAATTGTGTGAATAGCGCGTGGGAAACCTTTCAGATGTCGCCTTGGTGGATAGGTGAAGTCTGGGGCATTTTGCCTGTCCATGCTTCTCACAGACATCCTCCAAAACGTGGCCGAATTCCACGACGCCTTTCGCATCCCCAACGGGTCCAAGCCCCATGCGGACCTGACCCAAGAAGAAGCTGAGCTTCGCCACCGGTTGATGGCGGAGGAGAACGACGAATACTTGGAGGCGGCGTGCGCGGGGGACATGGTGGAAGTCGCAGATGCGCTGGGAGACCAGTTGTACATCCTGGCTGGAACCATGATGCGCCACGGCATGCAAGACGTGATTGTGAAGGTGTTCCAGGAGATTCAGTCCAGCAACATGTCCAAACTCGGGGCCGACGGCCAACCCATCCTCCGGGAAGATGGCAAGGTGATGAAGGGCCCCAATTACTTCAGGCCCAACATCGCCGGCATCCTAGAAAGCCGCGACTCGTCCAACAGCCTCGACACAACTGAAGTCAGCAAAGACTTGCCGCAGAACAAGCTGGCGTGGAGTGTGTCCGGGACGCAGGAGCTCGACCGGTTGACGATGAGGGAGGCCGGCTCGCAAGCCCATTCCGAGGCGCTTGTGGCCGACGTGCAATTGGCTCAGGTGTGAAGACGGGGGCGCTTGTCCAGCGCGCCCTGCAGTCGGCCCGGGCGGGTCGGCTGACGTTGTTCAGCCGTTTGATGCAAGAGGTGGTTCCGTTCAACCGGCCTCATCGGATTCGCGTGGTGGACTTGTCCGGAGGGCAGTGCAAGGTGTTGTTGCCCTGGCGCCGTCGCAACCTGAACCACGTGGGCACCATGCATGCCTGCGCGTTGGCCACGGCCGCGGAGTACGCGTCTGGGTTGTGTTTGCTGAACGCCATGGAGCATCAGCAGGTGCGCCTTGTGATGGCCAACTTGAACATCACCTACCCCAGAAGGGCGCAGTCGGCATGCACGGCCGTCGCCAAATTGGACAGCCGGCACTTGGAGGACATTTTGGCCCAGCTCGACAAGGAGGGGCGGGGGGCTTTTGTCCTCAAGGCGCAAGTCAAAAACGCCGACAACGAAGTGGTGGCATCGGCGGAAATCACATGGCACCTCAAGCGCCTGTCGGCTTGAGGTTTCCAGTGGTCTGAACCGCTTATCTTTGGGGCCCTCAAGACCCACCCATGATTGCTATCACCCTGCCTGACGGCACAGTCAAACAAGTTTCGGAAGGAACCACTTCCTTGGACGTGGCCATGTCCATCAGCGAAGGCTTGGCCCGAAACGTGCTTGCCGCCGAAGTGGACGGCGAAGTGTGGGACCCGCAACGTCCCTTGACCGGAGATTGTGCGCTGAAGTTGTTGACCTCACGCGACGAAGAGGGCATGAACACCCTTTGGCACAGCTCGGCTCACCTCATGGCGGAGGCTTTGGAATCCCTCTACCCAGGCATCAAGTTTTGGGTCGGTCCTCCCGTGGAGAACGGCTTTTACTATGACGTGGACTTCCGGGAGCACAACTTTACAGACAAGGACATCCCCGCGGTCGAGCAGAAAATGATGGAGTTGGCGAAAGCCAAGAACCCTTTCATCCGCAAGGACATGTCGAAGGCCGAAGCCGCGGCTTACTTTACGGAAAAGGGAGACGAGTACAAACTCGATTTGTTGGAGGGCCTTGAAGACGGAACCATCACGTTCTACACCCAAGGCGAATTCACCGACCTCTGCCGGGGGCCGCACATCCCTCACACCGGCTTGATCAAGGCGGCCAAAATCATGGCCATCGCCGGTGCGTACTGGAAAGGGGACGAAACCCAGAAGCAATTGACGCGGGTGTACGGTGTGACGTTCACCAAGAAGAGTGAATTGAAGGAGCATTTGGAGCTTCTCGAGCAGGCCAAGGCCCGTGACCACCGCAAGCTTGGTAAGGAACTCGATTTGTTCCACTTCTCTGAAAAAGTGGGACAGGGCTTGCCCTTGTGGCTGCCTAAGGGAGCCGACTTGCGCATGCGTCTTGAGAACTTCCTCAAGGAAGCCCAGCGCAAATCAGGCTACGAGCCTGTGATCACCCCGCACATTGGCAACAAGGACTTGTACGTGACGTCGGGCCACTACGCCAAGTACGGCGAGGACAGCTTCCAGCCGATCCATACGCCGGCAGAAGGGGAGGAGTACCTGCTCAAGCCCATGAACTGCCCGCACCATTGCGAAATTTTTAAGGCACGTCCGCGATCCTACCGGGACTTGCCTGTGCGTTTGGCAGAGTTTGGGACCGTCTACCGTTACGAGCAAAGCGGGGAGCTTCATGGCTTGACCCGCGTGCGCGGTTTCACCCAAGACGATGCGCACATTTTCTGCACGCCGGACCAGGTGAAGGAAGAAGTGGGGAAGGTCATCGACTTGGTCCTGTACATCTTCAAGACCCTCGACTTCCAAAACTTCGTGGCGCAAGTCAGTTTGCGTGACCCCAACAAGCCGGAGAAGTACATCGGCGAGAAAGAAAATTGGGACAAGGCCGAGCGCGCCATCCAAGAAGTGGCGGAAGAAAAGGGGCTTGAAACTGTTGTGGAACTGGGCGAGGCGGCGTTCTATGGACCCAAGCTCGATTTCATGGTGCGCGACGCCATTGGCCGTCGTTGGCAGCTGGGCACGGTCCAGATCGATTACAACTTGCCTGAGCGGTTTGAGCTGGAGTACACGGGGGCAGACAATGGCAAGCACCGTCCAGTGATGATCCACCGAGCGCCTTTTGGATCGATGGAGCGCTTCGTGGCGATTCTCATCGAACACTGCGCTGGGAAGTTCCCGTTGTGGCTCACTCCGGAGCAGGCACGCATCCTTCCGATCAGCGACCGATTTAACGAATACGCTGAAAATCTTTCGAAAGTGCTTGAAAATAGCGATATTCGCGCCCTCGTAGACGCGCGGTCAGAAAAGGTCGGCAAGAAAATCCGTGAAGCGGAACTTGACAAAGTGCCTTACATGCTGATCGTTGGTGAAAGCGAGGCTTCCGAGGGAACCGTCTCCGTGCGCAAGCAAGGAGAAGGGGACTTGGGAAGTGTCAGCATCGAGGCCTTCGCCCAGAGGATTCAGGGAGAGGTTGCGGAAATGCTGGCGAACAACATTGAGGAATAACTAAACACCACAGTCATCGCAATACGCAGAAGAAGGACCGGCTTTCGCGGCAGGGTCATTAAGGAAGATCCACACCGGATCAACGAGAAAATCACGGTCGACACCGTTCGCCTTGTGGGCGACAACGTCGAACCGGCCATCGTGAAGACCCGGGCAGCACTCGCCCAAGCGAAGGAACTCGAGCTCGATTTGGTGGAGATCAGCCCCAAGGCAGATCCGCCCGTGTGTCGCATCATCGACTACCGGAAATTCCTCTACGCGCAGAAGAAGAAACAGAAAGAGCTCAAGGCCAACCAGTCGAAGGTGGCGATCAAGGAGATTCGCTTTGGTCCCAACACCGACGACCACGACTTTCAGTTCAAGCTCAAGCACGCTCGTAAGTTTTTGGAAGAAGGATCCAAGGTGAAAGCCTACGTGTTCTTCCGTGGCCGGACGATCGTCTTCAAAGAGCGAGGAGAAATCCTCCTCTTGAAGTTTGCCCAAGAACTGGAAGACTTGGGAGCCTTGGAGCAGATGCCCAAACTCGAGGGCAAGCGCATGACTGTCATGTTCAATCCGAAGAAGAAATAACCCACCACAACTCAATTCCGAGGCCATGCCGAAGATGAAAACAAAATCCAGCGCCAAGAAGCGTTTCAAGCTGACTGGAACTGGCAAAATCAAGCGCAAGCACGCCTTCAAGAGTCACATCTTGACCAAGAAAGGCACCAAGCAAAAGCGCAACCTCACGCACGCCACCACCGTCGACAAGGCGGACGTGCCCAACATCAAGCGTCAGTTGTTGGTCTGATCGACCTACAGAAGACACTGGTTTGTTTCACCCGGTGTTTGGCCTTCCAAGTTTGAGCATATGCCCAACGCCAACCACCAAACAAGAACACAAAAATGCCAAGATCAAAAAATGCCGTGGCCTCACGCGCTCGTCGCAAGAAGGTCCTCAAAATGGCGAAGGGGTACTACGGTGCCCGCAAAAACGTCTGGACGGTCGCCAAGAACGCCGTCGAAAAAGGTCTCCAATACGCCTACGTCGGACGAAAGCTCCGCAAGCGTCAATTCCGCAGCTTGTGGATTCAGCGCATCAACGCTGGATCCCGTCAACACGGAATGTCCTACAGCGTATTCATGGGCAAGTTGTCCAAGTCGGGCATCGAGCTCAACCGCAAGGTCCTCGCGGACCTCGCGATGAACCACCCCGAAGCCTTCAAGGCCGTGGTGGATAAAGTCAAATAAGAACAATCACCTGTGGTGGGTGAAGAGAAGGGCGGTCCTCACGGGCCGCCCTTTTTCATGCACGCGGATGCCGGCGAGAGGCTCAGCGGTCCAGAACGCGCTGCAGGGCCAACGCCGCTGAAGTGAAGTCGGGTTGGCAACGCAAGGCCTCACGGTAGTCCAGCTCTGCTTGGCGCAAGTCGTCTAGACTCTCATAAGCCAACCCGCGGTTGTAGAATGCTTGGTGGTAGTAGGGCAGCGCATCGATGGCTCGGCTGAAATGCACAACGGCACTGTCGTATTGCTGAAAGTGTTCCAGGTGGATGTACCCTTGGTTGAAGGCCGCTGTCGCGTTCTGGCTGTCTAGCTTCAAAATGTCGCGGTACAAGCTGAGGGCGCGCAGCAAGAGAGAGCGAGACGTGGGCTGACGCTCTTGCAAGAAGTACGCCAGATTGTACTTTGCCTCCACGCTGTTCGATTTGAGCTCCATCGCCGTGGTGTAATATCCGATGGCGAGGGTGTCGTTTTCCGCCGCCAAGGCCAGACCCAAGGCGATGTATCCGTCGAAGAAGTCAGGGTTGACTTCCACGGCGGTTTGAAACGAGCTCTTGGCGTTGGCCGCGTTGCCTTGGTCTCGGTAAATCATGCCTTTCATCCAGTATGCCTCGTGGTTCAAGGCGTCTCTGCGGAGCACGTCGTTCAACTTCGCGAACGCTTCGGGGTGCTGGCCCAAGTGGATGTGCATTTCAGCGCGCCGGAGCAGACACGGAATGTGAGAGGGAGCCACCTCCAAGCACGCGTCCAAGTGCTCAATGCATGGCTCGAAGGCCTGGGTCAGGTACAGCGCGTCGGCCTTGGCGCTCCACGCAGGGGCGTGGTTGGAGTCGGCTTTGAGGGCCAAGTTGAGGTCCTCCAAGCCCAAGGTGATTCGGCCTTGGCGCAGATGCCACGCTGCGCGGTCGACATACCTGCTGGCGTCTTCTGGGGAATCCAGAATCCAAGCGTTGAAATGGGCGGCGCTGTCCAGGATGGCGGCGCCCTGGCTGTCGGTATCTGTCGTGTCAGGAGAGGGGGGGACACACCCCACAAATGCCAAAGCGAGGAGCCCCATGGACACCCCGCTTTGCATGTTGTGTTTGAATTGAGAAAGCAGCGACGAAGTCATGCCAATTCTGCAGCTTCTTCTTCCTTGGCTTCAGCCTTGGTGGGACTCACGGCCTCCACAATTTTGGCTTCCAGTTCTTCCATCAATTCGGGATTGTCTTCAATCAACCCTTTCACGGCGTCCCGGCCTTGGCCCAATTTGGTGTCGCCGTAGGAGAACCAGGAACCGCTTTTCTTGATGATGCCGTGGTCCACACCGAGGTCGATGATTTCCCCAGATTTGGAAATGCCTTCGCCGTACATGATGTCGAACTCCGCGCGGCGGAACGGCGGCGCCACTTTGTTCTTGACGATTTTGACCTTGGTGCGGTTTCCCTGCACGGCGTCGCCGTCTTTGATTTGGGTGGAGCGGCGGATATCGACACGCACCGAGGAGTAAAACTTCAGCGCGTTGCCGCCGGTGGTGGTTTCTGGGTTGCCAAACATCACCCCAATCTTCTCGCGAAGTTGGTTGATGAAGATGCAGCAGCACCCTGTTTTGCTGATGGTTCCCGTGAGCTTCCGCAAGGCCTTGGACATGAGCCGCGCTTGCAAGCCGACGGAGCTGTCGGACATTTCGCCTTCGATTTCTGCACGGGGCGTCAGGGCGGCGACAGAGTCAATCACAATGAGATCGATGGCGCCGGAACGGATGAGGTTGTCTGCAATTTCGAGGGCTTGCTCGCCGTTGTCTGGCTGAGAAATCAGGAGGTTCTCGGTGTCCACGCCCAAGTTCTCGGCGTAGAATTTGTCGAACGCGTGTTCGGCGTCGACAATGGCGCAGATGCCACCTTGCTTTTGGCACTCGGCTATGGCGTGGATGGCCAGCGTGGTCTTCCCTGAAGATTCAGGGCCGTATATCTCGACGACTCGTCCCTTGGGGTACCCGCCTATGCCGAGGGCCAAGTCGAGGTTGAGGCTGCCGCTGGGGATGGCGTCAATTTTCTCCACCGCTTCCGCGCCGAGTTTCATCACGGTGCCCTTGCCGTAGGTCTTGTCCAACCGGTCCATGGTCAGTTGGAGGGCTTTCAATTTGTCGTTGTTGGCTGCCATTGTTCTGTTGTTTTGGGCGAAGGTATTCGGGTCACTCCGTAAAGGACTTACGGAGGGGACTCCGTTTTGTCCACGGCGGCTTGAAATCAATGAACGTCGGATGTCAAGCCTCGGGTTGGAGGATTTCTTCCGCGTGCGTTTTGACCTTCGGTTTGGCGATGATGCGTCCGATGGAGCCATCCGCTTCGATCACAAATGTGGTGCGGTGCGTGCCGTCGAATTCTCGGCCCATGAATTTCTTGGGCCCCCAGACTCCGAAGGTGTGGTGCACACTCAACTCCTCGTCGCAGAGCAAGTCAAACCCGAGGCCATGCTTGTCGATGAATTTGTGGTGCGATTTGGCGGGGTCCTTGCTGACCCCCAAGACGGTGTAGCCCGCGGCTTGGAGCGCACCCAAGTTCTCGTTCAAGTTGCACGCTTGGTTGGTGCACCCAGGGGTGTTGTCCTTGGGGTAGAAATACAAGACCAACTTTTGTCCTGCAAATTCAGCCAACGTCCGGACGTTGCCGTGTTGGTCAGGGGCGGAGAACGCGGGGGCGTTGTCGCCGACCTGGAGGGGGGAAATGCTTGTCGCCATGCTTCAAAGAACACGCGGAAGCCTGCGAGGTTTGCGCGCCGTGAGTCCTAATTTTCCCCTTCGTGTCCACAGCTTCTCACACATCCCCCATATACGTCGAGGTGGTGGTGCCCTTGGCGCTACCCAAAACACTGACGTACAAGTGGTTCGATGACGGTACAGCGCCGGTGGTGGGCGCGCGCGTGGTGGTTGCGCTCGGACGAAAAAAGTGGACGGCCATTGTCTGGGAGAGCCACCAAAGGTCGCCGGAAGGCTACGTGGCGAAAGAGGTGGAAGCCGTGGTGGACGAAACGCCCATCATGACGGTGGCGCAACGAGACCTCTTTGCGTGGATGGCTTCGCATTACATGTGCACCCTGGGTGAGATGATTGGCGCGGCCCTCCCTGCCGGGATGAAACTTGAAAGCACCACCCAAATCGTGGTGCATCCGGATGCCGGCCAAGTGTCGGAAGCCGGGTTGAGCGACACGGCGCTGCTGCTCTTGGACGCCTTGCATGTGCGGGAGGCCATGACGTTGCGTGAATGCGCAGACCTGTTGGACGTACGCCACCCCCAGCACATCATCAAGACGTTGATCCAACGAGGGCTCGTGCTGACCAAGGAGGAGCTCCAGGAGCACACCCAACCCAGGCCTGTCGCCTGGCTCAAGGTGGCCGATGGGGTGACCGAGTCGGACCTGTCCGAGGCGTTGGCGTGGGCTGGGGTTCGTGCTGCGGCCATGGAACGCCTGTTGCTGACGGTGGTTGAGCATGGCGAATTGCCCAAAATCCAAGCCCAAAAGCGCAGTCGCACAGATGCCACCATCGTCAAGAAGTGGGTGGAGCGTGGCATCCTGCAGCTGGAGGACCGCAAGCCTGCCCAGCCCAGCGCCCCAGGTGCGGCCAGCCTTCCAGCCCTGTCCGACGCCCAAACCAAGGCCTACAACGACGTCCACAGTTCGCTGGTGGCGCGCACGCCGGTGTTGTTGCAGGGGGTCACGGGTTCTGGAAAGACGGAGATCTACACCCACCTCATTGCCGAGGCGTTGTCCGCGGGAAACCAAGTGTTGTTTTTGGTGCCGGAAATCGCCTTGACCACCCAGTTGATCGCCCGCCTGCGTCGGTTTTTTGGCGACGTGGTGCAGGTGTACCACAGCCGATTTTCAAGCCGAGAGCGGACCAACACCTGGATGCAGGTCATGGCGCCGCAACAGGGCCAGCTCATCGTGGGCGCCCGAAGTGCCGTGTTGTTGCCCTTGCCAAAACTGGGGTTGATTGTGGTCGACGAAGAACACGAACCCAGTTTCAAGCAACACGACCCCGCCCCCCGCTACCACGCCCGTGATGTGGCCCTGTGGATGGCCGCCAAGAAAAAGGTGCCCACGGTGCTCGGGTCGGCGACCCCGGCTGTGGAGACGCAATGGCTGGTGGACCAAGGCCGCCTCAACCGGGTCTCCCTGACCGAGCGGTTTGGGGGCGCGATGCTGCCTGAGATTTTCGTGGCGGATTTGAAGAAGGAGCACAAGCAACGCAGCATGCGCGGCGGGTTCAGCAAGTTGCTGCGGGACGAGATGGATGCGGCTTTGGATGCGGGCAGGCAGGTGATTCTGTTTCAAAATCGCCGCGGCTACGCGCCTTCCATGCAATGCACACAATGCGGCCATGCCCCGATGTGCGAGCGCTGCGACATCCCTCTTGTGGTGCACAAAACCTTGGGCGGGTTGCACTGCCACCATTGCGGGTACCATGAGCGCCCAGCGCCCACCACGTGCATCGCTTGCGGCAGCACTGCACTCAAACCCCAAGGATTGGGCACCGAGCGTATCGAGGAAGAACTCCAAGAGCTGTTCCCCACGGCTCGGGTGGCGCGGATGGATTTGGACACCACCCGGAAGAAGACGGACCACGCCAGGCTTTTGGAAGCTTTTGCGGACCAGGAGTACGACATCTTGGTGGGAACGCAAATGGTGTCCAAAGGTCTCGATTTTGCAAACGTAGGCTTGGTGGGGGTGCTGTCTGCAGACCGCATGCTCACGTTCCCGGATTTCAGGTCTTTCGAACGGGCGTACCAAATGCTGACCCAGGTGTCAGGTCGCGCGGGCCGGTCCAACGATGGACCCCGAGGCAAGGTGGTCATCCAGTCGTTCAGTGCAGACCACTGGTTGTTGCAGCACGTCGTGGAGCAAGACCACGAGGCCGTGGTGAAGCGCGAATTGACCGAGCGTGAGACGTACATGTACCCGCCTTACGTGCGGATGATTCGCCTGACGTTGAAGCATTCCGATGCGCAGCGGGTGGAGGCCGGTGCATCTGTGTTGGCGGCCCGTTTGCATCAGCGGTTTGGAGACCGGATCATTGGACCGGATACCCCGGCGCTGGCGCGCATCAACGACCTGCACATCCGCCAACTCACCCTGAAATTTGAGCGAAGCTTGGCTCCCCAGCAATACCGTCCGTTGCTCGAGGCAGACTTGGAAGAGTTCCAGAAAGACGCCCGCTGGAAGCGTCTCCGCCTGACCGTGGATGTGGATCCGGTTTAACGGAGTGCCGTTCGCTTGAGCGTGGTCCGGAATGTTCCAGCGTGGGCCCCGTTGGGTTGGAAAGTGACTTCCGCCAAAGAGGCACGTTCAAGCCATGTGCCGACTTCTGACCGGGAAAGGCGGCTGGTGCCCTGAGGTAGCGCGACCTTGTGCGAACCCAGCTGACGTCCTTGCAAGTCGAACCCACGCAAGGTCCATTGGCCATCTTGAGCCTGGGCCAATTCCAAGTTGGTCCCAGCCCACGCAGCGTGTGTGTCGAAGGGGGCGGCCCATTCGGTCACGTCGTTCCAGTCCATCAGGTTGCCGAAGTACACGGTGTTGTTGCCGCTGCACGCCACCGCATAGGTGTCGCCAGCCGTGTTGATGCTGAGGTCGGCCGGGTTGCTCAAGGGGCTGCCTTGCACCAGAGTTTCGCCGTCGGACCACGCGCCGTCGTCGTCCATCGTGAACAAGGTGAGCCGCTGTGGTGACCAGGAGCTGACCACAAAGCTTCCCCACACGTGGTCGACGCCGTCGCAGTTGCCCAGTCCGGAGTTGCCGAGGATGGTGCTTTGTTCGCCCGTCTCGACGTCGATGGCCAGCACAGAAGCGTTGCCCCCCCAATTCACGACGTACGCAGTTTGGTCCACCACGGTGACGCCGTTGGGCGTCGTGCCGGTGTTGCCCACCAGTGTGCTGACTTGCATGTCCATGGGGTCGGTCACGTCGACTTTCAGGATGCGTCCAGTTCCAAAATCGCTGACCACAAGAAAATCCCCTTCGTCGTTGCTAAAGCTGCCCATCCCATTGAGGAATGTGACGCCCAACGGGATGACAGAACCAATTTGGTCTTCAGTCACCACGTCGTAGGCGCGGAGGACGTTGTTTTGGATGGCAAACAAGGTCGATCCGAGCACTTCCATGCCGTGGGTGGCGCCTCCGCTTCCGAAGGTGTTCCAGGTCACGCCTTCGTCTGCCGTCACCAGCATGCTGTTGCCGTTGCTCACCACCCAACGGTCGCTGTTGGGCTCGTACTCGACGGCTTCAATGGAAGTGAGGGTTTGGCCCCACGCGGAGGTCAAACAAGCGGCGGAACAGAGCAGGAGGGAGGACAGTCGTTTCATGGGTCGGAAGGTACGGCCTCAGTCCTCCGATTCTTGCGGGGTGTGCCGAGACCAAGTGCGGACAGCCAAGACGTAAAACACCGTGAAGAGACAGGCAGCTGCCAGCCCGTACCACGCCGCCCCCGACCAATCTGGCGGGTTGAGTCCCATCTCTCGAGCCTGCTGCGCCGAGATGCTGTCGGTGAGTCCGTGGGTCACCTTCCAGACGCGGTACAGTTGGTTTTTGACCAGGGTCGTGCTGCCAAACCCCACAATCGGCGCCAACACGAGCCAGCCTTGAAACCAAGGTTCGTGCTTGGCACAAAATTCCTTGAATGTCAAAGCTTTGTGGCGTTTCGCACCCCAAAAATGGCGCTGCCCACACGCACCATTGTACTGCCTTCTTCCACAGCCAAGGGCCAGTCGCCGCTCATGCCCATACTCAGGGTGTGCCACCCGGCCCCGCGTGCCGAGGCGACGGCCGCCATGGGTTGTTGCAATTCCTGAAACAAGGTGCGAAGCGACTTGAATTCACCACGCACCTGGGCTTGGTCGTCGGTGAAGGTGGCCATGCCCATCAAGCCCACTGGCCGCAGGTGCGGATACGCCTCCCACACTTCAGATTGTGCGAGGTCGTGAAGTTCTTCCGGACTGAACCCAAACTTCGAGGACTCAGAAGCGATGTGCACTTGAAGCAGGAGGTCGACGGTTCGGTCGAGCTTGGTCGCCTCCCGCTCCATCACGTCCAGGACTTTCACCCGATCGACACCGTGCACCAAATGCACGCATGGCAGGAAGTCCTTGATCTTGTTGGTTTGGATGTGGCCGATCATGTGCCACCGGATGTCTTGGGGCAGCCGTGCTGCTTTGCCGACCAATTCTTGCACGCGGTTTTCGCCGAAGTCGCGCTGGCCTGTGTTGTAGGCGGCCAGGAGGTCTTCGTCGGGTTTGGTCTTGCTGACAGCGACCAAATGCACTTCGTGGCCGGCCTCCTGAGCCTGCTCCTCCACCTGGGCTTGCACGGCGAGAAGGTTGTCCTTCACGGAATGACGGCCTGTCATGGCGCAGTGTTGAATTCGTGGATGAACAAGGCACTTCGAATTTTGGGCTCCACCCACGTGCTTTTTGGAGGGAGGGTGCCTTCGGCATCGGCCACGGCCCGGATGTCCGAGAACGGAATGGGGTGGATGAGCACGAGGATGCGGTCGGGATGGGCGCCCCCCTGCGCTTGCCATCCTCCCTCGGGACGCTGAGGTTCAGGCAGGTGCCGGAGGCGCTTGTCGTGACGCGCGTCGGCGATCCCCAAGATGTTCTCAAGAAGGTGGATGTTGACCCAATCGGCGTCCGTGGCGGCATCGCACCCTGGCCGCCGGGTGAGCGTCCACGATTCCCCTTGGAAGGACACTGTGATTTGACCTGGCCCGTGGGGGACTACGCATCCGCCTTCGGAAGGTTCCACGTTGCACACCCCTCGAAGGGACTGAAGCGCGTCGCGCCAGCCTTCTTCCGTCATGGAGACGTCGCACACTTCCTTGTGGAAGCCGAGGATGGTGAGGTCCTCTTCTGGCACAACCAAAGCCAAGATGTGCGCCGCTCCGGGCAGGTCAGGCCTGGCGTGGTGAAGCCGGTGAGACGATGCCAACCGGTGGTGGCCGTCGGCGAGGTAGAGCACGTCTTCCTGGCCCCAGGTGTCCGAGAAGGCCTTGCCGGAGGGGCTGTGCAATGGCACACGCCAAATCTCATGCCGCACCCCGTCGGCCGTCATGAAGTCGGTGTGGGCGGGGTGGGAGGTGGTCTCGGCCATCACCTTGCTGGAGGCTTGGGCGATCGCGCTGCCTTGCGGCCTGGCGCAGAGCACCGGCTCGGCATGGAAGCCCACGGCGTCCAAGAAGGAGGTGAATAGGGTTTCTCGAGAAGCGAGCGTTTGTTCATGCGTGCGCAGTCCACCTTCGGCACAGCGCGTGAGGTCCAGGTTGCACACCACCCCCGTCCAGCTGTGGCTCGACGTGGATTGCTTGTACACAAGCCATTCAGGTTCTTCAGACCCGACCAGCCACCCCCTCGATTTGAAGGTGTCGTATTCCGTGCGGACTTCCTCGAAGAAGGCGGACGTGCCGCGCGGCGTGTCGATGTCCCTCGACGCGTCGGGGTTGATGACCTGGATGTAGGAGTACGGGTTGTGCTTGAGCTTGTCCCGCAGTTCGTCTTTCTGGTAGCTCAAATACGACCGTGACGCCACCAAATGCGCCATGTGTCGCGGTGGGGTCACCGCGGCCAAAGGCGTCATCAGGGGGCGACGCTTGGTCATGCAAGCGCGTCGATTTGGGCCGCCAATTCAAGGCCGATGCGGTCTTGAGCTTCCCCTGTGGCTGCGCCAATGTGCGGGGTCAAGGCCACCTTGGAGTGGGCCAAGAGGTCGGCACGCGGCGCGGGTTCCCCCACAAACACGTCCAAGCCGGCTCCAGCAATGTCGCCCGCGTCCAAGGCCGCCATCAAGGCGTCTTCGTCGACGGACCCGCCGCGCGCCGCATTCACCAGGATGGCATGCGGCTTCATGGCCTTCAGTTGCGCCTCGCCAATTACGGCGCTGCCGTCGGCCTGGGCGGGCACATGAATGCTCACCATGTCGGCGTTCGCCAGCACATCTTCGAGGCTGTGAAGCGGGCAATCGACCGTCAAGGTTTGGCCACCGACGGTCAATTCCACCTTGCCGTGGTCCACAAATGGGTCGTGGGCAATGACCTTCATGCCGCAGCCCAGGGCGTAGCTGGCCAGCGACCGGCCAATGCGGCCAAAGCCCACGATGCCGAGGGTCTTGCCCCGCAGCTCCGTGCCTTTGCCGTAGGCTTTCTTGAGTGTCTTGAATTCTTCCGCGCCGCGTCCAGGCATTTGGCGGTTGCTGTCTGCCAAGAAGCGGGCGCAGGAGAACAAGTGTCCCATCACCAGCTCCGCCACGCTCTGCGAGCTGGCCGCCGGGGTGTTGAACACGGTCAGACCTTTCCCACGTGCGTATTCCACGTCGATGTTGTCCATGCCGACCCCGCCACGGCCAATGAACTTCAAGGTGGGGCAGGCGTCGATGAGGGGTTGGCGAATCTTGGTCGCCGAGCGCACCAGCACCCCGTCGATGGCGTGCTCGTGAATGAAGGCTTCGAGTCGATCGGCGTCAACAAAGTCGGTGTGCAACGTGTGCCCGGCCGCGGTCAAGGCTGCGGCACCTGAGGGGCTGATTCCGTCGTTGGCAAGGATGTTCATGGGGTAAAAAGTTATCCGTGGTTGCGTTCAAATTCAGCCATGACGTCGACCAACACCTGGACGCTTTCCAGGGGAAGGGCGTTGTACATGGAGGCGCGGTATCCGCCGACGCTGCGGTGGCCTTTCAGGCCGTTGATGTGGGCTTGATTCCACGCGCTGTCAAACGCGGCGGCGTGGCTGTCGTCCAGCAGGCGGAACGTGGCGTTCATGTGGGAGCGGCTGCCCTCCTTGGCGTGGCCCTCAAACAGCGGGTTGCGGTCGATTTCACCGTAGAGCAACGCAGACTTGGCTTCGTTTCGGGCTTGGATGGCCGCCACCCCGCCTTGGGCCTTAAGCCAACGCAGGGTGAGGAGGGTGGTGTACACCGAGAACACCGGGGGCGTGTTGAACATGCTGTCTTTGCCCAGCTGCACGTCGAAGTCCAGGTAGGAGGGGATGCTTCGTCCGGCTTGGCCGAGACGCTCGCGGTCCACCGCGTACATCACTGCACCGGCAGGACCCATGTTTTTTTGGACACCTCCGTAGATCAACGCAAACGGCTCAGGATCGAACGTGCGGCTCAGGATGTCGGAGCTCATGTCGGCCACCAGCGGCACGTTGGACTTGGGCATCTGGGCGTATTGCGTGCCGAAGATGGTGTTGTTGGTGGTGATGTGGAGGTACGCGTTGTCCGCATCGACGTTCCCCACGTCGGGGATGTGGTTGTAGTTGTCCTCTTTGGACGACGTGATGACGTTCACTCGGCCTACATGCTTGGCTTCTTTGATGGATTTGGCGGACCATGTGCCGGTGTCGGCGTAGGCCGCTTGGCCGCCTTCGGGCAAGAAGTTCATGGCGGACGTCAAGAACGCCAAGCTGGCTCCACCTTGGAGGTACAAGACGTCAAAGCGGTTGGGCAGCCCGAGCAGCTCCTTGGTCAACGCCCGGCATTCTTCCATGGCGGCGACAAAGGCCTTGCTGCGGTGGGACATTTCGACCAAAGACAAGCCGTGGTCGTCCCAAGACTTCACCGCTTGGGAGGCTTGTTCCAACACTTCTTGAGGCAGGATGCAGGGGCCTGCGGAAAAATTGTGCACGTGCGACATGGGGACGGTTTAAGGTTGAATCAAAGGTCAGAAAGGGTGGGAACTGGGCGCACGTCTGGGTGCCCCGAGTTTTCCCAAGAATGGGGGGCGTTTGTGGAGAACGGAGCCATAAAAAAAGGCACGCGCGGGCGTGCCTTTGTTGCGGAAGCGTTGTAAGCGTCAGGGAGCAAGGTCATTCACCCGCGGCAAATGCCGTGATTTCGTCGCCAAGTGGATCTGCCCCACTGCCCAGTGAGGCCACCAATTGGCCTTTGCCGTCGACCAGGAATTTGTGGAAGTTCCAACGGACTTTGTGGTCGCCTGCACCGTTGAGGGCTTTCTGGGTCAGCCATGCGTACACGGGGTGTTGGTCGTCTCCTTTCACCTTCACCTTGGACATCATCTGGAAGCTCACGCCATAGTTCCGGGAGCAGAACTCCCGAATGTCGGAGGAGCTGCCTGGTTCCTGCATGCCAAATTGATTGCAAGGGAAACCGAGGATGACCAAGCCTTGGTCCTCGTACATGTCGTGCAATTGCTCCAGCGGCTTGTACTGAGGGGTGTACCCACAACGAGACGCCGTGTTGACGATGAGCACACGCTTGCCCTTGAGTTGGTTGAAGTCAAAGTCGTCGCCTTCCAAGGTGGTGGCGCTGAGGTTGTGAAAAGATGCCATGCCTGGGTTGGGGTTGTGCCAAGTGTTGGTGTTGAAGGTCTTCCAAGCCAAAAGTCCTGCGGCGCCGAGGACCAACGCGCCAGACGCAAAGGAGGTGGTCATGTTCATGGGGGAGCAACGCACGGGATTGCATTTTTGTTCAATGCATCCAATGGCGGCGAAGTCCGGCCGTGGGCAGCTTTCCAGCGACGGCCCGACGAAGGTCCCCTTGTTGGTCCAAAGCTTGAGGCAAACTGAGGTTGGGGAACCATGCAAGCACGGCCAAGCCCACCCCGGCAGACAGGGCAGATTCGGCCCACCATGTCCATGAAAGCAGCGCCATGGGGGCAACCACCACGACCGACAGAATGAGGCCTCCCCGCAAGGCGTGGAGCAAGGGAAACAACCGCAATTTCAGCCGAACCGACATCCAACTTACGGTGAGCAACCACTGGAGCACGGACGCCAGGACCACGGCCTTCGCAGCGCCCACGGTGCCATGTCCTTGATCCAAGTTCCACCACACACCGGCAGCGATGGCGGCCAGGAACACCACTTTGATGGCGATGCCTGCCGCGAGTCCGTCAAGTGCCCGCATGTTGGCGTCGCCCAGCTTGGTCAACGCGCGGAATGCCACCGCGGCGAACAACACCTGGACAATGGCCGCCGATTCTTCGAATCGAGGACCCAGGAACAACCATGTGACGCCCTCGGCTTGCCACACCAGCGCCACGGTGAGGGGCAAGGTCGCCAGCGCAATCAGGTGCATGCCTCGAAGCACCACACGCTGCATTTCTGGCAAGTTGTCTTGCAGGCTGGACAGGCCGCTGAAAAGCACGCTGTCGCCGAGCTTGCCAAGCACGGTGATGGGCTGCCCCATCAGGTGAACAGCACGGTCGTACATGCCCGTGGCCCTTGTGCCTAGGGATTCGCCCACCCACCACAGGTCCACCTTGGAGGCGGTGTAGGTGAGCAGGTTGAACGCGGTGCTTCGCGTACCGTAGCCAAGCAAAGAGGTCAGTTCTGAGCGTTGACATCCCTGGGAGACAGGGATGCGGGCAAGCCATATGTATCCGGCGCTGAGCACCAAGTTTTGGACCAGCAGGGCCGCCACGTAGGCCCAAATGCCCGCGCCGGCGAAGGCCAACCCCAGGCCCACCACCAAATTGCCCAGAACCATGCCTGTCAGGGCACATTGGGTCAGGGCCTTGAAATTCATGTCGCGGACCAGCAGGCTCCGGGACACCACGCTGATCCCTGAAATGACAAAACTCAGGGAAATCCAGCGCAGGACGGGCTGCAACACCGGGGTGTCGTAGTGG
>MDTB01181059.1_pt1 | contig 34731 bp, 32 predicted proteins | sample 811161 | NCBI WGS metagenome assembly MDTB01 (sample SAMN05326650, study PRJNA326480) | marine metagenome | isolation source: seawater | place: Mediterranean Sea | collected 2009 | reverse complement strand
TTATAGATACAATATCTAATAATTTTCCATTAAATGCAATAGCTCCTTTACCTTTTTTTTCAGCAAGCTTCATTTGTATTAATATTTCTTTTGCTTCTAGTATTTCTTTATCTGTAGGAGAAAAAATTTTATTACTTGCATTTATTTGTGATGGATGTATTACCATTTTTCCATCAAAACCCATAGTATATGAACTTTTTGCTGAAGAATCAAAACCTGCTTCATCTGAGAAATCTCCAAAAGGGCAGTCTACAGCCCTTAAACCATAAGCATGAGCAATTAACACTACCTTAAATAGAGAATAATGCCACATATCATTTAGAAAAAAGTTTCTTTTTTCCCCTTTTGTGTCAAGCACACCATAATTTCTATTAACACCTCCTATATTTGTAGTTTTAGCTCCTAAAGAAGCAGCAAAGTCAGCCGCTCCAAAATGTAAAGACTCATTCCTTTTACTTGCCAATGCTATTTCATTTATATTAATTAAACCTAAGGTAGTTTCTATAATAATTTCAAATCCTATTTTTTTTTTTCTATTAAATTTTATTTCATAATTAGAAACTAGTTTATTAAAATATTTTACCTCTTTTGCACTGTTAACTTTTGGAAACATTAGTAAATCTAGTCTAGAAGAAGTATTTTTCATAATTACTTTGATGTCGTCTTTCACAAGTTCTGTATCATAGCTATTGACTCTAATTGATACAGTTTTTTTTCCCCAATTTATATCATTTACAGCTTCAATTACATTTGACCTTGCAACTAACTTTTCATTAATTGATACGGAATCCTCTAGATCTAAGAATATTATATCTGCTTTGCTTTTCGCTGCTTTTTCAAAAAACTCTACTCTTGAACCAGGTACCGCTAATTCAGATCTATTCAAACGCACTTTTATATTGTTTTTACTTTTCATAAATTTTTAAAAAAATAATTTAAATTAGTCTTCTCGTAAAGCATTCCTTATAGGGTGTTTTTTAATTGCCTCTAGAGATTCTCTCAAATTTATATGTGTATAAATTTGAACTGTAGATATATCTTCATGTCCTAATAAATATTGAATTACCTTAAGGTCTGCTCCGTTTTTCAACATATGAGAAGCAAATGCATGTCTCAACATATGAGGTGAAATTTTATTTCGACTTAAACCTGATTTAATTGCGATAGCTTTTAGTTTGTAATAATAAGCTTGTCTGGTAAGGTGACTTTTTCTTGAAGGGAAAAGCCATCTTTGTCCAGAAATAATTTTGAATTTTTTAAAATCGGAACTTTCTAAGTATTTTTGTAATATTTTTTTTGTTATTTTAGCTAATGGCAAAACTCTCTCTTTATTGCCTTTTCCCATTATATGAATGCTCTCTAATCCATCGTCTATATTACTCAATTTCATTGAAACTAATTCTGTTACTCTTAAACCTGTTGCATAAAGTAACTCTGTTAATACAAGAGTTTGAAAGTTTTTAAAAGTATCATTGTTACTGTAAAGATATTTTAAAATTTTCTTGATGTCCGTTTCATCCAAAAATTTTGGTAAAATCATATTTTTTTTTGGAGAAATAATATTTGTTACAGGGTTTATCATTATTAATTTTTCAGCATATAAAAAATTAAAAAACTGCCTCAACGTAGAGATTTTCCTAACTAAAGTTGTTTGTTCAAATGATTTTTTTTTAAGTGAGTCTATCCAAAAAACTATGTGTTCATATGTACATGCTAATAGTTGTATTCTATTTTTAGTTAAATATCTGTGAAAATCATTCAAATCATTTTTATAAGCATCTATAGAAGATAACATTAAATTTTTTTCTGTTAGATTCTTTTCTAAAAACAAGATTATAAAATCATCAATATTATTATTACCAATAATTTTTTTCAATCTAAATATCCAAATTTATCTCTAAACCAAAATTTCTTGCATATTTTCTTAAACCTATGTCATTTAATGCATTTATTGCTTTATATATGATATAATAATCAATATTTTTTTTTCTTTGTGTATTTAATAAATCTATTGTTAATAAAACTACTTCAGCTAAATTGCCTTTTTTCACTGATTCTTCTAAAATTAAGAAAAGATTAGTCTTTAACCCATCTAAATTTGTATTAAACTTTATATATTCATTAATGTAAAAATTTTCCCATAATTCTGCAGAAACTTCATAATTAAGAGCTTTTAAAGTAACCATTAAAGAATAAATACTTTGTTTTTTAATATTTAGACTATTATCAAGTAATTTTAATAAAAAATTTATATCTGGTATATCATAATTTGATTTTACTAAATCAGCATCAGCTATGTATAATAAAAGTAACATTTTACAAAAATTTATATCTAATGTAGCCCTATCTTTAAAGTCATTTGTCATAAAGAATAACCAATTTTTAGCTTCATTATACTCTTTAACACTTATCAAAGCTTCTGTGGCTGGGTAAATAAACCAACTTAATTCTCTTTTAGGAACTAATGAATTAATAGAGTTACTGGTCATAAAGTAAATAGCTTTTTCTATACCTATTTCTTTAGACTTTAACCAAAGTAAATTTAAAAGCTTAGCTCTTTCAATATCAGATACACTATTATTAATTAAATGATATAAACTTACTCTTATATTCAATGAGTTTTCAGTTTCCATTTTAATAGTATCGTAAAAGTCTTCAGTTTTATCCAATTTTGTATAATAATCTTCATATACATTTTTAAGTATATTTGGACTATAAAAGCCTAAACTTACCAACTTTTCTAAAGATTCTACTTGATTAATTGTACTGTACAACTTCATGTCATAAATAATTTTATTGAAAGTTATGCTATCGTTAGAAAAAATATTTTTTGCTATATCATAATTACTTAAACTTATAATTTTAAAATTTTTAATATCCATACTTTCTTCATCTAATAACAAATTTTTGATAGATGGTTCTTCTAAAAACTTACGTACAGTTTGTATGTAATTTAAACTGTCTACTGAGTCATTTTCCAATAATTCTAAGGCTAATTGTGCTTTATTGAAATTTTTCCTCGCTATTATACATGCAATTAATGTTTTTCTTTTCTCTATATCTTTTTGAAGATCAAACTTTTTCTTTTGTAATTCATCGCATATATAAGGAATATCTTTATCAAATTGTCTTAATTCATATAATAAATTATCAAAATTACTACCCTTTACTTCTAAAGGAATATTTTCAACCAATCTGTTAATGTTTTCAGTATCTCCTATATAAGCTAATACTTTTATTTTTTTTTTAAGATACTGTAATTGACCTTTTTTTATAAATGAGTCAGCAATTCCATCAGAAATTTCTTTTTCCTTTGGTTTCTGTGCCCTAGACATCAATAGTTTAGATGTCAAATCCGACAAAATTTGTGATTTGGGAGAAAAATTAGTCTTTTCTAATAACGCAACTGCTAGATCACTGTTAGTATTGCCCCACATTAACCAACCTAATCCTCCTTGTTCGCTTGATAATATACCATACCAGTCATTATACTCTTTAGGAATATCATCTACTACTATTAAGTTTTTTGCTTTTTCAATTTCCTGTTCTTTGGTCTCTTTTTCAGTATAGAGATCAACTTGATTATCTATTACATTGTTGTTTTGTATACTTTTTTTTTCAAAAGTATCTGTATCTAATTCAAGATTTTCTTCTATAACAATAATTCTTTTTGGTACATCATCAGCAAATATTAAGCTACAAAGGAAAATAAATAAAATAATCATTATATTTTTAAGATTATTCATTTTGTTTCAACCTATGTATTTCTAAATCTTTTTCTATTTTATTTTGAGGAGCTGGTATATCCCAAAAAAAAACTACAAATACCATAAGACCTAAAATGGCTAAAGTACTAAAAATTAAAAATTTTTTAATTATCATAAAATTTTTCAATGAAATTATTTCTTTATGTAATATACTATAATATACTTTATAATTAAGCATAAAACAAATATCTCTTGAATGAAATAAATTTAAATAAGGAATTAAAAGCAAAGAAACTTTTTTTGGTAGGTTTCATGGCTACAGGAAAAACTACTATTGGTAAAAGAATCAGCTCTAAACTTGATTTGCCATTTTTTGATAGTGATAGAGAAATAGAATTTTTTTCAAATATTTCAATTAATGATTTTTTTGAAGCTCACGGGGAAGATAAATTTAGAGAAATAGAGAAAAAAGTAATATTCAACAAAATTAAAAATAATAACATGAATGGTTTTGTCATGTCTTTAGGAGGAGGTGCCTATTTAAATAAGAGTATCAGACAATTAATAGACTCGGTTGGTATTAGCATTTGGTTAAATGGAAGTATTGATATTATTTATAACAGAATTATAAAATCTAGAAATGAGAGACCTTTAACTAAAAAGTTCAACTCAAAAGAAAAATTAAAAAAACTCTTAAATGAAAGAACGCTATATTATAAAAAAGCATCTGTAAAAGTAAATATTATAAAAGCTAGTAAAGAGAGAATGACAGAAATTATATTAAGAAAAATTAATAATCACATAAATAAAAAAAAATGATTAAGATAAGAATAGATTTAGCAAAAAATAGCTACTATATTTTTTTAAAAAATAATATTTTTAATTACGTAGCAAAATGTCACAAAAAAAATTATCCTGGTTGTAGAGCTATAATAATTACTGATAATAATGTAAAAAAATTTTATTTAACTAGCTTTACTAATAATCTATCTAAAAATAATGTTAAATTTAATTCATATTGTGTTTTTCCTGGAGAAAAAAGTAAATCTTTTCATTCTCTGGAGAATCTTACTGATAAAATCATAAAAAAAGGAGTCAACAGAAATGATGTTATTTATGCTCTTGGTGGCGGAGTTATTGGAGATTTAGCCGGGTTTTTATCCTCTATTTTACTAAGAGGAATTAAGTTTATTCAAATACCTACTACATTGTTATCACAAGTAGATAGCTCAGTTGGAGGTAAAACAGCTATAAATACCAAAATAGGAAAAAATTTAGTTGGTACTTTTTTTCAACCTTCTGCTGTATTTATAGATCCAAATACTCTTATTACTTTACCAAAAAAAGAGTTTCTTGCAGGTTATGCTGAAGTAGTAAAATATAGCATCATTGATGACAAACTATTTTTCAATTGGTTGAATAAAAACTCAAAAGATACATTTAATTTAAAATCTGAAAATATATATAAAATCATTACAACTTGTATTAAAAAAAAAGCAAAAATAGTTAAGTTAGATGAAAAAGAAAAAAAAACCAGAATGCTTCTAAACTTGGGGCATACATTTGCGCATGCTTTGGAAAACGAACTAAACTACAAAGTAAGGCACGGAGAGGCGGTATCTGTGGGAATATTAATGGCTATGAAGCTATCACAAAAACTAGGTTATGCTAAAAAAGAAGATTATTATGTATTGGAAAATCATTTAAAAAGTTCTAAACTTCCTATTAAATTAAAACAATTGTCAAATAACAAAAATTGGCAAATTAAAAGTATTATCAATAAAATGCAAACCGATAAAAAATCTTATAAAGGTAATATTCAATTTATTCTATGTAAAGGTATTGGGGCAGCATTTATTAAAAAAGATATTGATACTAATTTATTAAAAAAAACAATTGAGGAATTTTATATTTAATGCCTGAGTTATATTTGATTATTCAAATCCTAATTATTTTTTTTTTAATTATCCTTTCAGGCTTTTTTTCTTCTTCAGAAACAGCTATAACGAGCATATCTGAACCCTTAATACAAAAAAAAGTATCTGAAGAAGATAAAAAAGCTATAAAAACTCAAAAACTTTTAAAAAAAAAAGAATTAATAATTAGTGCAATATTATTAGGTAATAATTTAGTAAATATTCTTTCTTCTGCATTGGCAACAAATATTTTAATACACTCTTTTGGGCCTATAGGAATTTTATATTCAACTTTAGTAATGACTTCTTTAATATTTATTTTTGCTGAAGTTTTGCCAAAAATATATGCAATTAGAAAGCCCGAGACCTTATTAATATTTTATACTCCTTTATTGATATTTTTTGTTTGGTTATTATCTCCAATAAATTTTTTAATACAGAAATTAATTCATTTTTTATTAAGTTTCAAAAAAATTAAAAGTAATACTATTAATGTAGATAGAATTAGAGGAGCTATTTTGCTGGCAGCAAAAGAAGGAGAGATGGTTAAAGATAATAGATTTATGCTAGAAAGTATTTTAGATCTAAAAGATAGAGAAATAAATGAAGTTATGATTCATAGAAAAGATATTTTTAGCGTAAACATAAATGAAAAAAAAAGTTTTTTTATAAAACTAGCTAATGAGACACCTTTTTCAAGATTTCCAGTATGGCAAAATAATTCTGAAAATATTATAGGAGTAATATATGTAAAAGATTTGTTAAGAGCATTGTTGCTTAAAAATTTTAATATAAAAAAAGTATTACAAGAACCTTGGTTTATTCCTGAAACTACAAGTTTACTAGGACAACTTAATGCATTCAGAGAGAAACAAAAGCAAATTGCTTTTGTAGTAGATGAATACGGAGTTCTTGAAGGTTTAGTTACATTAGAAGATATTTTAGAAGAAATAGTAGGACAAATTGAAGATGAGCATGATTACCCTTCCTCTAATCTTTTATATGATAATAATGGTAATATTTATGTTAATGGAAACGTAACTATAAGAGATCTAAACAGAAAGTTTAATTTTAAACTTCCAGAGAATTCAGCCTCAACAATTGCAGGGTTAATTATCAATACTGCAAAAAGAATACCAGAAAAAGGAGAAAATTTTGTTATACAAAACTTAATTATAAATATAATATCTAGAAATCAAACAAGAATTACAAAAATTTTAATTAAAAAAAAGATTAAACCCTAGATACTCTTGATATCTAACTCCAATGCATGTAATCCAGAAGAAAACTCACTATTTAATAAACTATATACTTTTCTGTGTAAATTTACTTTATTTGTAGTTTTATGATCATTTAATCGCATTTGAATATAAAAGTGAGTTTCTTTTTCATGCTCACCTATTTGATTATGTCCTTCATGTTTTTTACTGTCATCTCTAACTATTAATAACTTAGGAGAAAAAAACGATTGTAGTGTTTTTTCAATTCTTTCTTTTCGCGAATCTCTATTCATTATTAATACCTACTATTGCTAATAAAATAAAAAAACATAATATTATATTATGTTTAAAAAAAAAAAAAGGTTTGTTTGTTATTCAGAAGATAAAGACGATAGTATTTTAGCGCTTACAAAGTACTGTGAATGGGGAAACTGCCAAAAAAAAGGTGAGTATAAAGCTCCTACTTCTAGGGATAAACTGAGAGAATTTAGGTGGTTTTGTTTAGAGCATGTCAAAATATATAATAGAGGATGGGATTATTTTAAAGGTAAAACCTCCGATGAAATATATAATGAAATTTCTAATGATGCGCTGTGGCATAGACCTACTTGGGCAAAGATAAAAAAATGTAAGTTTTCGGATGATCATAACCTTTATGAGAACTCGAAGGAATTTAGATCAGATTCAAAAAATAAAGTAAATACCACTAAATTAGAAAATTGTTTAAAAATTTTAGAAATTAAGATGCCAATAAAAATATCTTCTCTAAAAAAACAATATAAAAAAATGGTGAAAAAATTTCACCCTGATGTTAGTAAAAATAATAGTGAAGAACATATAATAAAATTAAATAATGCATACTCAGAGTTATTAAATTTTTTAAAACAATGAAGGATATTATGAAAGATTTAAAAGAAAAGGATATTCCTGAGAAATTAGAGAAACCTAATAAAGAAATAGACGTCTCAGAAGTATTTAAAATAAAAACAGACTTAAAAGTAAATAGCTTTTCTGACAAGGATTCATATGTACCTGAAATAGATGAAAACTATATTTTTGATAAAGATACGACGCTAGCAGTTTTAGCAGGTTTTCAATTTAATAGAAGGGTAATGATTCAAGGTTATCATGGAACAGGTAAGTCGACTCATATTGAACAGATAGCAGCTAGATTAAATTGGCGCTGTTTAAGAATTAATTTGGATAGTCATGTTAGCAGAATTGATTTAATTGGTAAGGAAGCAATAGTATTAGAAAATGGATCTCAAATAACAAAGTTTAAAGAAGGTATCATACCATGGGCATTATCTAATGGAGTTGCGTTAGTTTTTGATGAATATGATGCAGGAAGGCCAGATGTAATGTTTGTGATACAGAGAATACTTGAAATAGATGGAAAGCTAACTTTATTAGAACAAAATAGAGTAATAACTCCTCACCCCTCATTTAGACTTTTTTGTACTACTAATACTATTGGCCTAGGAGATACATCTGGAATGTATCATGGAACGCAACAGATTAATCAAGGGCAAATGGATAGGTGGAATATAGTTTCAACTTTAAACTATCTGAATGAAAATAAAGAATTTGATATTATTAGCTCAAAAGTAAAAAATTTCTTAGTAAAATTTGATAAAGGAAAAATATCTTTAATGATTAATTTAGCAAATTTAACAAGAATTGGTTTTAAAAATGGTGATATATCAACAGTAATGTCTCCAAGAACTGTTATTACCTGGGCTGAAAACGCATTAATATTTAAAAATTTAGAATATGCATTTAAGGTAACTTTTTTAAATAAATGTGATGAAGCTGAAAGACCAATAATTGCAGAATATTATCAACGATGCTTTGCAATAGAGTTACCTAATGATTGGGTTAATATAATAAATGAAACATCTACTGACATAAATGAATAAAGAGGATAAAAGTACTAATATTTTTAAAAAGTCTATTGAAAGTACTGTAAAAGCTGTTGCTAATAATTCTGATATTTTTGTACTGTTTGGAACAGATAAAAAAAACTCTCAACAAAATGTTAACCTACCTGAAATTAATAAGGCAAAATTATATGAAAGTAAACTAAATATTAGAGGAAAAAGTGACTCTGCTTCTTTAATAAAGAGATATCATGATAGTAAAATTCATGAAAGAATGTGTCCTAAAAAACTAGAAATAAAAGAAATATTTGATGAAATAGAGTATCTTAGATGTGAAGTGCTGGGTGGTTTAAAATATCCTGGCATTAAAAAGAACCTTTCAGATTATGATCAAGAACTTATAAGGGATAAAGTAAATGAAGATATAAAATTAACTAAATCAGAAACATTTAAATTTTTTTTAAAAAATAATATTTTAGGGTCAACAATATCTTCTGAGCTAGCTAAAATTAGTGATCCTATAATAAACTCTCTCAATAGAATCCTGAAAAATAAAGACTTGCAAATCTTGGATAAAATTTCTAGTCAAAAAAAATTTAGTGAAGAAATCTTAAAACTAATAAATAAAGTTATAGATGATCAAACATATAACGAACAAGAAAGACAGGATAATAATAAAGAAGAGGAAGCAAAAGAAGAAGAAAACCAAACTCAAGATGCTAATAAACAAACAGAAGAATATCAAACTTTTGAAATATCTGATACGGCCGAACATCAAAATACAGATAGTATAGAAAATCAAGATTCATTAGAAGAAGCATGTGATAATAAAGAAAGTTCTGCTAACGATTCATCACCAATTAATGATTTTAATGACCAGGCTGAAACAACACTTAAGTATTCTGTATATACTAAGAGATTTGATAGCATTATTTCTGCCGAGAAACTTTGTGACATAGAAGAGGCTTCAAAACTTAGAAAACAATTAGATAAGCAAACTGAAAAATTAGACTCAACTATCACTATTTTAGCTAATAAACTCCAAAGAAAACTATTATCAAAACAAAATAGATGGTGGGAATTTGATCTTGAAGAAGGTATTCTTGATAGTGGTAAATTATCTCGAATAATTACCTCTCCAGAAAGTTCTTTATCGTATAAGAAAGAAAAAGATACAGAATTCAAAGATACTTTAGTTACACTATTAATTGATAACTCTGGTTCTATGAGAGGCAGACCTATTACAATTGCTGCAATATCTACTGATATTCTAGCTAAAACTTTAGAGCGTTGTGGTATTAAAGTAGAAGTATTAGGCTTTACAACTAAAACTTGGAAAGGAGGCAAAGCAAGAGATAGCTGGATTAAAGAAAACAAACCTGAAGCACCTGGAAGACTTAATGAATTGCTTCATATAATATACAAAAATGCTGATGCTCCTGTAAGAAGAACTAAAAAAAATTTTGGTATAATGCTAAAAGAAGGCTTATTAAAGGAAAATATTGATGGTGAAGCACTTGAATGGGCTTATAAAAGATTATTTACTCGACCCGAGAAAAGAAAAATATTAATGGTTATATCGGATGGTGCACCAGTAGATGATAGCACCTTATCTTCTAATAAAAGTAACTACTTAGACAATCATTTAAAATTTATAATAAATTCTATAGAAAAGAAAAGTTCTGTCGAATTACTTGCTATAGGTATTGGACATGATGTTACCAGATACTACAACAAGGCAGTAACTATATTAGACGTTGATGACCTAGGAAGTGTAATGTCTAAACAGTTGATTAATCTTTTTTAGAATTTTCAGAAATATAAATTTTATATATATTTTTCTTATATTTCTTAGCATCATTAGAAAGGTTTTTATCAAAAGAGTTTAACAGGAATCTATCTATTCCTCCATTTTTTTCTACAGTTCTTAAAGTAGATATGGCAATTCTAAATTTCAATTTTTTCCCTAACTTATCACTATACAAACTTACATTTTGTAAATTAGGAATAAATCTTCTTTTTGTCTTATTGTTAGCATGGCTAACATTATTACCAGTAATTACTAACTTTCCTGTTAAATCACATTTTCTTGTCATTTCATACTCCGATCAATGAAAATAATATAAATTTTCAAATCCATCAACTATAAAATTTAAATATTAGATTTTTTTCCATACTTAATTAAATTTAAAACTTTATAACAAGCATTTAATATGTTGGTTCCTGGACCAAATATTTCAGAGACTCCTAAATTTTTAAGTTTATTGATATCTTTTTTTGGGATAACTCCTCCACATATTACTAAAAAATTATTTTTATTATTTTTTAATAAACTCATAAACTCTGTGACTAACGTCATATGTGCTGCTGCATGACTTGAGATACCAACAACATCAGGATTAACTTTATTAGCTTCCTTTATCAATTCTTCAGGTGTTAAAAATAATTTTGTAATTTCAATTTCAAAGCCTAAATCAGAAAAAGAAGAAGCAATGACTTTCGCACCTCTGTCATGCCCATCTTGCCCTAATTTAGCTACTAACATTTTTGGCTTACGCCCATTATCTTTTATAAAATTATTAATATTTTCTTTTAAATCATCAATCGAAGTATTATCTCTGAAACTTTTAGAATAAACTCCTTTTGTTATATTTAAATTTTCTTGATATCTATCAAACACCTTCTCAAGTGCAAATGAAATTTCCCCTATAGTAGCCCTTTCTCTCGCTGCTACGATACTTAGTTCTAGTAAATTACCTTTATTTGACTTTGCTGCTTGTGATAATGCTTCAAGTGCTAATTTACATTTTTCATTATTTCTCCTTGATTTAATTTTAAGAATTGAGTTAATTTGTCCCTTTCTTACTTCTGTATTATCAATTTCAAGTATCTCAAAATCTTTTTCATTTTCATTAATAAATTTATTAACACCTACTATAACTTCTTCACCACTATCTATCTTTGATTGTTTTCTAATAGCTGACTCCTCAATTAATTTATTAGGATACCCTTTTTCTATGGCTTTTGTCATTCCTCCTAAATCTAAAATTTCATCTATAATTTTCTCAGCATGAATAATTAATGAATTTGTTAAGCTTTCAACATAATAGCTTCCCGCTAGAGGATCGACAGTTTTTGTAATATTAGTTTCATTCTGTAAAATAAGTTGAGTATTTCTGGCTATCCTTGAGGACATTTCCGTAGGTAAAGCTACTGCCTCATCAAAGGAGTTAGTGTGCAATGATTGAGTTCCTCCCATTACTGCAGCCATTGCCTCTATAGTAGTTCTTATAATATTATTGAAAGCATCTTTTTCAGTTAATGAAACACCAGAAGTCTGACAGTGAGTTCTAAGCATTAAAGAGTTTAAACTTTTAGGATTAAATAACAACTTCATTTTGTTTGCCCAAAGATATCTTGCGGCTCTTAGCTTAGATGCTTCCATAAAAAAATTCATTCCTATAGCAAAAAAAAATGATAACCTTGGAGCAAAATCATCAACTTTAAGTCCATTATTAATTGCTGTTTTTACATATTCTAAACCATCTGCAATAGTAAAGGCTAATTCTTGAACCTGATTTGCCCCTGCTTCCTGCATATGATAACCGGAAATTGAAATTGAATTGAATTTTGGCATTTTTTTAGAAGTAAAATCTATTATATCCGAAACTATTCTCATAGAGCTTTCAGGAGGGTATATGTAAGTGTTACGAACAAGAAACTCTTTCAAAATATCATTTTGTATGGTACCTGATAATTGCTCCATTTCTACACCCTGTTCTTCAGCAGCAACTATGTAAGAAGCTAATATTGGTAAAACTGCTCCATTCATAGTCATAGAAACACTCATTTTATCTAATGGAATTTCATTAAATAATACTTTCATATCTTCTACAGAATCAATTGCTACGCCTGCTTTTCCAACATCACCAATAACTCTTGGATGATCACTATCATATCCTCTATGTGTAGCAAGATCAAAAGCTATAGATAATCCCTTCTGACCTGCTTTTAGAGCTTTTCTATAAAAACTATTAGAATCTTTTGCAGTAGAAAAACCAGCATATTGTCTAATTGTCCAAGGTCTACCGTAATACATTGTGGCTTTAGGTCCCCTTACAAAAGGTGGAAATCCAGGCATAGTGTTAAGGTGATCTAAACCTTCTAAATCCTCTTTAGTATATAATGGTTTAATAGTTATCCCTTCTTCAGACTTCCATGCTAGCTCTTCAGCACTATGATCCTTTTGAAGTTCTTTTTTAGCTAATTCATTCCAATCTTTTATAAATTTATCTGAGAATTTTTCCATTAAGCATCTTCTTTCGAGTACCAAGGTAGTTTAGAAAATGAAATACCTTCTTCCGCTAACTCCTGTGACTCTTTTTCTGTAGACTCTCCTCTTATTGGTCTAGCTTTTTCTTCCCCGTAATAAATTTTTCTAGCCTCTTCAGCAAAATTTTTTCCTACATTTTCAGTATTCTTTTCTATAAAAATTTTAAACTTCTTTATTTTATTCTCTATATTAATTTGAGATAAATCTTTTTTTTTATCTGTACTATTCTTTTTTGACCGACTTTTTAAATTTAAATTAGGAGCCATCAAAGACTTTTTTATTATTTTACTGTTACAATAAGGACACTCTATCATCTTTTTCTTCAACTGATCTTCATAATTAGAGCTTGATGGGAACCAAGCTTCAAACTTATGGTCATTTTCACATTTTAAATCAAATAATATCATTTTACTCTTAATTATTATAGCATGTAATAAATATTGTTACTTATATTATATATTACAATAAAAATATGAATCAAATATCAAATTGGGTTAAATACTGCTTAGAAGTAATTCCTAGCAAAAAAGGAATTGCCCTTGATTTAGCTTGCGGTAAAGGAAGACATTCAATGTTTCTATCAAGTTATGGCTATCATGTATTAGCCGTAGACATTAATAAAGAAAATTTAAGTTGTTTTGATAACAAATTGATTGAAAAAAAAACTAAAGATATTGAAAATTTAAAAAATTGGCCCTTAAAGGAAAAAAAATTTGACATAATTGTAGTAACAAATTTTCTTAATAGAACTATATTTCCATCAATTATAAAATCAATTAATAAAGGTGGTTATTTGATATATGAAACATTTAGTGAAGGACAACAAAATGTTGGTAAGCCTAGTAATCCTGACTATATATTACAACGACGAGAATTAATTACCTTATGTTTTCAATTAAATCTAATAGCTTATGAAGAAATTCATACAGAAAATCCAATTAATAATACATTTAAGCAACGTATATTGAGTATGCATGTTTGACGAAAAAAAAATTAATTTTAATCATATAAAATCTTTCAAAAGTAATAATAAAAAAGTAGATAATTTTTTTTATACTGTTTCCGATATATTAATTGAAAATGCTTTAGACCAAATAAAAATAAATAAAAATAGTAAAATTTTAGAAATAGGATCTAGAAATAATATATTTGAAAAAAAAATCAGATCTAAAGGAATAGAACACAAATTTTATCAAACTACTATATCAGAAAAAATTCTTTTAAAAAATAATTATAGATTAGTAGCTAATTCATATGATCAAACTTTTAAAAAAAACATTTTTGATGTTTGTTTTTGTCTATTTTCTTTAAATAGCTGCAAGAATATTCCTTTAGCATTCGAAAATATATATAATATACTCAAAGTTAATGGGCTATTTCTAAGTGTATTTCCTTCTGATGAATGTTTTAAAGAATTTAGACTTTATTTTACAGACTTTTTTAAACCTTATAAAAATTATAGTTTTAATCCTGTATTAGATATACAAACATTAGGAAATTTATGTTCTGCTTCAGGTTTTAAAAATGTAATAGTTGATAAAGAAGAGTTTAACTTTAAAATATTTAAACCAGAAGATACCTGGAATTTTATAAGGCATATTGGAGAAAGTAATTATCTATCAAATAGAAAAGAGTTTAAAATTAAAAAATCTTTATATCTAAAATTCTATGAGAAATATAAAAAAGAAATAAACAAAGGGAATTTAAACAAAAATACTCTATCAATATATTTTTTAATTGGAAAAAAATAGTTAGCTTCTATAGTGAGCATTAATTTCTATATACTTTTTTGTTAGATCGCAAGTCCATACTCTAGAAGAATTTTTTCCGTTATTTAAATTTACTTCAATTAAAATTTCATTCTTTTTTAAGTATTTTGATATAATTTTCTCATTATATTTCTTTTTTAACCTTCCTTTATTAATGATTATGTTTTTTCCGAGTTTAAGAGAAATTTTACTTTGATCTAATTTTACTTTTGATTTACCAATTGCCATAATTATCCTGCCCCAGTTTGCATCTTCTCCTGCAATAGCAGTTTTAACTAATAATGAATTAGCTATTGATAAAGCTACATTTTTAGCATCTAAGTAATTTTTAGAACCACATACATAAACTTCTATTAGTTTAGTTGCACCTTCTCCATCATAAATGATTTTTTTTGCTAACTCTATGGCTAACCATTGTAAGTCTTTCTTAAAAGTTTCGATAGATTTGTCATTAACAGAACTAACGGAATTTAGTACTTTCCTAGTAGAAAAAAAACATACCATGTCATTAGTAGACATATCACTGTCTACAGTAATACTATTGAAAGATTTTTCATTAATTTGAATTAGCAATTCTTTTAATATTCTTGGCGTAAAGTCAGCATCTGTGAAAATATATCCCAACATAGTAGCCATATCTGGAGCTATCATACCTGAACCTTTTGCTATCCCAATCAATTTTACGCTTTTATTACCTATTTTAGTAGTCTTGTAGATTGCTTTAGGAAAAGTATCAGTAGTCATTATAGATTTAGCAAAACCGTCCCAGCTCATTTTATATTTTTCTGATGTTTTCCCAGTTAATTTTTGTAAAGTTTTCATAATTTTCTTCATAGGCAATTGTTCTCCTATAACTCCAGTTGAAGAAATTATTATCTCTTTTTTATTACAATTAAATTTAGAAGACAAAAAAGATAAAATAGTTTTAAGATTTATGAATCCTTCTTCTCCAGTATAAGCATTAGCATTACCAGAGTTAACCATTAAAATCTTTGTTTTAAATATTTTTTTATTTTCCTTTAACCATTTTATATTAGCTGCAAAAGTTTTTGATTTTGTAGTAACATAAGCTACATTAGCTAAATCGTGAAATATTATAACCCCAATATCTAACCTTGTTGTGCTTTTTATATTAGCTTTGCCACATATTATATCTATTCCTTCTAAAAGTGGAATTTTAGGAAAAATTTTAAAATGTATTTTTTTCATAAAATTTATTTAATTATTTATATACTAATGATATTTCTTATAATATAAATTACAAAAATTAAATAACATAAATATCCTAAATGCTAAATTTTCTCAAAAATAACTTTTTCATAAATCCTAACAAAAAAACATTGAATACTTATACATTGCTTCTGAATAAAATTAATGGTTTAGAAAATGATATAAAATTATTAACTGATTTACAGATAAAAAATAAAACTAATGATTTAAAAGAACAGTTAGAAAAAGGAAAAACACTAAACGATATTCTACCAGAAGCTTTTGCATTAGTCAGAGAAGCTGCAGTAAGAACGTTAGGTCAGAGACACTATGATGTTCAAATTTTAGGAGGCGTTGCATTACATAAAGGGAAAATAGCAGAAATGAAGACTGGTGAAGGTAAAACTCTAGTGTCTACATTATCTGCATATTTAAACGCAATTGGTGGGTTAGGCGTACACGTAGTAACAGTTAATGATTATTTAGCTTCTAGAGATAGTGAATGGATGGGGGTAATATTCAAATTTCTTGGTCTTTCAGTTGGTTGTATAAAATCAGGTATGTCAGATATAGAAAGAAAAAATGCTTATATGGCAGATATTACCTACGGAACAAATAATGAATTTGGTTTTGATTATTTAAGAGATAATATGAAATTTAATTTAGAAGATATGTGCCAAAGAAATTTTAATTATGCTATAATTGATGAAGTAGATAGTATATTGATTGATGAGGCACGTACTCCATTAGTTATCTCTGGAGCAGTAGAAGATAATACCAAACTATATTTAATAATAAATGATCTAGTCAAAAACCTAGATAAAAAGAACTTTGAAATTGATGAAAAGTCTAGATCTATTAATCTAAACTCTACAGGAATAGAAAATTTTGAAAAACTTCTTTATACTAAAAATCTTTTAAGTACTCAAAATTTGTACGCTCCTGAAAATATTAGTATTCTTCATCACATCAATCAAGCCCTTAAGGCTAATTTTTTGTTTACCAAAGATAAAGATTATTTAGTAAAGGATAATCAAGTAGTAATAGTTGACGAATTTACTGGAAGAATGATGGAGGGTAGAAGGTTTGCAGATGGATTACATCAAGCCATAGAAGCTAAAGAAAATGTAAAAATTCAGAATGAAAATCAAACCTTAGCATCTGTTACATTTCAAAATTATTTTAGAATGTATCCTAAATTATCTGGTATGACAGGTACCGCTAAAACTGAAGCTGCAGAATTTTCTGAGATCTATGGATTAGATGTTTTAGAAATACCTCCCCATAAAAATATGGTTAGAAAAGACTTAAATGATGAAATATACAGAACCGATGAAGAAAAATGGCAAGCAGTTGTTAAAGAGATTTCTACAATTCATGAAAAGGGTCAACCTTTATTAGTAGGCACAACAAATATAAAGACTTCCGAGCTTATTTCTAAAAGATTAAAAAGACTGAATATAAAACATGAAGTACTAAATGCGCGTTTTCATGAAAAGGAAGCAAAAATTATATCTCAAGCAGGAAAACCTTATGCTGTTACAATAGCTACAAATATGGCGGGTAGAGGAACTGATATTCAATTAGGAGGAAATAACTCTGATTTAGATAACAATAAAGATAAAGTTAAAAACAATCAAAGTAGAGCTTTACAAACTGGTGGTTTGTTTGTTCTAGGAACAGAAAGACATGAAAGCAGGAGAATAGATAATCAATTAAGAGGAAGATCAGGAAGGCAAGGTGACCCAGGAACTTCAAAGTTTTTTATTTCACTTGAGGATGATTTAATGAGAATATTTGGGTCAGAAAGACTAGATAATATGCTTAAAAAGCTGGGGCTTAAAGACGGTGAGTCTATAATCCATCCTTGGATAAATAAAGCAATTGAAAAGGCCCAATCAAAAGTAGAAGGTCGCAACTTTGAAATTAGAAAAAATTTATTAAAATTTGATGATGTTATGAATGATCAGAGAAAAGTAGTTTATGAGCAAAGAAAAGAATTACTTACTTCTAATGATATTAATCAAATTTTTTTAGATATGTTATTTGATACTTTAACAAGTATAATCGAAAAAAATATTTCTGAAAAAAATGAAGATGAGTTAGATATAAATAAGATACTTACAGATGTCAAAAATATTTTTGGTATAAACATAGCTGATAAAGAAATTTCGGACAAATCTACTTTGTTAAATTTGTTAAAAAAAAATATTTCAGATAAATTAAATTATAAAATAAATTTGATTAGCAAGGAAAATTTTTCTCTTATTCAAAAACAAATTTTAGTTCAAGTTTTAGATCAACAATGGAAAGCTCACCTTTTAGGATTAGATCAACTTAGACAAGGCATTGGACTCAGAGCTTATGCTCAAAGAGACCCTCTTAATGAATATAAAAGAGAATCTTTTACTATGTTCGAACAAATGCTAGAAACAGTAAGAATTACAGCTTGTAAGTTTATTATGCTTATTGAAATTGAAACTAAGGGTGAAAGAAAAGAAAAAAATACTAAGGCGAAAACTATAAGAGAGAGATTGAGAGAAAAAAATTAATTTATTATTGAAATTATATAATTAGTTCTTGTATTATTAATTCTTATCCATTTAAATCCTTTTAAGGTAGGTATAGGTAGTAAGCCCTTTATCTTATCGAGCTTAAATTTCTTTTGGAAAGCTATATTTAATATTTCCTCAGGCTTTATATACATATTCCAATTATGAGTGTTATCAGGTACAAGTTTCAATATTTTTTCTGCAAAAAATATAGTAGCAATGTAAGAAAAACAATTTCTATTTATTGTAGAAAAAATAATAATTCCATTTTGTTTTAAACATTCAAAAGTAAATTTTAAAAAACTCCTGTAATCTTCTATATGTTCAATAACTTCTAAACATAATATGATATCAAATTTAGCATTTTTTTCTTTTAAATTTTTTATACTCGCACATTGATAATTAATTCTATAATTTTTTAACTTGGCTCTTTTTTTTGCTTCGTGTATTAATTTTTTTGACTGATCAATTGCTATTAAATTAGCTCCTTCTTCTGCCAAGCTTTCTGATAAGATTCCTCCTCCACAGCCAAGATCTAATATTTTCTTTTTCTTAAAAATATTTTTTAAGTTACCTAACTCTTGATATTTGTGCATAATTCTTTCTTTAATAAATAACATTCTAGTTTCATGCATTGAGTGTAACATTTTCATAGGACCTTCTTTATCCCACCACTCAGACGATATTTTATCAAAAATGCTTTGTTTCAATTACAAACTCCTTTATTTACTATAATACAATAATTAATATAATTAATAAAATATGAAAATTATAATAAAAAAGTTTGGAGGTACATCGGTATCTAGTACTGATAAGATAGAAAGAGCCATATCTTACATAAAAAAAACTAGAAAATTAGGTTATCATGTAGTTGTAATAGTATCTGCTATGGGAAAAGAAACTGACAGACTTCTCAAATTAACAGCCAACTTAGAAGAATATAAAAAAAGTGATGATGTTGCTAGTCTTTTGTCTTCAGGTGAACAAATATCAAGCTCTATATTTTCTATATTATTAAATAAGAATAATATTAAGGGAAAATCTTTTCAAGGTTGGCAGCTTCCTATAATTACTGGTATCTCTGCCTACAACTCTCATATTATAAATATAAATACAAAACATATAAAAAGTAGTTTAAAAAAAAATGAAGTTCCTGTCGTAGCAGGATTTCAAGGGATAAATAAACATAACAGAATTACTACTTTAGGCAGAGGTGGATCAGATACCACAGCTGTAGCTTTAGCTGCCAGTTTAAATGCTGAGAGATGTGATATTTACACTGATGTTGATGGTGTATTTTCTGCTGACCCTAGAATTGTAAAAGAAGCAAAAAAAATAAATAAGATTAATTATGAAGAAATGCTAGAATTATCGTCATTAGGAGCTAAAGTTTTACATACCAGATCTGTTCAATTAGCATTACAATATAATGTAAATTTACAAGTATTGTCTAGTTTTACTGGAAAGAAGGGAACAATGTTAACAAAAAAAAATGCATATTTAGAAAAACAAATTATTAGAGGAATTGCTCATAGTAACAATGAAACACTAATTACACTTATAGGAATTAAAAATAAACCCGGTATATCAGCTATTATTTTCAATGCCCTATCTAAAGAAAATATTAATGTCGATATGATAGTTCAGTCTGGCTCAGCAAAAGATGCCAATGTAACATACGCTTTTACCATAGCAAAAAATGATACTATCAAGGCTGAAAATATTATGAATAAACTAAAAACTAAGATTAAATTTACAGATTTATTTATAAATAATGAAATTTGTAAGGTTTCTATAGTCGGTTTAGGCATGAAAACTAATGTAGGAGTAGCTAATACAATGTTTTCAGAATTAGCTAAAAATAATATCAATATTCATGTTATTAGTACTTCAGAAATAAAAATAAGTGTTTTAATAGATGATAAATACAAAGAATTAGCCATAAGATCTTTACATTCTATATTCAAATTAAACTCTAAAAAGAAATGATAAAATCAGAATTAAAAACCTATACGAATTTAAAGGACTTAGGTAGTTTTCTTAAAAAAAATAGAAGATTACAAAATATAAAATTAGAGCAAGTATCAAAATTACTTTTAATAAAAAAAGAAATTCTTTCTAAATTTGAAAATGGGGAAATTAATATAGAAAAAAAATCTTATTTAAAGGGCTTTTTAAATAGTTATATAAAGTTTTTGAAATTAGAAAATTTATGTGAATATAAAATTTCTCAAACAAAAAAAGTCTCCAATTTAAAAAAATCAAATTTACAATTAGAAAGTTCAGGTCTAAAAAAAAATAACTACAGTTCTATAATTATACTTTTATCTTTAATTGCTGTAAGTTTAATTTATTTACTTTGGAATAAAAAAACTTACTTAAATTTATACTTTATAGGGACACATTTAAATTAAATAATTTAATAACAGCTAAATGAGAAGAAAAACTAAACAAGTAAACGTAGGAAAGATTAAAATTGGTTCTAACCATCCTATTTCCGTTCAGTCTATGACAAATACTCTTACTACTAATGTAGAGGCAACAGTTGAGCAAATCAAAAGATTAGAAAACGCAGGAGCAGATTTAGTAAGAGTATCATGCCCTGACAGAGACTCGACTATAGCACTTAAAAAAATCATTTCATCTGTAAATGTTCCAATTATAGCGGATATTCATTTTCACTATAAACGTGCTATAGAGGCAGCAGATGTAGGAGCATCATGTCTAAGAATAAATCCAGGTAACATAGGCAGTCAAGAAAGAGTTGCTGAAGTTGTAAAAGCAGCAAAACATAATAATTGTTCTATTAGAGTAGGAGTAAATGCAGGCTCTCTAGAAAAGAAATTACTAGAAAAATACAAAACACCAACTCCAGATGCTTTGTTAGAAAGTGCTTTGCATAACATATACTCTTTAGAAAAACTTAATTTTTATAATACGAAGGTCAGTGTAAAAGCATCTAACATCGACTTAGCGGTTGCATCTTACCGATTACTAGCGAAAAAAACTGATTATCCCCTGCATTTGGGAATAACAGAAGCCGGTGGGGAATTTTCAGGTACTGTAAAGTCTTCAATTGGCCTAGGTATTTTACTTGCAGAAGGTATTGTAGACACTATAAGAGTTTCACTCTCTGATGACCCTGTCAAAGAAATAAAAGTGGGTCTTGAAATTCTTAAATCTTTAAATATAAGAAAAACTGGTATTACAATTATTTCTTGTCCTTCATGTGCAAGACAACAATTTGATGTAATTAAAACAGTAAAACAAATAGAAAATAAATTTTCTTGGGTAAAAGATCCTATCAGTATTTCAATTTTAGGTTGTGTAGTGAATGGTCCCGGAGAGGCAATGCATACAGATATTGGAGTTACTGGCGGAGGAAATAATAATCATCAAATTTATATTAACGGTGAAAAAAACTTTGTAAGTAAAAATAAAGACTTAGTAGAAGAGATATCAATTCTTATAGAAAAGAAACTAACTAAAAATGGATAAAATAAAAACTATTAGAGGAATGCATGACATTCATGGCTTGGAATTTTTACATCAAAAACAAATAATTGAATTATTTGAATCTGTAGCAAATAATTTTAATTTTAAACCTATAGCAACGCCAATTATGGAATTTAATGAAATATTTGTTAGAACTCTTGGTTTATCATCAGATGTAGTTATGAAAGAAATGTATACTTTACTTGATAGAAATAATCAAAAGTTGACATTAAGACCCGAAGGCACTGCAGGTATTGCTAGAGCAATAATTAGCAGTGGCTTAACTCAAGATATACCATTAAAATTTTATTACTATGGCCCTATGTTCAGATATGAAAGACCACAGAAAGGAAGACTAAGACAGTTTACTCAAGTTGGTGTAGAAGTTTATGCAAACTCTAATATAGAAAAAGATTTTGAAGTTATCAGTTTAGCAGAAAAATTTTTAAAGGATTTAAATATAAGAGATAATCTTACTCTAAAGATAAATAACCTAGGTAATTGGGAAGATAGAAAAACTTATACAAAAGAATTAAAAAAATACTATTCAGAATTCAAAAATGACCTTTCTGAAGATAGTATTATTAGATTAGAAAAAAATCCTCTTAGAATTTTAGATTCTAAGAATTTAGAGGATATAGAAGTTAATAAAAATGCACCCAAAATTAATGAATATTTATCTGATAATAATAAAAGTATCTTTATAAGACTAAAAGCAATGCTAGAAGATTTTAATATTTCTTTTGAAGAGGATCCTTTTTTAGTAAGAGGGTTAGATTATTATAGTAATACTATATTTGAGTTTGCTTTAAAGACTGATAGTAAATTTGCAATTTTAGCTGGAGGTACTTATGATAACTTAATCAGTGAATTAGGAGGTCCAAAACTGTCAGGGACAGGATGGGCTGCAGGTTTAGAGAGACTAACGCAGCTAGTTGACTTCATGGAAAAAGATTCACAACAAATTTTAATAGTCCCATTAGAAAAAAAATTTATAAATGCTGCCTACGAGATAAGGCAAATTTTTTTAAATACTAAATTTTCAAGTGAAGTAATTATAAATAAAAATTTAAAAAAATCTTTAAAATATGGTAATAAAATTAGCGCTGACTATGCCATCCTAATCGGAGAGGAAGAAATTAATAACAAAATATATACGATTAAAAACTTAAATACAGGAAATCAAAACAAAGTAAAAAAATCATTAATTCTCGAGTTTTTTGAAAATGCTTAAAAACTTTGAGCACAAACTATCTGAAATCACAGAACTTCATAGCAAGATTCAAAATCAATTATCTGACATCACAATTTCTACTGATGACAGAATTAATTTAAGTAAAAAATTTGCTTCACTGGAGCTAGTTTTAGATTGTAAGAAAAATATAGAAGAATCTGAAAAACAGCTTTTAGATAATAGAAATTTATTAACAAATAATTCAGATGAAGAGTTATTAGAGTTAGCTAAACAAGATATTGAATTTTTAGAGCAAGAACTTAGTAAACTTTATGGTAATTTAAAAAAGCTTTTAATTCCAAAAGATATTGATGATGATAAAAATGCGATTTTAGAAATTAGGGCAGGTACTGGAGGTGATGAAGCGGCTTTATTCTCTATGGTACTACTAAAAATGTATCAAAAATATTCAGAACAAAAAAAATGGAAGTTTGAAATTCTTAGCTTTAGCGAAACTAATATAGGAGGATGTAAGGAGGCAATAATTTCTTTTTCAGGCAGAGATGTATTTTCACAATTAAAATATGAATCTGGAGTTCATAGAGTGCAAAGAGTCCCTCAAACTGAAACTCAAGGAAGGGTGCATACATCGGCAGCAACGGTCGCCGTCCTACCCATGATAGAAGAAGTAGATATACAAATAGATGCTAAAGATCTTAGAGTTGATACATTTCGATCTCAAGGAGCAGGAGGGCAGCACGTAAACACTACTGATAGTGCTGTGAGAATTACTCATTTGCCTACAAATGTAGTAGCCAGTTGCCAAGAGGAAAAAAGTCAGCATAAAAATAAAGCTAAAGCCATGAAAATGTTAGCTTCACGTTTATATGAAAAAATGAAAACTGAAAGTGATGAAAAAATAGCTAACCAAAGGAAGTCAATGGTAGGAAGTGGAGATAGATCAGAAAAAATTAGATCCTATAACTATCCTCAAGGAAGAGTAACCGATCATAGAATTAATTTAACCCTTTATAAACTTGAAGATATTATTTCAGGTATAGCTCTAAATGAGATTATAGAGCCTCTATTAGCTGCAGACTTAGAAGAAAAAATTAAATCATTATAATGACTTTAAAAAGTTTAGTGCATCTATATGTGAAAAAATTAAACAAGGCTGGAATTGCTTCTGCTCAAAAAGAAATACGTCTTCTTATAAGAGAAATTATTGGTATAAACCTAGAAAATCAAATAATTGATGAAGATTTGTTATTAAGTAAAAATCAAAAAATTTTAATACAAGAAGCTCTAAATAGAAGATTAAATAGAGAACCGATTAATAGAATATTAAATAAAACTACTTTTAGAGACTTTGAGTTAAGCTTAAATAGAAATACATTTGCACCAAGAAAAGAAACAGAATTATTAATTGATATTATTATAAATTTAAACCTAGAACCCAATAAAATTTTAGAGTTAGGAACTGGTTCTGGAGCAATTAGCATAGCTTTAATGAGAATTTTTCCAAAGTGTGAATGTATATCAACAGATATAAATCAAATTAGCCTAAAAACAGCTAATCAAAATGCAAGAAAAAATAATGTTTTAAAACAAATAAATTTTATTTGTTGCAATTGGTTGGATATTTTTGTAAATTTTGATTTTAATGTAATTATAGCAAATCCGCCTTATATAAAATCAGAGGTAATAGAAAGTTTAGATCCAGAAGTTAAATGCTATGACCCTATTATTTCTCTAGATGGTGGTAAATACGGATTAGATAGCTATAAAAAAATCATTTTAGGTTTTGTCCAAAAAAGATTTATTAATAATTCAGTAATTATATTTGAAATTGGACATGATCAAGCTGAAGAAGTAAAAAATTTAATGAAAGAGGCAAAAATTATGAAAATTAAAGTTTTTAGGGATTACTCTAACCAAGCACGATTTATTCTTGGTGTAAAAAAAAAAACAGTGTTTTCAGATAAATGATAAAAAAAAAATAACTCCTTTAGAAGGAATAGGTCTAGGCCCCTTAATAAAAATGGAATTAATGGATTTGACAATAAATCTTTTAAACAAAAACCTAAAGGAAACCCTTTAGAAATTAAATCTAAATACGAAAACCTTGCTAAAGATGCATCTTCCGCAGGTGATAAGGTTGCTGCAGAAAACTATATGCAGCATGCTGAACATTACTTAAGAATAAACAATTTAATTAAAAAAACAGATTAATTATTAATTTAAACCCTTGTGTTGTATATTAACAACACCCATATCTATAATGGGGTATACATGGATTTATATGATTTAAGTGAAGAATTAAAAATAACAATAGATGCTGCTTATAATTATGCTAAGGAGAATAACTATGAATATTTTTCTCCTATACATATACTCATTATTATATTACAAAGCGATGCAGCAGTTTCAAAAGCTTTAAAACACTTTAATATAAATCAAATAGATTTATTTGACCAAAGTATAAAAGCATCTAATAGACAAAAAAATACTGCTAACGATACTAAGATACAAAGTAATATAATTTTAATACTTAATAAAACTAATAGGCAAATTAAAAAATATAAAATTAAAAATATTGATAGTATTGTACTTCTTATGGAGCTAGCTACAGATATTTCTCCAGTTACAAAAAAAATTCTAGAAAAATTTGACTTACAATATAAAAAATTAGAAGCATACCTTGAAAGTTATAAAAATAATAGTAAAGATAAATACGAAAATATTGAAAAATATACTATTGATTTAACTAATTTAGCTAAAAATAATAAAATAGATCCAATTATAGGACGAGAAAGTGAGATCAAAAGATCAATACAAGTATTATCAAGAAGAACTAAAAATAATCCTATTCTGATTGGGGAGCCAGGTGTCGGAAAAACTGCTTTAGCAGAAGGAATAAGTATTAAAATAATGGAGCAAGCAGTTCCTGATAATATATACAATTATAAATTAGTTTCTTTAGATCTACCATTATTAATGGCAGGCGCTAAATTTAGAGGAGAATTTGAAGAAAGATTAAAAAATGTTATTAAAGAAATTGAATTACATAAAAAAATTATTTTATTTATTGATGAAATACATACATTAATTGGCACAGGAGCCAACGAAGGCTCTTTAGATGCTGCTAATATATTTAAACCTGCATTGGCTAGAGGTAAATTACACTGTATTGGAGCAACTACACTAAATGAATATAGAAAATATTTTGAAAAAGACTCAGCACTTTCTAGAAGGTTTCAGCCTGTCTATATAGATGAGCCTAGCATAGAAGATACCATAACTATATTGAGAGGCTTAAAAGAAAAGTATGAAATACATCATGGTATAAGCATTTCAGATAAATCTGTGGTTGCAGCTTCAAATTTATCAGCACGATATATTACTAGTAGAAAGTTACCTGATAAAGCTATTGACCTAATAGATGAAGCGGCTAGTAAAAAAAAAATAGAGCTTAAAACTAAACCCTTACAAGCTGAAAAACTAGAAAATAAGTTATTAAAAAATAAAATTGAGTTAGAGAATATAATTAAAGAAAATAAAATAGAGAGTAAAAGAAAAAATGAGCTAGAAAAAGAAAATGTAAAAATTATTGAAAATTTAGAAAAATTATTAAGTGAGTGGAATTTATATAAAAGTAAAATAGAAAAACTTAATAACTTTAAAGAGGAGCTAGAAGAAAATAAGGCAGCATTAAAGAAAGCTAAAAGAATAGGCAATTTAACTTTAGCAGGAAAGTTGACCCATTATGCAATACCCCAACTGAAAGAAAAAATATTAAAATTAGAAGATTTAAATAAAAATATATTAGAAGATAAAAAAGTTACTGACACTGATATAGCCAATGTTTTATCTAGTTGGACAGGTATACCTATTAATAAAATCTTGGAAGAAGAACGGTCTGCTTTAATTAATTTAGATAAAATTTTACAAAAAAGAGTGGTAGGGCAAGAAAAAGCAATAAAAGCTATCTCATCTGTTATTAAAAGGTCTAGAACAGGTATAAATGATCCAAATAAGCCTATTGGTTCTTTTTTGTTTTTAGGGCCGACAGGAGTAGGTAAAACAGAAATAGCAAAAACTCTATCTGACTATTTATTCAAAGATCAAAAAGAATTAATTACTTTTGATATGTCTGAATATACAGAAAAACATTCAATATCTAAACTCATTGGTGCACCTCCAGGATATATCGGTTATGAAGAAAGTGGAAGATTAACAAAAGCAATAAAAGATAGACCCTTTAAAGTTATATTATTTGATGAAATTGAAAAAGCTCATCCTGAAATTTTTAATATTTTTTTACAATTATTAGATGAAGGAAGATTAGTTGACGGACAAGGTAATTCAGTCGATTTTAAAAATACTATAATTATTTTAACTTCAAATATAGGAAGTGAAATAATTCTTGATAATAAACTATCATCAGAACGTGATTTAAAAGTGTTAAAGCTCGTAAAAAATAATTTTAAACCGGAATTCTTAAATAGATTAGATGAAATTATTATATTTAATAAGTTAGAAAAAAATAGTCTTCAACAGATAATTGAAAATGAAATAGGAATATTAAAAAATAGATTGAAAAATAAAAATCTCAAAATTATTTTTGACCTAGAAGTAGTAAATTTATTGTCAGAAAAAGGCTTTAGCAGAGAATACGGCGCACGCCCTCTCAAACGCATAATTGAAAAAGAAATAGGAGGTGTAATTGCTGATGCACTCATCAAAAACCTTATTAAAGAAGAATCTTTTTATACCGTAGGAGTAAAAAATAATAAATTTGAACTGAAAATTAATTCTTAATATTAATTAAAATATCACTTATTATTGTTTTTTTCTTATTAAATTCTACTAATTCATTTTTACTTAATACTTCTACCTCTGGCATTTTAAGCGTATTAGGGTTTATTTGTGTTTGATTAAATAATACTTCATAGTGAAGATGTGGCCCCGTCGACCTTCCTGAAGTTCCTACATAGCCAATTACTTGACCTTGCTTTACTTTAACATTTTTTTTTATTTTTTTTTGCAAACTTTGAAAGATGAGCATAAACTGTCTTATATTGAGAGTTATGCCTAATTCTTATATACCTACCATACCCTCCATAGAAGTTTGCTCTCTCAATAATACCATCACCAGCAGCATAAATAGGAGTACCCTTTTTTGCAGCAAAATCAATTCCTTTATGCATCTTATTATAACCTAATACAGGATGTCTTCTATTACCGAATCCAGAAGACAATCTAGCCCCATCTATAGGTGTTTTCATTAATGTCTTTCTAATACTTTTTCCATCTTTATCATAATACTCTTCTTTGCCACCTTTATTGAATAAATACATTTCTATTAAATCACTTTTTAATAAAACCTTGGAATATAATATTCTGCCTGTAGCTATGAGATTATCTTCATAATCATAAAATTTTTCATATAAAACTAAAAATGTTGTACCTTTTTTAATATCTCTTTGAAAGTCTATGGAAAAACTTAAAATTTTTACTAGTTCAAAAAAGATACTTCTAGGTAGATTAAATATCTCTGAGTCATTATAAAAATTAGAGTTTATAATAATTTCAGTCAATTTTTTTTTAATTTTATAAGGTTCCTTATAGAAATATACTTTATAAATATCATCTACTAAAATTACCTGTAATTTAGTAACTTGATCAATTTTAAAAGAAAGCCCTTGTAAATGTTGATTATAATTTAATATTACTTCTAGTTTTTTACCAGCTCTCATTTGCCCAAGATCGTAATAAGGCTTTACTGCATTAAAAATATTATTTATGGTTGCGTTTTTAATATCATATTTTTGAAGCAATTCATAAATACTTTCTCCCTTGTTTAAAAAGTTTTCAAAAACTTGATAATTAGAATTCGTAAATAGGTTTATTCTTGTAATTTTATTACTATTTTCATGTAATATTTTTGATGTATTTGATTTTATACCTGAAAAGTTAACTATTTTAGAATTATAAAAACCTTTATTATTATATATAAATAAGAATTTTTTCTTAGTAATAGGCATATAAAAAGCTTTTAAATTACCTTGATCAGTAAAAGTTTTTACTATAGTACCTGTTTTTATTTTTTTTGGATCTATGAACTCTTTTATTAACTTTATAACATTTTGTAATTTACTTTTTTCTACATTAATATCAATTAATTTTTGACTTATATTTTCTCCTTGTTTAAAAATACTTTCTTCAATTACTATTTTTTTGTTATAATCTTCATAATTATTATCTACTTTAATTATATTTTTCTTTGAGATGCTTAGATCATTTGTGCTTGTAATTAGCTCATTAGCTAATTCAGCTGAAGATATATATGTAACAAACTTATCTTTTTCTTTTTTAAGTATTACAGATTGATTATTATTAACATTAACTGCAAATATTTTTTTTTTATCTATATTATTAGGAAGTATCAAATAGCCTCTATCTTTTAATATCTCTAGTGGATAAACAGATGCTAGAGATATATAAGCATTAATTGCCTCTAACTCAGAAAAACCTATTCCCTTTAAAACGCTAACAAAACTATTTTTATATAAATTCTGTTGTACTTTTTTTTTATATGATGAAAGCTCCTCACCCAGATTTGGATTCTTATAATGAATCGCATTTCCTTTATCTGAGTCTAATGAAAAGCACAGTGAATGAAAAAAAAATAACTTAATTAATAAGAGTACTAATTGTTTCTTATTTCTCTTCATATTCATCTAATAATTGCTTCATTTTTTCTTTTACTCCTGGGTCACTAATGTAATGTCCTGCACATTCTACTCTAAATATTTTGCAATTGACTAATTCAGAAGCAAAGTTAAAGGATATTATTGGAGGACAGAGTAAATCATAATCACTTTGCACTATAGCTATTGGAATTTTATTTAACTTTTTTTTATTTTTTAATAACTGGTTTGATTTAAGAAAAAAATTATTTTTAATATAATGCCATTCTATAAAAGGTGTATTAGGTAGTATTTTTTCTGTATTTTCAATATTAAATTTTATGTCATCTAAATTTTTATAATTAAATTTAATAGTAGATAGATTGCTTTCATAAACAAGCCATAAACTAGCTGCTAAACTCTTTATTTTATAGTTTTTATTCTCTAACATGGGTCCAAGAGTGTAAATTGGGTTAACTAATTTTTTATTATTTAGAATATTATTAACTTCATAAATTAGTTGCGGTCTAAACCTTAAAGGAGCTTCAAAAAAAGCCCAATCAATTTCTTCCTTTGTTCCTAAAAATAATGAACGTAGAATCATCGCTTTTACTTTAGTATAATGCATTTCAGCATATGCAACTGCTAATGTTGCGCCCCAAGAGCCGCCCACAACTATCCATCTTTGAATTTTTAAATAATTTCTAATCAACTCTATATCATTTATTAATAATAAAGTTGTATTATTTTTAGTACTTCCTTTAGGTACAGATTTACCTGCACCTCTTTGATCTAAGAAAACAACTCTAAACTTTTTATAATTAAATAAGGCTTTCTGATTATCATTACATCCACTTCCTGGGCCTCCATGCAGAAAAAGTACTGATATTCCTTTAGGATTACCATATTCTTCAAAATAGATTGTGTGATTTTTTTGTTTAATTTGATGTCTTGCAAAAGATTTTTTTATATTATATAACATGATATTATTAATTTAACACAAATAAAACTAAATGAAAAAAAACATACATCCAAGTTACCATTCGATAAAAGTGATTATGACCGATGGCACAGAATTTACTACCATGTCAACTTATGGCAAAGAAGGAGATGTATTAAAATTAGACGTTGATCCAATTTCTCACCCCGCTTGGACTGGAGGAAACGCACAAATAAGAGAGAATGCTGGACAGGTTGCCAGATTTAAAAAGAAGTTTGGTAATATAAAAGTTTAATTATATTTTTAATAATTCTTCTTTTATTTTTTTAGGTATAGGTACTTTTTTAGTCATATTTTGCTTTCTTACGAATACGTGCACAAAATAACCTTCCGCATAAGAAGTTTTATTTTTTTCGCTAAATAAAGAAATATCATAGATAATACTAGTTATTCCTATTTTAAAAGTAGATAAACCAGCTATAATATTCTCTGGATACTTAAATGATTTCCTAAATTTACACCTTGTTTCAGGAGAAATAGCTATAATGTCAGATTTCAAAGGGTTATAACTACATCTTTTTATGAGAAACTTATTAATTACTGAGTCAAATATTGAATAATATATAACATTATTTAAATGTCCAAATATATCATTATCTCCAAATCTAGTATCTACTTTCTCTATGTATGAATATTCAATCTTTTTTTTCATAATTACTTAACATATTTTAAAATAATTTTATTAAGCTCTATCGGATTCTCTAATGGTTGAAAATGTCCAGCATCATTTATTACTTCAAAATTTGATACTGATAATCTATCATGCAAATTTTTTGCGATTTTTTTAGGTGTCATAATATCACTGTCACCTGATATAATAGTAATTGGTGTTTTAATTTTTTTAATTTCATCCTCTTTCATAATAAAATTATTGCAAGCGTAAAGATCTTTGTACAATAAACCTGTCTTCGAGTTACTCATTATTACATTTATAAAATTAGGTAAATTCAATCCTATTAAATTTGAACCGTTTAATTTTATTTTATCTGAAAGAGACCAAGAAATCATATCTTTTATCGCTAAATTTTGATCACATTTACTCTTAAGCAATAAATTTTTATTAACATTCATGGGATAGCTTACTCCAATTAAAAAGATTCTTTTAATTGGTTTCAATTTAGCTAAAGCTGTATCTAAGCATATTAAGCTTCCCATACTATGTCCAATTAAATAAATTTCATTATAAGATACATTTTTTATTAATTGTTTTATTAGATTACTAAATGCTTTAATAGAATTTAATGGCTTACTTGTATTAGTACCATGTCCTGGAAGATCTAGCGTTATTGTTGAAAAATTTTTATTAAAAAAATATCTACTTTGATACACCCATAATGTATGATCACAGGCTGCTCCGTGAATAAAAATAATTAAACGCGATTTTTGTTTATTTTTTTTATAAAATAGTTTTAATTTTGACCTAATCACCTTATAACCTTTTCTAAAGCAATAGTTATGTCTTCAATTAGATCATCTAAATCTTCTAAACCTATTGAAAGTCTAATTAAATCATCAGTAATTCCAGATTTTATTAAGTCTTCCTGGCTTAATTGTGAGTGAGTTGTACTCGCAGGGTGAATAACTAAAGATTTAGTATCTCCTATATTAGCTAAATGAGAAAAAAGCCTTAAATAGTTAATAAACTTTATTGCATTATCTTTTCCACCTTTAATACCAAAAGATAAAATAGCCCCAGCTCCTTTAGGCATCAGCTTAGATGCTATTTTGTAATCTTTATGAGACCTTAACCCAGGATATGATACCCAATTAACTTCAGCCCTACCTGATAAAAATGCTGCTATATACTCACAGTTAGAAACATGTTTCATCATTCTAGGTTCTAAGGTTTCTAATCCCATTAATAAATAAAATGCATTTTGAGGCGATAAAGCTGCTCCGAAATCTCTAAGTCCTTCAGACCTTGCCCTCATCAAAAAAGCAGCTGGGCCATATTCTTCAAAATAATTAATATTATTATAACCAGAGTATGACTCTGTAATATTTTTAAATTTTTTAGTATGATTCCAACTAAAGTTACCAGAATCTACTATAGCTCCTCCTATAGCAATGCCATGCCCACCAATAAATTTAGTAGCAGAATGTATTATTATATGCGCTCCGTAATCAATAGGATTAAACAAGGCTGGTGTAGCAATAGTATTATCTGCAACAAAAATAATGTTATTTTTATCACATATATATGAAATTTTTTCTACATCTAGAATTTCTAAACCAGGATTACCAATTGTTTCACCAAAAATTATTTTAGTATTTTTTTTAATATTTTTTTTAATTAATGATAAATTTCTAATATCTATAAAACTTGTTTCTATACCAAATCTTTTTAATGTAAGCCCTAATAGATTTCTGCTACCTCCATATATTCTATCTGAACTAATTATATGATCACCTTTATTTAATAAGGTTGCTACAGTAAGATGAAGTGCTGCCTGACCACTCGCTACACAAATAGCCCCTATACCTTTCTCTAAGGAAGCAATTCTTTCCTCTAAAGCACTTATAGTAGGATTAGATATTCTACTATATACATGTCCATCAGTATCTAAGTTAAATATAGAGGATGCCTCATCATGATTTTCAAATAAATAAGACGTTGTCTGATATATTGGTATAGCCCTAGATTTATAATTTTTATCAACTTTTTGTCCTGCATGTATACTAAGTGTGCTGAAGTTAAATTTTTTATATTTATTATTTTTTTTCATACAATCTATTTCTTAAAAAATTTGTCAGCTATATTTTTTTGATCTTTTCTCTTATTTATCTCGTTTTCTATAAAATTAATCATATTCATTAGCTCTTTCTTATAATTATTTAATTCCTCAATAGATAAACCTAATACTTTTTCTTTATTATCTTTAGGAGATATAATTTCTATTTCGTTCATAATAATAGTATTATAATTTAAAAAGTTATATTTATTAAGAGTTATTTATGAAAAGAGAGAATATGATGGACTGTATAACTGTGTTAAAGCATGGTGGGACAGAAAACTTAATAATGACAAAAGTACAAATACCTATCATTGATGACGATGAAGTGCTAATTGAAGTTTATGTAAGTGGCGTTAATAGACCAGACATATTGCAAAGAAAAGGATTATACGACCCCCCTAAAGGAGCTAGCAATACATTGGGATTAGAGGTATCTGGTAAAATTATTAAAATAGGAAAAAAAGTAAAAAACCTAAAGGTTAATCAAAAAGTTTGTGCACTTACTCACGGAGGAGGTTATGCTGAATATTGTAAAGTATTTTTCAAGCATGTTCTTCCTATTCCAAAAGGAATGAGCTATATAGAAGCAGCAGCAATACCTGAAAATTTTTTTACTGTTTGGTATAATATATTCTATATAGGCCAAATAAAATGTTCAGAAACTGTTTTAATACATGGTGGTTCTAGTGGTATTGGAACCACTGCTATTCAAATCTGTAAGCTTCATGGCTGTAAAGTTATAACTACAGTTGGAAGTCTAAAAAAGCAAAAATATTGTAATAAAATAGGAGCTGACTTAGCAATAAATTATAAAAAGAATAATTTTGTTGAAGAAATAAAAAAATATACAAAAAATATGGGAGTTGATATTATATTGGATATGGTTGGACAAGAATATTTTACAAAAAATATTTCATTATTAAAAGATAAAGGTAAATTGATAATGATTGCTTTTTTGTCCGGTAGCGTTACAAAAGCTGACCTAACTCAAGTTATGACTAAAAGATTAACTTTAACTGGATCAACACTTAGACCAAGAACTAATAAAG
>MDTB01002519.1_pt1 | contig 34736 bp, 33 predicted proteins | sample 811161 | NCBI WGS metagenome assembly MDTB01 (sample SAMN05326650, study PRJNA326480) | marine metagenome | isolation source: seawater | place: Mediterranean Sea | collected 2009 | reverse complement strand
GGTGGCTTTTGGTAGACCTCTTATTAGCCGGCGGCCATCTTTTCTCCATTCCATCGCGTTAAACAGTGGCGATTGGAATATTAGTGAAGCCACTCCATTTCTCCCTTTTCTGAGATAATACTCCAACGCCAAAGTAGTTCCCCATGAGCTACCCATCAAGTGAAACTGGTCGAGACCCCACCCGCGAATTAAAAGATCTAGTTCTTGAACAAAGGTCCTTATGTTCCAGAATTTTTTCGCAGTTGAGGAACTCTTGCCACTGCCTATCTGAGTGTAAGCATATACCTGCCTCTTTTCCGCCAGCTGAAACACCGGTGAGTCAGGCTGATGGGACCCTCCCGGGCCTCCGTGCAAATATATTATAGGTATTGAAGTATTTCGGCCCCTCTTAGTGTAATAGGTTCGTCCAAACTTATGCGTGAGATATGGCATTTGCTTAACTCTATTAAGAATGTTTGTATTCGAACACGATAAGATTAAATTGCAAATGAAAGGAAGTGGTGATGCTAAAAATATATGGGATACCAAACTGTGATACTGTTAAAAGAGCCAGGAAATGGTTCACATCCCGGCAAGTCGAGCATCACTTCCATGACTTTCGAACCGATGGTTTAACGGATCACTTGGTCAAGAACTGGATTTTCAAAACAGGATGGGAAGCTCTGGTTAATAAACGTAGTTCTAGCTGGCGAATGCTGGACAATGCAACTAGAGACGGACTATCAGATAGTAATATTGTTTCTGTTCTTACCGAGAAGCCAACACTAATTAAAAGACCCGTCGTGACTTACAAGGACCAAATAATCGTCGGTTTCAAAGAAGATCAGTTCGGTACTTTACTAAATCAGTTGAAGTAAGGAAGAATAGAGAGGCTATTTAATTTCACTATATTATTTGTCCAGTACGGAGGCTCTGAATTTATAGAATAAAGAAAAAACCTCGCCGTTCGCTACCTCCGATAAATTAGACCTGGTGATAATTGCATTTTTCTAATAACCTTCAAGAATCATCAGTGTACAACAATAAGAAATGCATCCACTGAAAGGGAAAAAGGGGCTAATTACCGGCATTGCTAATAACCAGAGTATCGCCTACGGGTGTGCCCAGGTTTGCCATGAGCAAGGTGCCGAACTGGCAGTAACGTACCTGAATGAAAAGGCAAAAAAATATGTCGAGCCGCTCGCACATAGTCTTGGTATTGAAGACTCTTTGATACTTCCTCTGGACATTACCAAGGAAGGACAGCTCGAGATAGTTTTTGAGGAAATTTCTAACCAATGGGGTGAGTTAGATTTTGTTCTGCATTCAATGGCGTCCGCGACAAAAGAGATGACAACGTCAAGACTGATCGACATCAAACTTAATGATTTCAATTTTGCTATGCAAATATCTTGCTACTCTTTCTTAGCAGTGGCAAAACTAAGCGAACCTTTGCTCAAGAAAACCCAAGGTTCCCTGATCACTCTGACCTATCTTGGTGGGCAAAGGGTGCTGGAAAATTACCATTTCATGGGTCCAATGAAGTCCGCTTTAGAATCTTGCGTTCGGTACCTGGCCAGTGAACTAGGAGGCGATAATATCCGCGTCCATACAATTTCAGCGGGCGCAATGCCGACAAGGGCGGCTTCAGGAATCCAGGACTTAGCAGGTTTACTTAAAACAACTGAGGAACGAGCACCATTACAAAGACTTTGCACTCCTAGAGAAGTTGGTGAGCTAATGGCATTCCTCTCAGGACCTAACTCCCAGGGAATGACTGGTGGTATCCACTATGTCGATGGCGGATATAATATTCTAGGTTAGGCGCTCAATGTCTAATGAAACAACGAAAATTAATAAAACAAAAACACTATTTCCATAGCACGTGTGGTTAAAGTAGCTATTCTGACACCAGGATCTAAATAAAGACCGCTGGATAAAATAAATAGAAAACCCACCGCCACAACCTTCTAAAATGTTTAAATCATAATTGGGGCATGACCTTTGGTTAACTCGGTCATTGTTTTCTGTCAATCAGACTCATTCCGAAAAGTTTATACACCCGCCGGTAGAACCCTAACTTCACAGACGAAAGGTTTCAGAGCTTAAATCAATTGTTAAATCTAAAATAGTCTGGAGTCCAGTTCGTGTCACCAACCCCTTCAAACCAACCAGATTTAGCCCTCCTGAAAATAAAAAACGGAGCAAAGTAAGGACCGAGAAAGCGACGGCATAGAGATGAACATTTATCCACAAATCTCGCATGTCTGTTTTTCTCATCAGAGCTACTGGATGATAAAGATTATACCATAGCAACCCGAACCACTTAACGCTTGCCGGTCAGAGGAGCATCGAAAGCAATGGGGCTCACTTTTCAGTTAGCTAATTTAATCAGCAAGAGAGCGAAGGTGCCGCGCTAGCCATTTGGGAAACTCTGAGGACTCTTCATCAGATAATCCAATCAGATTAGATAACGCACAACCACAAATACTCAACCCCATTGCTGCAGTCGCCACCAACAAAACCTGTAACTTTGCGTCGGTTTCACTGTCTGTAGAGTGAGAAATTACTCGGATGATACTTTTAAAAAGTTCTGACGTATTATTTTTTCTTGGAAACACATCGATTTCCTGATTTTCTAGTGCTAGCCACGCCAAAAGACGACCATGGCCGTCTTGCGATAACATTGCAAATAACCGGCTGAGAATTTCATCACCCGAAATGTCATCTTTTAACGCCAGGACAACGTCGGATAATAACTCATTGGTCATTTGCTGAAGCAAGGCTTCCTTCATCGCAGCAGTACTACCAAAGTGATGAATTACTGTAGCGTGAGACATACCTGCTGCCTTTGAAACACCACTTATGTTTAGGCCTTCTAAGCCAAATTGCGAAAGACGCTTTGCAGCCGTCTCTAATATAAGTGATTTAGATTCTTCCGACGTGCGGCGGATTCTCTTATTGACATTCATGTTGATAAGCATATCATAATTGTGTTTCTGCGAGCGAGACTAACAGTTATGTCTAATGATACCAAACGACGTGTGCAGCCCTTGAAGGCATATCGTGCGTTGCGTAGCCTACTAAAAAACCCCGATAAAACCGAAGAAGTTTTTAATATCATCCGCGCAATGTCGGGAAGGTCATTGGAAAATTGCTACGAGCAATTTTGTAGAACCGCTATAGGCAAAAAGATATTAATAGAAAAACGACAACTTCTCTTAGTTCTTCAGAACCGATCCTCATTAGCTAAACTCCCAGTTGAAAGTTTAGGAAATGATTATCTTGGCTTTACCGAAAGAGAGAGAATCAATGCCAAGGGCTTAGTCGACGCGAGCGATGAAGCCATACCAATCTCAATTCCCGATTTAAGACTTTATGCCGAAAGGACCAGAGACATGCACGATCTCTGGCACGTAGTCACCGGCTATGGCCGAGATACCCTTGGTGAGGCTTGTTTACTCGCGTTTACCTACGCCCAAACCCGTAACCGAGGTATCGGTATAATCGCTTTGTTCGGGTTCTTTAAATTAAGAAAGGAAATTGGAAGCGGAGTAGGGCGCGCGATGTGGCAAGGTTATAGAGCTGGGTGTCAAGCCAGCTGGCTGCCAGCGGAGGACTGGGAAGGATTGCTCGCCTTACCGATTGAGCAAGTAAGACAGCAGCTGAATATAGAAAAGCCAACAAAATACATAGAGAAATACTCAGAGCTTAGGAATCTAGCCACAATATAACGATTTAAAGTCACCCTCCACAATAACCGAAGTTTGCCTGCAGATATTGTTTACCCTCGATATGGTTAGCCTCTACCAATAAATGGCATATTAGATGCCATGATGGTCATAAATTGCACATTTGACTCCAAGGGCAAGTTGGCTATTTGGACGACTGCATCGGCTACATGCTGCACATTCATCGTGGGCTCCACTTTGACCGAACCATCTGCCTGGGCAACTCCATTTTCCATCTTTGATGTCATCTCGGTCAGTGCGTTTCCAATATCAATTTGGCTACACACGATATTGTATTTTCGACCATCCAAGGAGCATGATCGTGTCAGACCCGTAATTGCATGCTTAGTGGCCGTATAAGGAGAGGAGTTTGGTCTCGGAACATGCGCTGAGATAGATCCATTATTGATAATCCTTCCACCCATTGGGGATTGATTCTTCATTACTCGGAAAGCATGTTGCGTACAAAGAAACGCCCCGGTCAGATTTACATTTAACACCGAAGTCCATTGTTCAAAGGACAGGTCCTCCAATGCTATTGATGGTGCCCCAGTCCCCGCATTATTGAATAACAAATCTACTCGACCAAACCTTTCAATAGTTTTTGCAAAGAGGCGACCCACAGAATCCGGATCCGCGACATCAGTCACAACACTCATTATTTTGCTGTCATCACCAATCTTCTCTATTACATCGTTCAGCTTTGCCTCTCGACGACCAGCTATCGTTACCGAATAGCCTTGTGCCAAGAGTGCTAGCGCACTGTGTTTACCTATACCGCTTCCACCGCCAGTAATGATAGCCACCTTTTCTTGTTCCATCTTCATAAGTGTCTCATCACTCTTAGCAAATCTGCTGGTACCATTAATCTAGGGTAAGGCATCGACAAGCCAATATATTTAAAATTTTGGCATGTCAGATACCCATACCTCAGGAGAGGAAAGCCAACCTTTATTCCCCTTTATTGAACTGGGATCGGTGCGACCATCCCAGCCGCCAATGACATAAAGCTGATCACCGATAATTCTGCATGCAGGAGATGACATAGGCTTTGGTAACTTAGCAGTAAGTTCCCACTCACCGCCTTCCACCAGTGTCAAAAGATTTCCACAGAAACCTTTTTTGCCACCTTCAGGAGTAGTGTGACCAGCCGCCATATATATTCTATCTTGGAAGACAAAAGTTGCTGCCTCAGAATGCGAGTGACCATAGGGCAGCGCTGGACCCTCCTTCCAACTATCAGATTGGGGATCGTAAATATGAACACATGCCTGGTCAATCTGAACGCTATCGTGATGAAACTGACCACCAATAACATAAATCTTGTTGTTTAAAACAACACCGGCGCACTGATTTCGGGGCATTGGCAAGGGTGCAGCATTCTGCCAAGTCGCGCGTCCAGTTTGGGACCATTCATCCATATCAAATATCCAATGTTCTTCTCCATCGGTATCGCGGTCTTCCTTTAGGCCACCAATGTAATGAAGGTGGGAACCGAGGCGTGCGATAGTTCCACCGCCACGCTTTTCAGGCAATAGGGGTGCTGCCATATAACGATTTAACGCGAGATCAAACTGCCATACTTCTGCGATTATATGATCCTTCTCTGAACCAACTAGTGTGCCTGGCTTATCTTTCATCCCGCCAGCAAACCAAATCGCACCGTTATACTCAATTAAATTAATGTGACCAACAGCGCTAGGAAGATCTTGTAAATGAGCCCAGCTGCCATCCTTCGGATCAAATATTTGAACTTTTTTGCTCGACGACACGTAGTCGGCATAACCACCAAGGATAATTATCTTCCCCCCAAAAACGATAGTGGCAGGTTCCCATATACCAAATGGCATATCCTCTAATTTACGCCATGCTAGATTTTGCAATGCTTCCATTTAACTCTTCCCCAAACCCACAATTCCAATTATCAACAAACACCATAGCCAGCAACTCGAGAAAAAACAATACTCCTAGGCCTAAGTAATAAGGCTCGAAACGCGTGAAATCAGCTTTCGTATGGTACTTCACCCTGACACATCACCCTGTGCATAATCCTTTCTTCATCACCATGATCAAAAACTCCGGTGTGCATAGAACAACGGTTATCCCAGATAACAAAATCGTTAGGTTGCCAGCGATGACGGTACATTGCATATATATGCTGGCAGTGCGCATACAAAAATTCCAGTAAATGCTTACTTTCCTTAGGCTTCATACCCTCTACTTCGCTACACCGATTAGGCTGTGTTATGTAAATAGCTTTCCTACCAGTGATAGGATGCATCCTAACTGCAGGATGCCAAACAGGTTCATTAGGCGCTTCGTCAAGATTTTTTAACTGCGCGGCATTATGTCGAAAACGTAAACCCCTTAGCATCTTCTGCATCACGGTTGAGAGTGCTTCATACGCCATATACTGATTTACAAAAACAGTATCTCCGCCGTGTGATGAAAGTTTCTTTGGTAAAAGTGTCGTGTAGGACGGTGGTCTAGGTACAAAAGAAGTATCAGTATGAAATCCATTATTTGGGGGTAGGGTAGTTGTGCTGGATAACCTGACTACATTAAGGTGTGGCCATTGCGAGTGCCTCTGCTCGCCGGGGGTGAAAGTCAGCGGGTCCAGCCGTTCAACGAAGCGCAACTGTTCCTCGGGGGATAATGATTGATCAGAGACCACACCAATACAGTATTCGGAAACCAGTTTCTTGAGTTCAAAGACCTGATCCTCACGTATCTCAGAAATTTTAACACCTGTTATCCTGACTCCAGTCTGACCAGTTAGTAATTCTGCTTCTAATGACGTCGTTTCCACGAGAGTAACTCCTCTGGGGTCTTTAGCACCAATTCTTAAGCTCCTCATTATGAGGGATCTGCCGAAGCAGAATGAAATTTTACGGACGACATATAGACGAAATAACTTAGGCCATCCTCATCCAAGCTATAGGATTAACAATACGCGTAAACTATTTATCTAACCAATGCTATAGTGAAAAGATCAGGAAAAACTGGAAGACAGCTATGAGACTCTATGACAATAAACACGCTCCAAATCCTCGTCGAGCTCGCATTTTTATGGCGGAAAAAGGCTTAAGCTGCGATAACATCCAAGTGGATATAGTTGGTGCAGAAAATCTGTCTGATGCTTTTCTGGCAATCAATCCTCGAGGAGTCCTGCCCACATTAGTACTAGATGATGGGACAGTGCTTGACGAGACAACGGCGATTTGTCGCTATTTTGAAGAAACTCATCCTGACCCAGCATTGATGGGGACGGATGCTATTTCCATAGCAAGGATCGAATCTCGTCAACGTCACATCGAGTTGGATGGTCTGCTCCGAGCACAAGATGTGTTTCGTAATTCATATCCGGGCTTTGCGAAGAGGGGTCTTGGAGGTAATGTTGGGGAAGTAGCGGCGATTCCTGAACTTGCTGAAAGGAGTAAGATACTGTTAATGAAGTTTTATGAGGGGCTGAACAACTATTTAGCTAGCAACGAATATGCCGCTGGTGAGGATTTTTCAATAGCTGATATAACAGCACTTTGTGCTATCGACTTTGGGTCTACTGCAGCACGTTCACCCATGCCAGATAAACTCCAGGATTTGAAACGTTGGTACGATCTTGTAAGCGCAAGGCCCAGTGCCGCAGCGTAGACCCGTTTAACAAGTAAAGAATTAAACCGAAGGGAAAAATAATGTTGAATGCGATCCAACTTGGCGAGAGTAGTGGGTTAAGAGTTTCACAAATATGTCTGGGCACTATGAATTTTGGAATACCCGGGCAAGGACACCAGGGTGACTGGACCTTGGGCGTTAATGAAGCCAGACCCATTTTTAAAGCAGCCATTGATCACGGTCTTTTCTACTTCGATACAGCGGACGTCTATGGTGTTGGTGCATGCGAACAGGTGGTAGGTGGCTTGCTGAGAGAACTGTTACCTAGGAGTGATTATGTACTCGCAACCAAAATAGCGAATCCAATGGGACGCGGCGCAAATATGGGAGGGCTTTCCCGAAAACATATTATTGAAGGAGTCGATGCAAGCCTGAAAAGATTAGGCCTTGATTACATCGATCATTTGGTAATTCATCGGCATCCTCATGGAATACGAAACCAAGTAGCAGTACCAGTAGAGGAAACGATGGAGGCTCTACATGATGTCGTGAAGTCAGGCAAAGTTCTTTACCTAGGCGCATCAAGCATGTTTGCATGGCAGTTTGTTGAGATGCAAATGATGGCTGAGATGAAAGGCTGGACAAAATTCGTCTCTATGCAAAACCATTATAATCTGATCTATCGGGAGGAAGAACGTGAAATGAATCCCTTCTGCTTCAAAACAGGTGTAGCGCTAACTCCCTGGTCTCCTCTAGCAAGAGGCATTTTAGCAGGATCTTACCGTGGAGGCTTTGATCAAGGATCTACCGATCGATCAAAGGGTCGGGACCGTAAAAGAACAGAAAATTTATATCAAGGAGAAATGGACTTCGCAATAGCTGATCGAGTCATTGAAATTGCTGATAAGTACAACAAAAAACCAGCGCAAATAGCACTTGCTTGGCTTTTACAAAAACCAGAAATCTGCGCACCCGTCGTAGGGGTCTCAAAAATATCACAACTTGATGACCTCGTGGACGCTACAAAAATCACTATGTCCGAAGATGACATTCATTATCTTGAAGAGCTTTACAAACCAGTTGTAAATCTATTATCGATTGGAACATCGTAGAGGTGCGCACTTCGAATTGGAAAATACAGCTTTAGACTAAATGTTCTACATATACTGTTGAACAGCGATATATTCCATTTCTCTGCTAAAAAACCAATCGCCCCAAACTCTCGGCTACACAACAAGGCTTATCTTGCCCCTCAATTTCCATCACGAGCTCGGTCATAATTTCGATCATACCCCCCTTAATTTCAACAGCCTTTAAGGTGCCCGTAGTGCGAACCTTTGACCCTGCTGGCACAGGTGCCGGGAATCTTACTTTATTAAAACCATAATTGATCGTCAGCTTTTGACCCTCAAGCTTAACTTCGTTGAAAGGTTGGGCAACTCTAGGCAAGTGACCCATGATAGATAAAGTTAGCTGTCCATGCGCTATAGGGGCACCAAAAGGGCCCGCTTTGGCTTTTTCGACGTCAATATGGATCCACTGATGATCCATGGTTACCTCAGCAAAATCGTTAATTCTCTCTTGCGTAACTTCGAACCATTCTGAACGTGATGTTTGCTCACCAATACGTGAGGTCATTACTTCATACGCCTTTTGTAATGCTTCTTCTGACATTGCTTCTTCTCCTTGCCGCAAAATATCAAACTGTAACACACCCGGAAGACTATTGGAGTCAAGGCAAAGCTGTCATTGAACCTAACCACTGGGGCTTTAAAACGTACCCATCATTGCCGCCACCCATTTTGATAGCTCCTTGGTCTAATGGAACACCAGGACAAGTCCCGTATTCTCGATACCAAAGTGCTGCTGCAAGTCTTGCTTCGCCACGATCACCAAGGGCAGAAGTCAAATCATCCCCAATCCTACATCCAGGTAAGGTATCTCCAGTATCTACCAGTAAATCTGATCTTGGAGAGAAACCATCAGAATAGTCGCCAAAACCTTTAGCATTTGCGCTTCGAAACTGAATTGTAAAATACGTGGTCCCGCAATTATCCATAGGATAAAACCCATAGGGCTTACCACATGTATTATCTCCAACCTGAATAACTTCAAAGTCAATGCCCCTTAGACCATTTATAATTGCCTCGCTGGCAGAACAGGTATCGGTACCTGTTATTACAAACAACCGGGGGAGGTTCAGTGAGGGTAAAGGGCTGTTGGCAATGGCAGAAAAACCCTTTGAGGTGGAGCGAAACATTGTTGGCATCAACCGATCACCTGTTAGCGGGTTAAATACCGGGTGCTTTTCATTGAACTGGAGCTGATCAAAAATCTGGCCAGAAGAGTAGTTGCCGGCAATCATATAAGCAAGCTCATTAGCGATATCTAAAAAACCTCCACCGTTGTATCTCAAATCAAGCACAAGATCAGATATCTGTCTTTGGTTGAACAGATTTATAGCATCGATAAGTTGCTGTTCAGAAGTACTAATATGATCGTTAAACAAAATGTATCCAACACTACCGCTATGCGTTTCAATCACTCCCACATTCTGGACAGGGGTGGATGTGATCTCCATTGCTTGAAGAACTATTTTCCTTGGTTCTAATGCGCCGAGATCCTTTATTAGGAATTCATGGCTTTCGCCTAAAATCTTAGGGGAAAGCCCACTATTTAAAATCGATACTTCTTCCACATTTGTTGTATTGATAACATCCACACTATCAATTGCCAATATTTCTGCACCCCTTTTTAACCTGGCTTTATTAGTGGTGGCTGGAGTATTTGGCTCTGTATAAGCTACGATCACTTTCCTTGGTGGTCGCGAACTAATAATCTTTAAGGTCATACCGTAACCGACCGAAACACCGAAAGAGGATAGTCGATCCCAATCTTCGGTATTCATAGAGAAATGAAAACGATCTTTAAGATTCCCTGCTCTAGTAAGTTGAAATGTTCGCATCCAAGAAAAATACTCAAGTGCAGTGTCAATACTAGTTGGGTCTACATCTGTAATCTCGTCGTACCACAAGTAACTGAAGTGACTCATCGATCTTAACCAGTTATTTTCGTCGAAAACTGTCCCTATCATATCTAAGGTATTTTGCTCGCGCGGATTCTGACAATAATTGGCGAAGTTTTGGTAAGGGGGAAAGGAACCATCCTGCCACCCTTGATGAGGCCCATCATCCGCCAACACGGGAGGTTGATTTCGGCCACTACTGGAAACAGGATTCGCCCAAGTATGGGCACCGCGCTCACAAGCATTTAAAAGTAGACAAAAATATATTATTGATGTTTTACCAAACGCTCTGAATATATGTTGGTGCAACTTCATAACAATTTATATACCTACCTTGATGATAGAAAATTAGTCTGTTCTATCGAAACAATCAAACACATTGTCGATGGTACTAGAGGCGATCTCCTTGATTAAAAAGCCTCTTTATTACTAGTAACACGCTCTCAAGTTTTAGAGATTAACTGATATCACCATAGCGATTGAAAACCTGGGATAATTCCCGGTTTTATTTGCTAGCTGCAGACCAAAGGTTCTTCGGCTTTAGGGATTTAGCTTACTCGTTATATTAATACTCCGAAGAGGTTGAGGCGATGACCGAGAAATATAAGTTATACTTAAAATACTAACTGCAGCCCTGGTAGGACTCGGAAAGCGGTGAGTCAACCAATGTCTCTTAAATAGGATCACCAAAACTAAGCTTGGCTAGAATGAAACTTTTCTTCCTCTTAATCATTATAATAAGTCAATCCGACGTCAGTGCAGATCTCTTAGAACTCCAGAGGAAGGGAGCAATAATGCGTCTTCAAGGAGATCAGGAAGGAGTACGCCAAGTTTATAACCAGCTGGTTGCTAAATATCCTAGTAATCCTGTTGGGTATGTATTTAACCTGAATACATCGCTATCAAACCTGACTTGGGATCCTCGTGTTACGAAAACTGATCAAAAGGTTAGAGGCGATGCAAAAGCCGTCTTTGATCTTTGTGAGAGGGCAATCAGTGCTAATCGAAGAGACCATCAAGCTTATTACGATTGCGGGCAAGCCCACCTAACGATGGCTTATCTTTCATCTATTAGGGGTCATTACTACAGGGCAGGTCGTCACTGCACTCTAGCGGTCAAACAATTGGAAAGAGCGCTAGTGCTCAAGCCAACGCTTTTTGAAGCAAAGATGTACCTCGGTGTTGCTTATTACTACATCGATTATCTACCGCCATTCTTAAAATTACTGTCATCAATTCTTTGGTTTATACCACAGGGTAATGCTGAGAAAAGCATTCCTTATCTGGCAGACGCCGCTGCCGCTGGCGGATACCGGGGTGACGAAGCGAAATATGTTTATGCCGACATACTATCCCGTCAAGGCATAGAAAATGTAGCCAACGCATCCGACATATTTCGAGAACTTGACGAACGTTACCCGAGTAATGAGCGTTTTGGTTTACTTTATATTTCATTACTGCTGGAGCAAAAGTTATACCATCAAACTGTCTCAGCTGGTCAGGAATTCCTACTCAAGAAACATGATAAAGTAGCTAGAGAGATGGCTTTACTTTGGATAACAAGGGCGTATGTGGGTCTCGGAGAAAATGAACTTGCCATTGATACTTTCAATCAAATTAAAGACTTGGAGACTGCGGATTTTCCTCCGTGGGGCGAAGCGTGGCTCCTTCTGACTGCCGGTCAACTTGCAGATATGAAAAGGAACGTAGCCTCTGCGATTAGTTACTACAACGATATTTTAGATATAAGCGATGCCTACATCAACCCAACTATTCTTGAGACTGCCAGGAACAGAATAGAAAGTCTCTCAAATAAAATCGATTAGACTTGAAGAGTCTTTCGTTACTTTACAAAGCTCATGGCTAATAATTAGTCTTTTAAAAAAGTTCAGATCTTGGAGATGTAAATGGAATACCCTCTTACCGGAATTAAGGTGCTGGATCTCTCAAGAGTCCTCGCTGGCCCCTATGCCGCACGTATGCTCGCTGAACTCGGCGCAGAAGTAGTCAAGGTAGAGCCGCCCGAGGGCGATTTGACAAGAAATTGGGGTAAATCCATAGGTGGACTCAGTGGCTACTATAATCACTGCAACCTTGGTAAGAGAGGTATTTGCATTGATATGCGAGCTGATGGTGCTGTAGATCTGATCAAGGATCTCGTTAAGGAAGCAGATATCCTAATAGAGAATTTTCGGCCAGGAGTGATGCAACGACTGGGCATAAGCTACGATACCTTGGCTGCTGAAAATCCTAGACTGATCATGTTATCAATTTCTGGCTTTGGCCAGGAAGGCCCCGAATCTCGCCGACCAGCTTTCGCCTCGGTAATCCATGCGGAGGCGGGTCTGGTTTCCAGAAAAAGTGTCAGAACAGGAGATCCCCACTCAGACTACCCTGTATCATTAGGGGATACTAATGCATCATTGCATGGTTTGACCGCAGTATTATCGGCGTTGTATCTCCGTCTCCGAACTGGGGAAGGCCAGCATATCGATATATCGATGATCGATGCGACCGTTGCAACTGATGATCAACTGCAATATGACCTTGAGAATTCTCACGACACAGGACCATTGCCAAATGATGTTTGGATGACAGTAATAGGTCCCATTATTCTGGCAACTGATTTTCGATTTTTCTGGAGATGTCTGGTTGATAAGCTAGGTGTAAGTGATCCAAGTACAAAGGAAATGGAGCTGGAACAAAGGATTTTGCTCCGCAGAGAAGTGACTGCCCAATATATGCTTGGCTTGAAAAATGTAGAACAAATCAATGAAGTACTGGATCGCTTTAATATACCCTGGGGACATGTTCGTGAGGCCTCAGATTTAGCAAACCACCCAACCTTGCGCGCGCGCCAGACCTTCGTTGAAGTTGATGATCGTGCAGGAGGAACCCGGTCAGTGACTCAATCGCCTTACCGCTTTTCTAATGCGGTTAGCGGTATTCGTAGCCCAGCACCGCATAGAGGTGAGCACAATGAAGCTATCTTAGATGAATGGCTAGGCGCGGATAACAAGAGAATAAACAAGCTAAAGCAAACTCGGGTACTACTTAGGGAAGACAACATCATCTAGGCTATTGAACTGGAGAGGGCTCAAACAACATTAAAAAGACACTAATTCAAAAGAGAGACAGCTATGAACAAAAGATTAACTGACAAGGTTGCCGTTATCAGTGGAGGAACTAGTGGCATTGGTGAGGCAACCGTTGAACTATTTGTCCAAGAGGGGGCAAGGGTGGTCTTCAGTGGTCGATCTATTGAAAAGGGAAAGGCCATTGCAGAGCGAACAGGAGCTGTTTATTTTCAAGCAGATGTTATGTCTGAAGAAGATATTAAAGGTACTATTCAAGCGGCGACTGATCACTTTGGCGGCTTAGACATACTTTTTAATAATGCTGGTGGAAGCACAAAAGGCCCGGTAGAAACTGTTACAGCAGCTGAAATTGAATACGCTTGGACGCTGCTTTTCAGCAGTGCAGTCTTATCCACCAAGTACGCCGTTCCATATATGAAACGACGAGGGGGAGGATGCATCATTAACAATTCAAGTATTGCAGGTTTGCGGGATAATCAAGGTGATTTGATGTATTCATCAGTGAAAGCAGCACTTACGCACTACAGTAAACTTGCTGGTACGCGTCTTGGACCTGAAGGTATTCGCGTAAACGTCATTTCTCCAGGAGCAATTGCTACGCCCATATTTTGGGGAGGGCCTCAAGTGCCTTTAGAGGACGGCGAATATGAGGGTAAGATGGGGAAATTGCAGAGAAATCTCGCAAAGGCCAGCCCGCTCGGCTCATCCGGCGTTGCATTAGATATCGCAAATGGGGCCCTTTTCCTAGCTTCGGAAGAAGGGCGATTTATTAACAGTCACGACCTAGTTATTGACGGAGGACGTACGAGTATGTTCTTTGAAAAACCAGAGCAAGCCTAGAAGATGTACTCGAGAAACGATCCGGTGGGTGTTCGCTCGTTCATAAAGAATATAGATAACGAAAAATGGGCGGTTGACACAAATCTGTTTATAACTCATCAAGGCGCAAATGGGTGAGCAGCAGCTACGAGAAAAGTGCTTTAACAACTATAGATCTAACCTAAACTGGTTAGGAAGAAGCCTTTGGGCTCATGTGGGCATAAGATGAAAAAATTAGCTACTAACATCTGGATACACGACCACATAACCCACCTCGAAGACGGCAGGAAATTACCTCTGCGACTTACCGCGGTTCAACTTAGTAATAAGAAACTTTGGATTCATGCACCCACGCCTTTGTCGAATATATTGAAAATACAACTTAGTAACATAGGCGATGTGGGTTATCTTTTCTCGGGAAATAACCTCCACAACATGTTCTTCATGGATTGGGTAGAAACCTACCCCCAGGCAGAAGCGTGGGTAACGCCTGGTATTCCAGAAAAATTACCAAATCTCGACAACTACAGTGTCTTAAAGGAACATATTTGGACCGATGACTTTGACGCGACGTCTATGAAGGAAGTGCCAAAATTCGATGAAACAGTGTTCTACCATTACGCGAGTAAGTCACTTATTGTGACTGACTTAGTTCAGAACGATGCTAAAAGAGGCACTTACCTCGCCCCTCCTCTACTTAAAGAAGGCACAATCCAAGATCAAAAAGCATTTAAAGATTTTATAACTCATATAAAGACATGGGACTTTAATCGAATTGTTGTAACCCATGGAGATATTGTGGAAGTCCAAGCAAAACAAAAATTCAGAAATATTTGTGAGCTATTTTGTTAATACTAAAACGAAAGGAAATCCTTACCTGATCGCAGGCAAGTTGTCCTCAAACTCGATTCAAAAAGCTGTATCCTGGAAATAACTTGAATAGTAAAGAGAAACTTCAACAGTATGACAACCTTATATCTCTGGGCTGGCACCAATTCTTTGAAAGCCAGGTTAGTCATGCCGAGCGTACAATGTGCAAACCAGTTCGGGTAGTAGCCGAGCACCGTGGTGCGGTAATTGCCCATGATGGAATCAACGAATACCGTTTCGAATTAGGGGGTCAATGGACGAATTCAAGAGACCAAAAAAAACCAACAACAGGAGACTGGTTGTTGGTTGATCTAGATCGGGAACAGATAGGGCGTGTACTACGCCCAAAAAACATGTTGACTCGAATATCAGCGGGCGTAAGAGCTGGACAAAAAATACAAGAACAAGCTATTGCAGCAAATATAGATACGATATTCATAGTTACCTCAGCAAATAGTGAATTCAACGAATCTCGTTTGGAGAGATACCTCGCTCTTGCAAAAAAACATGCAGTCAAGCCCGTTATCCTTATCACAAAGGACGATTTGGTAGCGGATGGTCAAAGCTACCGAGAAAGAACATTAGCCATCACAGATACACCAACAATATTAGTGGATGCCCGGAACAAAGACTTACCAAGAAAATTAGGTCAGTGGCTAAAGATCGGTAATACGATTGCCGTGTTAGGCTCGTCAGGTGTCGGAAAATCAACAATCCTAAACACGTTAGCAGGGTCAAAAATTCAAGAGACAGGAATCGTTCGAACAACGGATAATCGCGGAAGGCACACTACCACTTCACGATCAATTCACTTGCTTAAATATGGACCGATGATTTTGGATACGCCCGGCATCCGTGAACTAACGTTAGCCCATAGCAAAGAGGTTCTTAGCGAAATGTTTGCAGATATCGAAGCTCTTTTCCTCTCGTGTAAGTTCGCCAATTGTACCCATAACTCAGAACCGGATTGCGCAATCCAGGAAGCTCTTCAACAAAAAACTCTCGACCAGCGGAGATTTAATAACTATCAAAAATTATGTGCGGAGGATCTATACTACGCACAGATTATTGAAGAAGATATAAAAGAAAATTCTGATGTTAAGGGTAGAAAAAAATTTCGGGAGGGACGGGGCAAAACTGAGTCTAGAAACCCTCCACCAGAATGTTAATGTAATTGGATAGCTTCAGAAATAAAAAGGAAAAATGATGAATCTACAGGTGAAAAATTGGTTCATAAACTCGCGTTACTTATTGAAGCTGGTTTATCGCCTCTTAGTAATCTTTGGACTAATCTTGGTAGCTACTGGATGTTCAGATATCCAGCAAAAAAGTTCTAGCTTAGATTCGGTAACAAAAGTACTAAGGTTCACAGCCATACCTGACCAGAACACAACAGAGCTGTCGGAGAAATTCGCACCCCTCGCTGAATACCTAAGTCGTCAACTTGGAGTTGCGGTTTCTTATATTCCCGCTCGCGACTACCAGGCCTCTGTCGAAATGTTTAGAAACGGCGACGTCCATCTTGGATGGTTTGGGGGACTTACTGGCGTTCAAGCACGGGAGGCTGTAGCAGGGTCAAAAGCGATTGCTCAAGGCGCCTCTGATCCATCCTATTTTACATATTTTATTGCAAACCCAAGTGCAGACTTAGAAGCGAGCGATCATTTCCCAGAGAACATCAGCGATCTTCGGTTCACGTTTGGATCGGAAAGTTCTACCTCCGGTCGCTTGATGCCAGAATATTTTATCCGCAAGCATACTGGTCAGGCACCGCTGACATTCTTTACTAAGGCAGTGGGATTTTCTGGTAGTCATGACAAAACAGCAGAACTAGTTGAATCTGGCCAATATCAACTTGGCGCGATTAACTACAAGGTCTATGAAAAGAGAATAGCTACTGGTTTGACAGACCCTGAGCTTGCAAAAGTAGTGTGGAAAACCCCACCATACTCAGACTATAACTGGACCGCTCATCCGGATTTAGAAGAGCAATTTGGAGAGGGATTCACTAGTGAATTACAAGCGGCGCTAATTCGTTTAGAAAATCCTAATATGCTATCTGCTTTACCTCGAGATCGACTTATCCCAGCCACTAACGAGGAATACGACGGCATTAGGGCAATAGCCAAGCAACTAGGGATGATTCGTTGAAAATACTTGGTGGATCGCTAAGTCTAACAAATGTTTCGGTTTCATATCGCGGGGTAAATGCACTGGACAGAGTAACGCTAGCTCTCAATCCTGGAGAAGCAGTTGCGCTGATAGGATTAAGCGGTGCTGGCAAAACGACCCTATTAAATACTTGTAACGCACTCACAAAACCCAACAGCGGCACTGTTTCAATAGACGGAATAGAGCTTGGCAAAATGGGGGGGCGCGAACTGAAATATATCCGATCTCGTATCGGGTTTGTACACCAGAATCTTAGTCTCGTTCCTAACCTAAGGGTGATACAAAATGTTATTTTCGGACGACTAGGAAGACGTTCCTTTTTCGGGGGTGCAAAAGATATGCTGTTCCCATCTTCTAAGGTGGTCGAAAAAGTCTATGGGATCTTGGACAGTGTAGGTATCGCAGAGAAGATTTACGAGAGAACAGACCATTTGTCAGGGGGGCAACAGCAAAGAGTTGCAATAGCGAGGGCATTATTCCAGGATCCAGTGATATTATTAGCAGATGAACCGATATCCAGTGTTGACCCTATTAGGGCGAAAGCTACAATCTCTTTAATCAAAAACATCTGCAAAAAAAAGGGTCTCACACTTTGCGTAAGCATGCATAATCTTGACTTAGCGACGACGATGTTCCCACGCCTTATCGGGCTGCGGGATGGGCAACTCATCTTTGATAAAACCACAGAAACCTTACAGGGGGAAGAGATCTCTGAACTCTTTCGTTCGCCTGAAGATCCCACTGGTCCTGATTTACTGACATCCAATCAGGCGTTGTTAAAGACTAACTTTGACTAGGAATAACACTGGTCAACGGAGAGTCATAATCATCACGCTTGGGATAGCGGGCATTTGGGCAGCGACTACACTAAAACTTAATCCGAGTGATCTACTTACCAGTAATACAGCAATTATTCAGGATTTCTTTTCTAGAGCTTTATCCCCTGCACTCGATTATGAATCACAAGTTCCTTCAGGTACCGACCCACTCCTTGTGAAAGCACTTGGTGCTGCTTGGCAAACGATCTTATTTGCGGCAGCTGCCACCGGTCTCTCATTGATAGGAGGTTTAGTCTTTGGGTTTCTTGGTTCAAGCTCACTGATGATAGGAAGTTTTCGAGGCGGGACTAAGTACGTAAGCGTCTTTTTATATGCAACTGTTCGTCTTCTTATGACACTTATCCGCTCAATCCATGAACTTTTGTGGGCAGTTTTATTTCTCGCAGCCTTTGGTATTAGCGAGTTAGCTGCTGTATTAGCGCTCGCGCTACCTTGTACTGGGATACTCGCTAAAATTTTTTCGGAGCTTATCGACGAAACGCCCCGTAGTGCAGCCCATGCTATCCAGGGCATTGGAGGCAGTACGATACAGGTTTACTTTTTCGTACTGATACCGCAGGCAATACCTGATTTACTCGCTTACGGTTTTTATAGGTTCGAGTGTCTACTCCGATCTTCGGCCGTTCTCGGATTTTTTGGTTACCCGACCCTCGGGTTCTATATCGCGGCCTCTTTCGAGAATCTAAACTACGGCGAAGTTTGGAGTTACTTGTACACACTTTTCCTCATGGTGGCCATAGTGGAACTATGGAGTAGTCAACTAAGGGCGGCGCTAAAGGGATGAAAGAACAACTGAAGATGCTCCATAAAAGAAGATCTAAGAATATCTTCGTGAGACTAAGCCTAGTTATTATGGTGCTACTGATTGGGTACACTTGGATTTCCGGAGACTTTTTAAATACTAGCAATTCATTTGCACAAAGAGCAGAAAATATTGAACGTTTCCTAGGGGAACTCCAACCCTACGAGTTGCGGAGCGGGACCTTCTCGATACATTCCTACCTATCTTGGGCGAAAGCGATTATGATTGAGAAAGGTTTCCAAGCTATGCACTTAACACTTGCTATATCTGTTGCCGCTATAGTGCTTAGTGGCATCTGGGGAAACTTATTAGCAATTACCGCAGCTCAGAATTTTACCTCCGGTTTCAACAGAGATGATTCTCGCCTATCGAGTATACTGCTCACTAGCCCCACCCGCTTGCTGCTTATTTTTCTTCGTGCAATCCCGGAGTATGTTTGGGCGTTCCTCTTTCTTTCATTGCTCGGACCGAGTGCCTGGCCGTTAGTTCTAGCGCTTGCATTACACAACTGTGGGATTATTGGAAAGCTCTCAGCAGAGGTTATAGAGGACCTTCCAGAGCAGCCTCAAATATCCCTGAGTTCCATCGGTGCCTCAAGACTTCAAATCATGTTAGCAGCGGTACTTCCAGTAGCACTACCAAGATTTCTATTATTCTTCTTTTATCGCTGGGAAACATGTTTACGCGAGGCTACTGTTCTAGGTATGTTAGGGATAGTCTCATTAGGATTTTGGATACAAGATGCACGAGCACGAAATTTTTACGATGAAATGGTTTTCCTGATTTTGCTTGGTGCCTTCCTCGTAATAATTGGTGATGTAATTTCTACCTTAGTGAGAGCTTATGTTCGTCGAATATCTTAAGAAACATTATGGTTAACCGCAGCTTGTCACATCAGTCAAATCAATCCTGTGTAGGAAAATCAAACAAGTCGAGAGGATGAAAATGCAGGGGAAACGCGTTGGGTTCAACATAAAACTCGCGTATGGGCTTGGGCAAGCAGGTGAAGGAATGTTCTCAATAGGGCTAAGCTTTTTTCTACTATTTTATTATAGTCAAGTTTTAGGGCTGAGCCCTGGCTTGGCAGGATCAGCAATCGGGATTGCAGTCATGATCGATGCCGCTTCCGACATCGTTGCCGGGTCAGTATCCGATCACTGGCAAAGTAGATTAGGAAGACGACATCCGTTCATGTACGCTTCTTTTCTGCCTCTAAGCTTTACTTTCGTTATGCTTTTTTTCCCTCTTGTTGAATCAGAAATGGGACTATTTATCTGGTTAACGATTTTCACAAACGCAGCTCGTACAATGATGTCTCTTTATCATGTTCCCCATATTGCACTTGCGGCAGAAATCACAACTAACGTGGACGATAGATCGGCTTTAGTGGCTTATCGACAATTTTTTAGTCAAATCGGTAGCCTCGTAGGTCTAATATTCTTTTTCCTAATCTTTTCACCACTACTAGGCGAAGGAGGACGTTTCAATGAAAACGCATATAAGGCATGGGCACTATGTATCGCCTTTCTAATCGCTGTAACTATTTTCTGGAGTGCTTGGGGTACTCGGGCGGTTATCCCTTACCTTCCGAAAGCAGAGAGATTGGAAACTATATCTATAATCGCAGTATGTGTTCGTCTCTTAAGCGATTTTCAAGAGGTTGCAAAAAACAGAAACTTCCGGTTTTTATTTACTGGCATCCTAATTGTTTACATTATGGTAGGGGTAACTTGGACACTTGACCTCTATATGATTTCCTATTTTTGGGAGCTTGATGATACTTTTGTGTTACCAGTGGTCATTGCTTTTGCAGTCGGAAATGCTATTGGTACCTTTCTATCCGTAAAACTATTCTCAGTGTTTGGAAAAAAAGCATGCTTAATTGCCGGTGCGCTTGCATACGCTTTTTTTCAAACATTCCCTGTGGCTTTGAGATTAGTGGAATGGTTTCCCGAAAACGATAATCTTATAGTGATTGGATCAGTCACCTTCCCCCTAGTAATGATCTCATTAGTACTTATAAAATTACTTCAGGGCTTAGTTACTGCTCAGGCCCAGGTGGCTTTTGGTTCAATGATCGCTGATGTCTGTGATGAGCATGAATACCTGAGCAATAGAAGGCAAGAGGGGGCCTTCTTTGCTGCATTATCATTTTCATCTAAATCAACGTACGGACTCGGAGCAGTGCTTGCTGGTCTTAGTTTAGAGTTTATCAATTGGCCAACAGGTCCGGAAATTCGGACTACCACGGATGTAGCACCGGAAACTATCGTGAATCTGGGTATTTTAGCCGGGCCCTTTATTGGTCTGTTGGGCTTCTTAAGTTTATGGTTCTTCGCGCAATATCGATTGACGCCGATGCGGCACAAGAAAATTCTTGCAATTATTGAGGCAAGAGGACTCAGTCACCTTAATGATGTCAAAAACTCTTAACTGCTCGAACTTAAAAACCCAGATAAAAAAATTTTGAAAGCCAAACCGTTAAAAATATCAGTCTTTCTTCCCTTGTCCCAAAGCGATATTTTTTTCACCCTTGCTACTGTCAACGCCGCTTACTCCATTAGGAATCTGAGTTATTTTTTTTCCCGATTCTAGAAAAGCCTTGACGTCTGCATCAAGGGAGTCACGGAGCTCTTGGGTGGTTGGTCCAGACTGCTTACTTTTTGTCGCCATATCTTCCCCTAATTGTTGTCTAGCTATTCGAAAAACGAGCAATCAAAATAATCTTATTTACGCTAAATACTCAGGATCGCACTCAACTATAATCTCTACACGAGCTCAACATGATAAATACTGAGGAAGTGGGAAGGATACAGAGGACTCGTTTATTTATTAGGGGAGGATACAGGATCACGAGAACAATAGCGATTCGATCTAAAACAAACTACTATCTAGTCCCAAACCATAGGGTCTTCCCCAGGATAAACCATCGATAGTATTAAATTTGGGCCGATACTCACAACCAACCCAACCTCCATAATCAAGTTCGTCTAGTAAATCGAATAGAAAAGGGAGATTAACTTCTCCATACTGCGGTTCATATCGACCAGGAACACTAGAGAATTGAACATGACCAATGATGTCAAAATGTTGTCGTAAACTAGTTCCCAAATGACCTTGTGATAGTTGTAAGTGATAAAAGTCATACTGCATTCTTATATTTTGTCGATTAAGTTTTTGTATCAACATTTCGGCTTCTGTAGCTCTGGAGTAAAAATAGCCAGGCACATCATAATGGTTAAGCGGTTCTAGCATCAAAACGATATTATATTTTGAGACCAAATCAGAAGCCCATTTTAAATTATCTATCAATACTTTTTCGCAAGCCGTTAGCTGAGTTCTCGAAGGTACAATACCTGCCATTACATGAATCATCTTTACTTCTAGATCCAACGCATAGGAAAAAGCCAGGCGAAAAGATTCTTTGAAATCAGTTTCTCTTCCAGGCAAACAGGCAAGCCCTCGCTCGCCCTTCCTAACCTGACCCATTGGAGTATTGATTAAAATGATTTCCAACTCATTATTACTGAGCCAGTTCTTAATATCAGCTATCGACTCAGTATAAGGTTGCAGCAATTCCACCGCACTAAAACCCAGGTCCCGAGCTCTTGAAAATCGATCTTTCAGATCGAATTCTGGAAACATCATTGTTAAGTTAGCAGCAAAACGTGGCATATGAGTTAAAGATATTTCAAGACAGATGACTGATAGTAACGAGTTATTCTCGTAATCAAAAGTCTGACCAGTTTGATTAAAGCTAGTCTGTCACATATTCTCCTGTTGTTTATCATATAGAGTCATTATGACGAGAGATCACGTCGATGTTTTGGTGATAGGCGCGGGGGCCTCTGGAGCGGCAGTTGCGTGGAGTCTTGCTGAGACAAAGATGAAAATTGTCTGCCTAGAGCAAGGAGATTGGGTTAATCCTCAGGATTACCCGAGCGCGCATATGGATTGGGAATCTAGGTGGCTTAACCAATTCAGTTATGATCCCAACATTCGTGCCCGTGAAACGGATTATCCAGTCAATAACACTGACTCCCCTATCCAAGTGGCAAATTTTAATGGGGTAGGCGGGAGCACCATTTTATATGCAGGGCACTTCCCTCGCTTCCATCCATCAGATTTTCGAGTAAAAACTCTTGATGGAGTCGCTGAGGATTGGCCGATTGATTATCAGACTCTAGAGCATTTTTACGATGAAAATGACAGAATGATGGGCGTTTCCGGTCTTCAAGGTGATCCAGCATATCCACCAAAACCAGCATTAATGCCACCAGTCCCCCTAGGTAAGTCCGGTACTATTCTTGCCAACGGCTTTAACAAGTTAGGCTGGCACTGGTGGCCTTCTGATAGTGCAGTAGCGACAAAACAGTATGATGGTCGAGATCAATGTATAAACATAGGAGCATGTGTCGCAGGCTGCGCCCAAGGGGCCAAAGCCAGCACTGATATCACCTATTGGCCGCATGCCATTAGAGCCGGAGTAGAGCTGAGAACGCGGTGTAGGGTAAGAGAAATAATCGTTCGAAAAGATGGCATGGCAGGTGGTGCTATTTATTATGATAAAAGAGGGGCAGAGCGAAAAATCACCGCTGAAGTGGTGATACTTGCCTGTAATGGAGTCGGAACTCCTCGTCTGCTACTCAATTCTAAATCTAAGTTATTTCCTGATGGGATGGCAAACAGCAGCGGGTTAGTGGGAAAGAATCTCATGCTTCACCCATATTCAGCAATATTTGCAAGATTTAATTCTGAAACAGATGGAGCAAGAGGACCTGGTAATTGTATATGGAGTCAGGAGTTCTATGAGACAGATTCCTCCAGGAACTTCGTGAGAGGGTTTACCTTCGAAATTGCTCGAGGGATGGGTCCTGCGCTTACGGTAGCAAGAGGTATGGCAGAGGGGCGGATCGCTTGGGGGGCTAATCATCATCTTTCAGCTAGAGAGGCAATCAATAGAATCACTGGTATGGTTGGCATATGTGAGGATCTACCTGACGAAAACAATCAGGTCACGCTCGATCCCCATCTCAAGGATCCGGACGGCATTCCTGCACCAAAACTGCACTATGTAATAAGCGAGAATACCAAACGTATGCTTGAGTTTTCTTTAGCCAGAGGTGCTGAGATCCTCGATGCTGCTGGCGGAAAGTATATCCAAACGATTGCCCCAATACCAGATGGTGGCTGGCACCTAATGGGTACCGCCCGAATGGGAACAGATAAAAATAAATCAGTGGTCAACGAGTGGGGCAGATGTCACGACATAAAAAATCTGTTCATTGTCGATGGGAGTATTTTCGTTACAAGCGCAGGCGTAAATCCTACACGCACTATTCAGGCATTAGCGCTATATATAGCTGATTCGATAAAACATCGCCTTGCCACGCTTTTTGACTAATAACTATGGATAAATTAGTCGGAAGCAGTCTCCCATTCTCGCAAGAAGCCAGATCTTTACTGAGAAGCATTGCTATCTTATTGATTCCAAAAAGTGAAGAGCATGAGCTTCCAGGCGGAAATGATGACGCTATATTTGCCCACTTTTTAGAGTTGGCAGGCCCTAATTCAGCAAATATAAATCAGTGCCTCTTCGATTTGCAGAAAAAGTCAATCAACGAATATGATGATTCCTTTCTAAAGCTTCAAAGCAACCAACAACTTGCGATGCTGCACACCTGTTCTAACTTATTAGAGGTTCTGATACCAAATATCGCTTTCGCCTATTACCAAGATCCTAGAATTCTTTCAGCACTCTCTCTAAAAGATTCGCCCCCCTTCCCGGGCGGTAATGTAGTTGAAGAAGGCGACTGGTCTCTACTAGACCCAGTAAGAAAAAGAAAACCTCTTTATCGTATTCCATAAAAAATAAAAGGGAGACATGGACAAGCACTGCGGCGTGGAGAATAAAGTAACCTTCCTAATTTTATTCAATTACTCTCTAACCCCTCAACAACAAGATCTAGCAAGTAGGGTCCTTCTACTGATAAAGCTTCGGATACAACATCCGCTATATCGTAAGGGCTATCAATCTTCCTTCCTGGAACACCCATGCCTTTAGCCAATTCTACAAAATTCAGGATCGGATTAGTTAAGTCCATAAAAACATACGGACCATTCGATTGTACGTCAAACCTTCGCCGGTAATTGTTCATATTGTGCTTTAGAATTCGGTACTCTCGGTTAGACAGAATCACAAACATGATATCTAGCTTATGATGAGCAGCAGTCCACAAGCCCTGTATACTATACATCGCAGAACCATCTCCACTAATTGCAATTACTTGCTTATCTCTATGTGCAATTGAAACACCTAAACAACCACAAAGCCCATGTCCAATACCTCCTCCTCTTGGAGCATAAAAGGGCGTTCTACCTCCAATATCAAAATTACGGAGGACATCTGGGGCGCAGGTAATACTCTCTTCACTAATCACGACATCCTTTGGTAAAGCGAGCCCTAACTCGTGCATGGCCCTTTCAGGCGTCATAGGAGAGCGATCTTTCACTTTTGCGAACTCACTCTCAGTACTTTGTTTTGAAGCTAAAAAGCTTTCATTGAGCGCTTTACAACGCTCTTCATAGATGGGTTCGTTTCCAACACGCTCCAAGAGACACTCCAAGGTATCTTTAATGTCTGCTGCGACACCAAGACTCAGTTGAAAGTTGTGAGCAAGTCGACTTTCTGTTAGCTCAATTTGTATAAGCGTAACTTTATCGGCAAATGGTTTAGAGTCAGAGTGCCATACATCCTCAAAAAAAGGGCCTCCAATTAATAATAACGTATCATAATCTCCCAAGACGTCGCGATGAGCTTCACTATCGGGACCTACCCTACCGAGAAAGTGCGGATGCTTAGAGGGGAAAGGAAACTGGCCACAGACAATTTCAAGATGGACACCCGCTCCGATCTTTTCTGATAAAGCAACTAACGCTTCCCTCGCACCATTCGTAACGACATCGTCGCCGGCCACAATACCGATTTTCCGACTGTTCCTAATAAGATTAGCCAACTCTTCTATTGTCTCAGCTGACGCCAAACCCCTATTTTTTAACCTACCCGCAGTCGTTGCAGCGGTCTTGGTTTCTTGTTCCATAACATTAATTGGTAGAGCTACAAATACAGGACCCTTTGGATGTTCATTAGCAATTTTAAAAGCTCGCTGCATTATTGCTGCCATCTCATCAGCATGCTCCACCTGCACACTCCATTTTGTTACAGGTGCTGCCATACTGACTAAGTCATGTCCCAGTAACGGGTCTGTGAGTCTAATACGAGTATCCTGAGCTCCTGCTGTCACCACCATCGGAGAATGATTTTTCATCGCGCCATATATCATGCCAATAGCGTTACCGAGACCAGGAGCTACGTGCATGCTTACTAATGCTGTGGTGTTCGAGGCTTGCGCATAAAAATTTGCAGCCCCTACCGCAACACCCTCGTGCAAATGAAAGATGTACTCTAGCTCTGGATAATCGCCTAAATTGTCGAGTAATGGCGTCTCCGTAGTCCCGGGGTTACCAAACATCTTCGTGACTCCGTGCGCCAACAAGGAATCTAAAAAAACCTGTCGTCCCAGCATAATAGTTTAAGTACTCCTCAGTATGGTAAGTTAATTGTCATGGGAACCTTCAAACAAATTAAAGCTCTGCTGAGTAGCGATACCCTCATCGCAACCATAGCTGTGATAGGGGTATCGTTATTTTTTGGCTTCGTTTCCTTTTATCTTGCCTGGATAAGCTATCAAGAAAGATACGGAATAAGCTTTGAAGATTTTATTAAGTTAACCTTCTAATTTTTCTCTAAAAGATCAGGGTATTGGGAGAAGTGAGTCTCTTGATGAGTTATTATTTCGACGACGCAAACCTTGCCCTCTGAATTTGCCTCTTGGGCAGCTTTTAGCGCAGGCCCTATGCCTTCAGGTTTTTCCACTCTCATACCCTCGGCTCCCAGAGCCTTGGCGACATCTGCATAGTTCCCTCCCTGGTTACCAGCTCCAAAACGCTCCATCGCTGTTGGCATAGACTTATCATATCCGCCCATAGTGAAATTATTTATTACTACAGTAGTTATGGGAACTTCAGCCCGAACCGCTGTCTCTATGTCGAGTCCAGTATGTCCAAAGGCGAGATCTCCCATAAAATTCATGCAAAATTTACTAGGATCTGCAATTTTGGCTCCGATCATCAGTGGGATACCATATCCAAGATGCGTTGTCTTTCCCCAACCGATATACCCGCGTGGCGAAGTAGCATTATAAAAAGGCATAATCTGATCTCTAGGATGACCCGCATCATGCGTCAAAATTGTGTTCTCATGATCGACAGCCTTATTTATTTCATTTATTACCCTATAGGGATTAATCGGAGACTCATTGGCATTCAATAGCGGTTCCCATTCCTTCAACCATTCAGCTTTCCCCTTTGCTATCTCATCTAGTAGGGGTTGATCTGTCGCTCTGCCAGATTCACCGATTTCAGCTTTTACCTGCTCGATTAACATCTCAAGAGTCAGTTTAGCGTCACCGATCAGTCCAATATCTACCGTATAGTCTTTATTTAGGTCCTCACCTGAAACAGTAGAATGAATCAATATCTTGCCATTAGGAATATCTAAGCCAAACGACGTTCGAGTCAGTCCAGAACCAATCGCGAGGACAACATCTGATTGTCCTAGCCACTTGTATACATTTTTTGGTGCTGTCTTATTTTCAGATCCCAAGGCGAGCGGATGAGCATCCGGGAAATTGCTTTTACCTTCCATGGTGGTAATTACAGGGATCTGTGTGAGCTCTGCAAATTCTTTCAACTGGTTAGTAGCGTCCGCATAGAGAACGCCCTGACCAGCCCAGATTACAGGGCGTCTTGCTCCAAGAAGAGCCTTAATAGCGTCCTTAACATCTCCCAAACTAGGGGCATATCTGAAAGCTTTTGTAGGCTGATAGTCCATCGCGTGAGAAGGGACTTCCTGTCCGCAAACATCTCGATGCATTTCGACAACAACAGGACCCGGTCTTCCATGTTTAACCGCATGAAAGGCTCTTTGAACTTGCATTGTCACTCTATCCGGTCGATCAATGGATAGTGCTTCTTTTGTTATATTTGCGTAATTTCGTATCGCAGAGAAATTAGGCTTAACATCATAAGCGCTGAGTCCCGAACCCAAAGGGAAGTAGATCATAGGTACGGCTTCCCCATAGGCCTGAGCGATACCGCCAAAGGAATTTTCCACCCCCGGTCCATGCTGCGATGCGTAAATCCCAGGCTGATTTCTGATCGTCCGTGCATATCCATCTACGGCATTTATCGCGCCTCTTTCTTGTCGGAAAACTATAGGACGAATACCAACTTTCGCCACAGATTCGATTAATGGATTTGCTGGGAAACAACCCATCCAGGTAACTCCCTCCGCCTTTAGACACTGCGCAATTAAATCAAAACCGTTCATATTTTTGCCTCTAATTCTATATATCTACTTAAACGCTTAAAGGATAGCAGATTCCAACCAGAGATTTTGAGTCTGTAAACGCGAGCACATAAATTTTGTTCCTAAGCGGACCAAATACTGGATGCAGCCTATTGATTAACGTAACCTAGAGTAACAATAAACACATCAGGAGTTTTGTTTTGTCTGGATACGAGCACATCATCTATGAGATCGACGGTCGGGTGGCAACTATTACAATGAACCGGCCAGATACTCTTAATGCACTTACTAACCTTATGATGGCAGAAATACGACATGCGCTGGACGCCTCTGAGCGAAAAGAGGAGGTTATTGGAACCGTATTAACTGGATCGGGACGAGGTTTCTGTTCTGGCGTTGACATGAACGATCTTGGAGAGCTAAGCGCCATGGGGAAAAGGACCAGCACATCATTTGATCATCTTGCTGCAGACCCTGGAAACCCAGATAAAGACCCAAACTACCGTTCCTCACCGGGTTATTTTCTTGGCTTAAGGAAACCTTTAATCGCCGCAATAAATGGCGCATGCGCTGGTCTAGGTTTTAGTTATGCAACCTTTTGCGATATGCGCTTCATGGATCGCAAGGCAAAAATTGTCAGCTCATTTGCACCCAGAGGGTTAATTGCCGAGCATGGGACTTGTTGGATGTTACCAAGGATCGTTGGCCCTTCCAATGCTCTAGATATTTTTTGGAGTTCGCGCAGAGTATTCGCGGAGGAAGCCCATAAAATGGGTTGGGCAAACAGAGTATCTGAAGAAGGTCAAGCGGCAAGTGATGCGCAAGATTATCTTAAGATGATTGCGGAAACCTCAGCCCCAATATCAATTATGATGATGAAGAAGCAGGTATACAAACACATGATGAGTGATCTCGGTGAAGCTATGGATGAAACCAACCTCTGGATGGACGAAAGCATAGCTGATGACGATTTTAAAGAGGGTGTTGCATCATTTGTCGAAAAGCGTCCCCCCAATTTTGCACGAATAAAAGTTTCTTGAAGCATTCGCGTATCTCGGTCGAAGATCCAAAATCGTTAGGTTTTGATCCTGATAGATTAGAGAAAATAGTCCCGGCGATGCAGGCTTTTGTCGATGATCAGCGTCTTCCCAATATTGTGACGTTAGTCGCAAGGAAAGGCCGGGTCGCTCACCTTCACGCGTATGGTGTTCAGAGCTTGGAGACGGGCAAAGAGGTCAGTAGTGGAACTTTGTTCAGACTTTATTCAAACACAAAACCACTTGCCGCGGTTGCTATGCTTATACTTTTCGAACGAGGGATTCTAACTCCTGATGACCCTGTTTCGAGGTTCGTACCCGAATTAAGCGACCTGCCGGTTGTAAAGCCCGATGGGACCTTGGAGAAGTCCAAAAGGGACATCAATATTAGAGACTGTTTGACAAACTTTACTAGTCTGATGGTTACGGATAGCCAGCATAGCGCATTGGGATTACCCTGGCATTACCACGAAGAATACAGAAAGACCCTCGAAACGTTGGGATGGATTGGGAGCGAAACATCGAAACGTGTCTCAAACTCTCCAAGGCATTATCAAAATGGGTTCCCCCCTATTAATAGTCCAGAATGTATGGCGGCCATTGCAAAGATCCCCCTTGCAGATCATCCTGGTAGAAAGTACGTTTATCATGCTGGGTTTCCTATTTTAGGTGCCGTCTTAGAAGCAGCTGCGGGGAAGGATATGGGACAATTTTTCAAAGAAGAAATATTCGAACCGTTAGGAATGATTGATTCAGATTTTTATGTGAACCAGGAAAAGGTCCACCGGTTCCCTCCCTGCTACATAGCCAAGAAGATCGACGGTAAAGCGCAATTAGTTTTACAAGAAAGCGTAGAGACAAGTGAGAAGGTTACAGGGCCAAGAGTAAACTTCGGAATTGGCGGTGACATGGGCGGGGTTGTATCAACAATCACTGATTACGCGCGATTTGGTCAGATGTTACTAAATGGAGGCGAGTTGGAAGGAGCTCGAATACTTGGTCGTAAGACAGTAGATTTAATGCTCGCAAACCATTCTGGAGATAAGATCATCAGTAAGCTTGGCGCTGGATCTTACTTTGGACTGGGTGTTTCAGTCTATCATGGAGAGAATGCTAAGCCGCGTATATCGTCAAGAGGAACTTATGGTTGGGGAGGCATGGCTGGTACCATGTATTTCGCCGATCCAAAAGAACACTTATTAGGTCTCTGTTTTACTCAGGTTGTTGACGCTCAGATTATCCCCAAAAATAATTATTATGAGACTTTCCAGCGCTTGGTTTACCAAGCGCTGGAGTAAACTTAATTAGTACTTTCCGTCGCTTTTTTCTTGTTGACTCTTGCCTGCAATGGCGCGTTCTTTAGGAGCGCTCTCGTAAGCTCCCCGAAAATCCTGGAAAGGGCCATCACGCCACTCGAGTGCCGCTTTAAGACCGTCCTCTTGTACACGCCTTCCCCATTCGCCCATAGCATCACGAGCAGAGGAAAGTGCTTGTATCTCGGTTCCCGAGTGAAGTCCTTCCCGAATACCCATTGTTTCATACTGACGATTACAGCTTCGCTTAGAGTACATTAGCATTTCGTTATCGATATGTGCCATACGACGGGCAAAGGTTTCCGTAAAATTGGAGAGGTCATCAGACGGAACTGCATAATTAGCCCAGCCAAGTTCTGCCATTTCCTGCCCAGAGTGAGAGTCACCGATGTAAGCGAACTCGCGGGCTTTCGCTGGCGGGAGATGCCAGGGCGCCCAGATCATATCCATCGTTGTCATTGCTCTTACGGGAGGGTAGCCAATTTTTGCATCATCAGCGCAAATCCGGAAGTCACAAACTGATGCAAGTTCTGTCCCTCCAGCAAGACAGTGACCTTGTATTTGAGCTACAACAGGCTTCGCTAGCTCCCAAATAATCCAATTGGTCATAACCACGTGACGAGCCCATTGCAACTTTCCAGGATGCATAGATCCAGTATCAGGTAACTTTGATCTTGAACTGACGAAACTGTCATCATTAGCGGTGCGAGAAGGAGATAGATCATAACCAGCAGAAAAGGAGCGTCCATTCGCCCGCAGTATAATTACGCCAACCTCATCATCGTGCTCTGCTTCTTTCATTGCATCCATAACCTCAGCACGCAGATTGTTAGATAAAGCGTTCAGTTTTTCTGGGCGATTTAGTGTTACATAGGCCAATCGGCCATCTGTTTCATACAGAATGTCGTTATAATCTGGCATAGTTCGCTCCGAATTTAATTATTCAACCAAGAGAGCACACAAAATCGTTCAATTAAACCAATATGTCAAACTTTGCTTTTATAAAAACTTCAAAAACACAAACTAGTGAGAGAGTTTCTCAATACGTGCTCTATACGGCATGATAGCTTTATGAATCATACTCGCTCGATTTTAGGGCCCTTGGGCCTTTCTACATTTGTAGTTGTCGCGATTTGCATTCCATATTTGGGCACTCTTCCTTTATGGCAAGAGGAACCACGGAGAGCATTAATAGCCGAAACAATGTTACAAACTGGTGACTTTGTTGTCCCAAGATACAAGGAAGACATCTACCTTGCGAAACCACCACTGTATAATTGGGTGGTAATTGGGGTTACCACCCTCCTCGGAGAGATGAACGAATTTTCATTGAGATTTGGCTCTGTTCTCTGCTTAGTTTTATTGATTTTTTCGATGTTGAGTATTCATAAAAATTGGCTATCGAAAAAAGGACTTTATTTCCTCGCCCTGGCTCTAGCACTATCGCCTGAATTTATTAGTAAGGCAACACTTGCCGAAATTGATATGTGTTTCGCCCTACTTGTCAATCTCTCACTTTGGTTATGGTTCGCCAACGATAGACAGCGCGTCAAAGGTATAAGGCTTTGGCTTGTACCTGCGATAATAGTTGGGCTAGCTTTTCTGACAAAAAGGGAGCCAGCGTTTGTATTTTATTATGTAGGAATTGGTGCCTACTTACTTTACAAACGAAGGATAAGCGAATTATTCCAACCTGCCCATCTCATCTGTGCCTCTATCACTCTGATCGTCGTGGGCGTTTGGCTTTGGCAGATTTGGATAGCAGTTGGTAGCGATGCGCTACTACTCAGTTCGGTGGATGAGGTTGTCCACAGAAGTCTTGTTGGCTCATTTCAAACTACTTTATTTCATATGCTGTCTTATCCCTTTGAAGTCTGTCTCGCCATATTTCCCTTCTGTCTTTTATTCGGCACTTTACTACACGCAAAAACTCGTGCCGAAGTCATAAGAAGCTATAACGACATATTTGTTTTTGCAGTGATCGTTGTTCTCTCTAATTTTTTAGTTTACTGGTTCATTCCAGCCTCTGCTGTCCGTTATTTTCTTCCTATGATGCCCTCTATGTTAGTCATATGCGCGATACTCTTCGAGATTGCCCCCGGCATTGCGCCGAGGTGGATTCAGAATATCAGTCTCGGGATCTGTTTCTTTTCTCTTCTTTTGGCGATTGCACTCAATCTGTTCTTACATAAAGATATTCTTGGGTTTGGCGTGTCACCCCCCAAGGTATTGCCTGCGCCGATGCCAATAATTCTTGCAATGGGTGCGGTAATGGCAGCAGTAATGTCGCTCTGGCTTAACGCAAAGTCCCAGCATCTTCTGATGGCAGCGTGCTGCGCAATTTTTGTTTATCGAATTATTTTTTTCGATATTCTTTTACCAAGAAAAGTTGAGAAATTTGAACAGGAAAGCGATGTAGTAACATTCGTCGAGCAGATCTACCAAACTATACCTGAGGAAGGACTTCCAGTGAGTGCAGATAGATCAATACCTCACGAGCTTTGGTGGTACTTAGAGTTCGGAGATATAAGTTTGGCGCCAAGTAATTATGTCATTACCGAAAAACAACCAGATGCCACTTTTCTCAAACTTGCGGAGATGAATTTTGAGGGTCGAAAAATTTTTTTACTGAAAAAAGACTGAAAGACACTAGTACAATGCTTAGAAGAAGATGCATGCAGCACATTAAGCTAGCTTCTTCATCCGATATCCATGAAAGTTAAGAATCCACAATTTTTTTATTAAGGCAATAATGAGGAATGGTGGTGGAGGATCGGTGACGGTTTTTCGCTATCAGTTAGGTAGGTAAATCTCGCTTTGACAAGTATATCCTCATCAATAAAATGCCAATCATAAAATCCAGCAACAGCCTCTAGTGAATCGCCCAACGCCTGAATACTTATGGTATTATCTAAGAGCGTGACCGACACACTCCCCCTTTTAGAGAGCCCCTTAAAATAATCTGCTATAGATTGATGATCGGAAAGCATATTTTTTGAAAAGGTCGGTAATAAAATTGCACTATCATCATATAGAGCGACTACTTCATCTAGGCGGCCAGCATTGACGCCACTCAACCATGCATCCAGAACAGATTGTTCCCCTATCATCATATATTTTAATCCTTGACCCTAAAAAAAGACATTTTGCCTATAACTGTTTCTTCTGCCAAGGAAGAACTAAGTGCATCTATTCATCTTGTGACCTCAACGAGGCCAGTCTTATAATCCTCTATGTCAAATCAAGAACTTTGATTTAAATAAAAACAAGTAGAGTTTGAAAATAAGGGGTCGAAATGTCTTTAACCGCTTGGTCATACTGTTTTATGGTATTTTATGTCGCGCTAATGCTGATGATTGGCTATATCGCAAGTAAGCGTATTTCGCATGCTGATGATTTCGCGACAGCGAGGGGATCCTATGGGCCCTATGTTCTAGCACTCGCTTTTGCAGCTTCTACAGCCAGTGGGGCTACATTTCTTGGGACACCAGCATTGGCCTATCAATGGGGTACTGCATCAAACTGGTCAAACTTCCTTTATCCAATCGGAGTGTACTTTGGGATTTTAATCTCGATGCGACTGATAGCTTCGACGGGCAATAAGTTTGGTAATCGCTCAATTCCAGAATATCTTGGCGACAGATATCAATCGGAGGGTATTCGAATTTTAGTCTCACTAATGTCTTTAGTGCTTTTTTTCTATCTAGCAGGGCAACTTGTATCTGGACTAGTTATGTTTGAATTGATGCTAGGACTGTCCCCTGGCTGGGCCCTCATTATAACGACGGTTGTATTACTAGTTTATGTTGTTATGGGCGGAGCTCATGCAGACATTATGACAGATGCAGTACAAGGAGGCATGATGCTAATACTGGCTATTGTGGTGATCCTTCTCGTAGCTCTCGGTTTTGGTATCGATGGTGGGTTCCTCGGCATGATTGAAAATTTGAAAGGCCAGGATGATGTTCTCGTCGCCCCCCTAAACCCAAAAACTCCTTATTACCATTCT
>MDTB01041852.1_pt1 | contig 34745 bp, 34 predicted proteins | sample 811161 | NCBI WGS metagenome assembly MDTB01 (sample SAMN05326650, study PRJNA326480) | marine metagenome | isolation source: seawater | place: Mediterranean Sea | collected 2009 | reverse complement strand
TATACAACTTTTCCCTAGCGACACCTAGACTCGATCAAAAATAAACTCTCGATACCTAAAAGATTATATTAGTTCTCGCGGTGAACAGCGAAAGGAGCCCAAGTTTGATTTACAGGCATGACTTCAAGTTGATTTATATTAATATGGGATGGGAGTGACGTAATAAAGAAAATAATATCTGCAATATCAGCAGCAGATAAAGGTGTCATACCGTCATATACTCTATCAGCTTTTCTTCTATCACCCTCAAACCTCACCAAAGAAAATTCTGTTTCACACATACCTGGTTCCACACAGGTAACGCGAACATTCTTACCTAGCAAATCGGTTCTCAGGTTTCGCGAGAACTGTTGGACAAATGCTTTTGTTCCTCCATAGGCGTTTCCTCCAGGATAAGGCCAGCTTCCGGCAACGCTCCCCAGATTTACAATATGACCACCTCCTCTGGACACTATCTTAGGTAAAACGGTTCTTGTACAGTACATTAACCCTTTTATGTTCGTGTCTACCATTGTATCCCAATGATCAAGGTCAACCTCATCTCCCCCCTCAAGTCCCAAAGCTAAACCTGCATTATTTATGAGGACTTCGATATCAGAGAATGATTCTGGCAAGGAGGACAAAGTTTTCGAAACACGCTGTCGATCACGAACATCCAGTTCTATGCCAATACAATCAGTTTTATCAGATAGCTCGTCCACCAAGTCATTAACGCGGTCCATTCGCCTAGCAGCCAACACAAGCTTTTTACCAGCTCTAGCAAATCTGCGGGCGGTGGCTTGCCCAAAGCCTGATGAGGCTCCTGTAATTACTATACTACCGCTCATAGACGTGTAACTCCCTCTGGCAAATAATTTAATATTTCATTGCTTCAAGTCTATTCCGTGAGGGCCGATATCGAAGCAACTTTTTATAGATGACGGACTGCTTTGATATACGCTTATGAAAAGCATAAAAATCAACTGCTCTATGCCACGCATCCTTAAGACCATGCCTATTAATAGACACAGTAGTATTGACTATCTTTTGTAACCTGTCAGACATAATACCAATTTGAAACACTGGGGTAAGCGCGCCACTCTTTTCCTTTTTCATACGAAAAAGTATCCCTCGAACCTTTTCTCCTTCGCTAAAGATCGCTGATCTCGCTGCCTCAGCTTTAGCCTTAACCTGCATTCTTTCCAGGACCAAGTCTCTCTTTTCCACCAAAGCTTTGACCTTCGCTTTCTCAGGCCCAGTGAGTTTCTTTCCGTTCTTCCTTAACGAAAAATACTCCTGGTAAGTCTTACCAGAAATTTGACGCCTGACTCGAAACCCATGGAAACGGGCAGTATCAAGACGCTCTACACTCATCTTATTTGCCTGCTAGAATATTCATAATCAAAAGTCCTAAAAATGTGCAGATCAATCGGCTCAAACAAGGGCATTAGTGAATCCATAGGAACTTCGTTAATAATACAATAATTGACTAAAAATTGAACGACTAAGTTTTTTACTCTTGGCTTATTTTTATCGGTGGGAAATGATAATTTTCGGTTCCCTATAATCAACAAGCAGCATACTGAGATAGGAGCACAGCCAGTGGTATCGAAAACTGGTCTGTTATACTTCCTAAATTCACCCTATGTGAAAGTAATATTTATGGTTGATATAAATCTAAAAAATCAAACACCTACAGCATGGCTGAACCGAGTTCTTGAACACTTCAATGAGTTTTTAATAGACCACGCAGCTAATGAGCGAAAAGCAGCTATGACGGCTATGTCTATGGTGGCTCATTACCCGGACCGAGTTTCCCTGGTAGAGACGATGATTGATTTGGCGTTAGAAGAGCTAAATCACTTTAGACAAGTGGTAAAGATTATCAATCAACGGAAGCTAATCATTCCTCCCGATAGAAAGGACCCATATATAAGTAAACTTCGAGCACAATTTAATAACGGCAGTGAAAATTACTTACTCGATCGTTTGCTTTGCGGAGCAATAGTCGAGGCTCGCGGTGCAGAGCGGTTAATGATGGTTTCAAAGGCGCTAGCTAATAAAAGACTCGCGAAGTTTTACCTCTCTCTCGCGACGTCGGAGAAGAAACATTATCTTATTTTTTTAGATCAAGCTTCTATATTTTTCGAAGACGAAATAATAAAGTCGCGTCTCGAAGAATGGCAAGTCATAGAAGGAGATATAATTAAAACATTACCGACTCTCCCTAGATTGCACTAGTTTTAATCATGAGCAAAGTTATCGAAAAGTATCTAAGCTTATATGCAGAATCTGAAGCGAGAGATCTCTTAGATGTATTAAATATTGATAGCACTTGCCTTGCTTGTTATGAACACTGTTTGGTAATCCCTGCATTTCAAGAGAACTTTGAAGACTTATTAAAAGTCTGGAGAAACCTAACTAAAGATGTATTGATAATCATAGTCGTTAACTCCTACTTAATAGATGACTTTCGAACCACCGATCTATTCGATCAATTTTGCAGACAAAGCTCGATAAAAAAACTTACGCAGAATATTTTTTTCTTAAAAAGATCATTAGAAAAAGATATTCTTCTTGTAGACCGCTGTCATCATTCGACAATTATTCCAAGAAGAAATGGTGTTGGGCTAGCGCGTAAGATCGGGGCTGATATTGCATTATCTTTGATTCTTAAGAGGATAGTACTTGAACCGAAAATTGGGATAACGGATGCTGATGTCCGTTTACCTCCGACTTACTTCGAGCCTAAAATGAAACCAGGGGATGCGGCCCTAATCTATCCATTCAAGCACTTCGCTGATAATGATTTAAAACAGGAAATCTTACTATATGAAATATCTATGCTTTACTACTCTGCAGGTGTCAAATGGAGTGGATCTCCCTATGGATTTACCACTATTGGCTCCCTAATTATTCTTAACCCCGAGCATTATTCCCAAGTAAGAGGATTTCCAAAAAAAAGTGCCGGAGAAGATTTTTATCTACTTAATAAGCTAGCCAAGGTCGGGAATATTCGCAGTACGAAAAGGCCGATCATCGAAATAGAGGCTCGTCTCTCAAACCGAGTTCCTTTTGGAACAGGTCCCGCTCTCGCAAAAATCCGGGGTCTCAATGAACCTTTTGAAGATTATACAGTTTATAGTCCTCAGATCTTTATAGATCTACGTTTCTTTCTAAGAGCCTTCTCGCAGATATGGGAAACAAAGGATATAACCCTCTTGTATCGCAGCAAACCTAACTTGGACAGGTATTGCCAAGAATCGGGTTTCTACTCTCTGGTTGAACAACGCAAGAAAGTAACTAAGTCAGTCACAGCCTTTAATAGATGCTTACATGAATGGTTTGATGCTTTAAAGACACTCAGATTTATACATAGAATGCGAGATCTTTATCCTTCCGTAAGAATAATAGGGATTGAAGATGCACCCTTCGTAGACACGTACGACACTCTAGAGGAACTTAGGGAACAGCTTGCTAAGAGATGTCTAGATTAACATGCTAAAGTATGAGTATTAGTTTTTGATGAATGTTAACGATAAATGTATAAAGTTTTTATTGACGGTCATATCGGCACAACGGGTCTTCTCATCCAAAGCCGACTGGAAAAAAGAAACGATATAGAACTGCTGACCGTAGCTGATGTAGACAGAAAAACTGCAGGGGTAAAACGAGAAATCATGTCTATTGCAGATGTGGTGATACTATGCCTACCTGATGACGCGGCGAGAGACTCTTTCAAAAATGGCGCTGACAACACTCGATTTATCGACGCGAGCAGTGCTCATAGAGTAGATCCCAGATGGGTATATGGATTACCTGAATTAAAACACGGACAACGACGGGCTATAAGTAATGCGCATCGTGTTACAAATCCGGGGTGTTGGGCAACAGGTTTTATTACATTAATCGCACCGCTCATTAGCGAAGGGATCCTTTCCAAAGAAAGTAGGCTAACAAGTAATGGTGTTTCAGGATACAGTGGAGGAGGGAAAAGTTTAATCGACCGCTATGAGACACGACAACTCAGTCACCCAGCGGGGCTCTGGTATTCCCGCCCATACTCTTTGGGACTAACTCACAAACATATACCAGAAATGGTTTTTTATTCTGAATTGAACATTGAACCTATATTCCAACCGAGTGTCGGACACTATCATCAAGGAATGTTGGTAAGTATCCCCTTATTTTCTGAACAGCTAAATAAACATAGCCGTTCGATGGATGATATTCATAGATGTCTCAATCAAAGATATCAAGGAGAGTCATGTGTTACTGTGCATCATCCGAATGATGAAACCTCATTAGACAGAGGTTTCATTGACCCCCAAAAAAATAATAAAACCAACAAACTGGATATTTATATATTTGGAAGAAAAGACCAGATATTACTTATCTCTGTCTTAGATAATCTTGGCAAGGGAGCATCAGGAGCAGCAGTACAAAATTTAAATCTAATGTTAGGGCTTCCAGAGCTCTCTGGTTTATAGGAAAAAGGTAATTTCATGGGTATAAATGATTTGAGCATTACTCAATTAGAGTCTAAAAAGACAGAATTAGAAAAAAGATATAGTTCGCTACAAGCAGAAAATCTAGTTCTCGATTTGACACGTGGAAAACCATCAAGCGAACAACTAGACCTATCAAATAAACTGGATGGAATTCTCGAGGATTTCTTCTTGTTACAGGATGGAACAGATGTTCGGAATTATGGAGGGATTCGCGGTATCCCTGAAGCAAGGACTATAGGAGCTGTCTTTTTTGATGTTGATCCTGAAAGTGTGATGGTGGGAGGTAATAGCAGCCTTACTATGATGTATCATTATTTAGCGCACATGATGCCTCTTTGGCGCAGCGAAACCGAAATTGTTAAATTTATATGTGTGACTCCTGGGTATGATCGGCATTTCACTATCTGTGAAAAACTTAATATTGAAATGGTATCAGTTGGATTCAATGAAACTGGCCCAGATATGGAAACTGTTTTTTCCATGGTAGAAAATGATTCATCTATAAAAGGAATTTGGTGTGTTCCAAAGTACTCTAACCCGACAGGGCACACCTACTCAAAAAAAACAGTCGAACGCTTCTCTGAACTTGGGAAAATAGCGGGCACCAACTTTAGAATTATATGGGATAACGCGTATGCTGTTCATCATTTAGGGGGCAGCCCAGATAAATTAGAAAATATAAAAGAAGCCTGCGAAAAAGAGGGCACTCTGGACAGTATGATAATGTTTGCTAGTACTTCAAAGGTTACCTTCGCGGGTTCTGGTATCTCGTTTGTCGGTTCCTCGCAAAAAAATCTAGACAATTTTGAGCAGTATTTGTCCGCCCAGACTATCGGTTTCGATAAAGTCAATCAGTTAAGGCACGCACGTTTCCTAAAGAATGAGGAGGAGATTAATGCGCATATGGAAAAGCATAGAGAAATAATTCAACCAAAATTCGCCATAGTAGAAGAAAAACTTACTACCTCTCTAGCAGGGATGGATATTGCCTCTTGGACAAAACCAAATGGGGGTTACTTCGTCTCACTTGACACAACTTTTAAAGTTGCGGATCAAGTGATAAAACTGGCAGACAAAAGTGGAGTAAAACTAACTCCTGCAGGCGCAACTTTTCCCTATGGTAATGATCCAAATAACAGTAATATCAGAATAGCACCAACGTTCCCACCGCTAGACGAGCTTGAAAAAGCGATGGATGTCTTGGTGCTATGTATTGAGCTTGCGACGGTGAATTATCTACTCAATAAATGATGTTAAGTCCTTTAGACAGTTTTATTATTATCATTTATTTCCTTATCTTATTTTTCATTGGGATTTTTTTTGGAATAAAAAACACATCGACGGAAGACTATTTCCTCGGTGGTAGGAAATTCAGGGGCTGGGTTTTAGGGATATCTCTTGTTGGTACATCAATTAGTTCGATCACATTCTTAGCCTACCCTGGTGATGCTTTCAAAACAGCTTGGCTACGCTTTCTTCCAAATCTGATGTTACCGATTGCAGTTCTAATTGCCGCTTATTATTTTCTACCTAGGTTACGTATAGGAAAAGCAACGACTGCCTATGAATTCCTTGAAGAGAGATTTGGATCGTCCGTTAGGATTTATGGAGCAGGGTCATTTATAGTGGCTCAATTTGTTCGTCTTAGTTTAATCCTCTACTTAGTCGGGCTGGTCTTACACCAAATCATTGGTTTTTCTGCTAATGAATGCATAATTTTAGCAGGCGTCGCGGTAGCCATGTACACCGTTTTAGGAGGGATTAACGCGGTCATATGGACTGACGTCATACAGACCATAGTCCTTGTACTTGGCGGGCTAATCTGTATGTTTGTAATCGTAGAGTCCCTGCCCGGTGGGTTCAGCCAGATTATCGAAGTGGGAAAAAATCACGGTAAGTTAGCTTTTTCAGAACTCAGAAATGGACAACTGACACCTGTAGCTTGGGGACCCAGCCTCAGTGAAAAAACTATTACTATGATGCTTCTTATTGGCCTTATTAGTTGGCTGACCGAGTATTCAAGTAATCAAAATACGATACAACGCTTTAATGCAGCGAGCTCAGAAGTGGAGGCTCGAAAAGCAATGTATATCTGTGCCGCTGTGAGCCTACCTACTTGGGCCTTTTTCATGCTGCTAGGTACGGCGCTATACGTGTTCTTCGAGAGCTTTCCTGCGGCGCCAGCTACTGAAATTATTGCAGGACTCCGAAAAGCAGAGGAAGTAATCCCTTATTTTATTATTCATCCCCTCCCCAAAGGTATCATCGGTTTAGTTTTAGCTGCGATAGTGGCAGCCGCCATGTCTTCGCTTGATAGTAGTATTAATTCAATATCGACAGTGGCTACTTCAGATATTTATCGACGCTTTATAAAAAAAGATGCTCCGGATTCTCACTATCTAAAGTTCGCAAGACTGACGGCTTTTGGAACAGGCTTATTGATGATCGGTGGCGCCATCATCTTGACAAATACGCACACAAAGACTATCCAAGACACTGCAACGGTCCTTACATCTCTTTTGGCAGGAGGGCTTCTGTCAATTTATGCAATTGGTTTCTTCTCACGCAAAGGTAACGAGAAAGATGTTCTGTTTGCAATTTTGGGCACCATGGTTTTTACAGCATGGACAATCCTTTCCTCAAAAGCATTACTACCCGAATTTTTATTATATCCATTTGATCTCTACTACACTGGCTTGATAGGCAATATAGTTATGTTTGTTCTCGTTTATGGCATCAGCCTGACCTTTCCTGGCAATAAAACATACTAATCGGAAATCTTAGCTCATGTTAAGATAAGTGGAATAGATTTTTATCTTGAATGGAGATAGCCGATACGGCAATGACTTATGAAGTTTATGAAAAAGCTTTTTGGAGAATCGGTTACGAATAGCGCAAATGATTTCACTGAGTTGGACCTGCCGTGGGAATTAGAACAAGCTATCAATGAACTGGGATTTAGAGACTGCACGCCTATACAAAAAGAGGTTCTCCCTCAATCAATCGATGGTTCAGATATAATTGCACAAGCTCAAACGGGGACAGGGAAAACTGCTGCCTTCCTTATCTCGATGTTAACGTACCATATTGAAAACCCTGAGTTAAGCGCTAGAAAAGCGGGAACTCCCTTCGCCTTGATTATCGCCCCAACTCGAGAGCTGGTGATGCAAATCGCTGACGATGCTGAAAAGCTCTCAGCATACACAAAGATATGTATTGTCCCCATTGTTGGGGGCATAGATTATGAAAAACAAAAACAATTTATGCGGTCGAAGGTTGATATTGTCGTCGCTACACCGGGAAGATTATTGGACTTCTGCCGTTCAAACATCATTGACCTTTCAAGAATAGAGTCACTAGTCATTGATGAGGCAGACCGTATGTTATCCATGGGATTTATACCTGATGTAAAGAGCATAATAAGACGGACCCCTCATAAAGAACGTCGCCAAACACAACTTTTCAGCGCGACACTGAGCGAAGATATCCAGCGACTTGCTAAATCTTGGACCCTAAATCCTTTTCTAGTTCACATAAAACCGGAGGAAATAGCGGTAGGGTCAGTTACTCAGGAAGTTTATTTAACCTCGGAGAACGAAAAATTTAAGGTGTTATTTAATATACTTAAATCTGAAGAAGTGACTAAGGCGATCATTTTTGTCAACCGTCGTAACCAGACTCGTGACCTAGAAGAAAATCTTTATCGCTATCAAATAAGTACAGGATTACTTACTGGGGATGTTCCTCAGAAGCGAAGGATAAGGACTCTTCAGCAGTTTAAGTCAGGAAAAATCGAGGTTCTCGTCGCGACAGATGTAGCGGGCAGGGGTATTCATGTCAATGATGTCAGTCACGTAATCAACTTCAATCTTCCTGAAGATCCAGAGGACTATGTTCACAGAATAGGAAGAACAGGCAGAGCTGGCGCGAAAGGTACCTCAATAAGTCTTGTTTGTGAAAGCGATGTGTTTATGCTGCCTGCGATTGAAAAACTCTTGGGTGAAAGCATCATCAGCACGCAACCAGACGAAAAATACTTATTAGCACTGCCTAACGCGACCCGTCTCAGAAAAAAAGGTACAGCAGCCAAAAGGCACACCAGCCATACTGAGTAAGATCGCAAACCCTACCTATGAAATTAGGAAGCACAAATTTATGAAGGCGCCTACCTTAATTTATAGTTTTTTGGCTTCCCTAGTTTTAATATTCTATAAATCAAGATTGTTATTTATTTCTTGCGACGTGCGCTACCTATATAATTGATATCTAACAGGCAGTGCTTTTTTATTATTAAAAAGACTCATCAGGAATTGCTATGAATGCATTAATAATGGCAGAGGCGCTGAATGTACTGGGTGAGAAACTCCTTCCCTGCGGAGATTCACCAATTACCGGCTTTTTCAGAGATGGTTACTGTAATACATGTCATGAAGATGTCGGTTCACACACGGTCTGCGTGGAAGTCACTGAGGAATTTTTAGAATTCTCCCGATTTTCAGGAAATGATTTATCGACGCCGCATCCAGAATTTGAATTCCCTGGACTGAAAGAAGGTGATCGCTGGTGCCTATGCGCAGGGCGCTGGCTCCAAGCCTACGAAAAAGGTATGGCACCTAAGGTTTTTTTACGCAATACCCACATTAGGGCGCTTGAAACCATACCTCGCGATTTGCTAGAGAAGTTTGCGGTTCAACTTAATTAGTTTTACTAACTCAAGCTATCACAAACTAGGTGATTTAGTTACGAACACCAAATAACAGAATCACTAATTTTAAGACTCCCGATGTTTATTTGAGAAGAAAGTTCCGCGGAGTTCATCTCGAAACTTGGGGTGCGCAATCTCTATTAACTTTTTTGCACGTTCGTTCCACGAAGTATTCTTTAAGCTTGCTATACCAAATTCAGTAACAACCATGTCCACATCAGTCCTTAAAGCCGTAACCATCTCGACGCGGGGAACAATTCGGGATACCTTTCCCCTTCGAGCTGTAGAGGCCATAGCAATGATTGAGCGCCCATTCTTGCTAAGCTTAGCTGCACGCATGAAATCGACAGAACCTCCTGTACCCGAGACTTGGAAACCACTCACAAACTCAGCATTCACTTGCCCAAAAAGGTCGACTTCCATTGCAGAATTTACGGAGACAAAATTATCCAGATGACGAATCACATTTGACTCGTGAGTATAATTTGCACCTTTAAAATAAATACTCCTCTCACGTGCTACCCAGTCCAAGAAATCTTTAGACCCCAAAGCAATACCGGTAATATGTTTGCAACTATCAATGGCTTTCCGCTTGCCATTTAGATTTCCATTCATGATCAATTTCATCGTACCATCTCCAACAAGTCCTCCGTGAAAACCCAGGTCGTTTTTATTAGTGAGATTTGAAAGTATCGCCTCAGGAATCGTACCCACTCCAGTCTGAAGACAATCTCCATCTTTTATAATTGAGGACACTAACTTAGCAATCTCCAGCTCCACCGATTTTACCTCAGGCTTTGGGTAAAGGATTGGGGGGCAAGCCTTCTCTAATAACAAGTACGACGCGTTCATTTCTAATGGAGGACAACCAATAGGAGCAGTCATTTCAGTGTTAACTTGGAGAACTACCGTCGCAGCTCCATCAAGAGCTGCCTGAACAAATTCCATACCTGGACCAAAGCGTATTTCTCCGTTGATATCTTTAGCTACCTGCAACAACACTATATCCAAGGAGCACCCTTGGATATAGTCATACACTGCACGCATCTGCATTGGGATATAATCAATTCTTCCTTTACTCAAGCCCCTCTGTAACGCGGGAGTCATAAAAAAAGTCGCCATTCTAGATTCAGGCGCTAAGGAGGAAAGGTCTATTTGGTTAATAAATAATGGTTGCTGGATAAAAGTCACTCCATTTGCTTTTTCTCCGTCAGCTGCGAGTAGTTCGATAAGGCCTTTAGGTTCATTGGTATATGCTCCCACATAAACTCGTTGACCAGGCTTAAACAAACTAAGGAATTCAGATTCGTCAATGTACTGGGTCACAACTCAAACTCGCCTATAATTAAACTTATGCACAAGTTGCAGCTACTGATCTAACGCAACAGATTACTGATTTCTCCGATATACTTACGTTAAACGAGGATCACTCAAAACGCTAGCCAACAGAACAGATGAGAAAACAACTATCTTTTGATTAAATGCGAAAAAGAAGCCTTAGAAGCTAGCGATACTAATTGAAAATAGGACTAATATCATGGGCGAAAAACCAAATATTCTTCTTATCATGGCTGATGATCTGGGTTTCTCGGATTTAGGCTGCTTCGGAGGTGAAATAGATACACCTAATCTCGATGAACTGGCACTGAGTGGTCAACGTTTTACGCAATTCTACACAAACGCGAAGTGCTCTCCATCAAGAGCGGCGCTACTTACTGGGCTTTACGCTGAACAAGTTACCGAAAAAGCGGATGGAGGAACGCTCCATGCTCGTAACAATATTACCTTAGCAGAGATGCTCCGGCTTGCAGGATACACAACTATGGCAACTGGAAAATGGCATCTTGGCGAAAGCAGCGAACGCAGACCGATTGCGAGAGGCTTTGACAGATACTGGGGGCTACTTAGTGGTTGCAGCAACTACTTTAATCCCGGTGATCGAAGGCCAGATGAACCAGAACCCGGTCGTAAAAATGATAACGACATTCGCCCCTGGTGTGATCAAGACACTGTGATGCATCCATTCAATCCAAAAAATAAGAATTTTTATACTACTGATGCGATCACTGATCACGCGATTCAATTTCTTAATGAAGTAAAATCGAGTGAAAAACCTTTCTTTCTTTACATACCACACTGCGCACCCCACTTCCCTTTGCAGGCATGGCCTCAAGATATAAAAAAGTACAGGGAGAGATATACTTCAGATTGGTCAGATATTCGTCAGCAAAGATACTTAAGATTATTGGAGCTTGGAATTATTAATCCTAGTTGGGGCCTACCCCCGGCGGATGAGCGAGCCAAACGGTCTTATGCAAACCTAGGTAATCATGCTGTTGAGACAATGGCTGTTTACGCGGCCATGGTAGATCGACTTGACCAAGGTATCGGTCGAGTATTAAGTAAGCTTTCTGAACTAGGAAAGAAAGAAAACACCCTAGTGCTTTTTTTATCTGACAATGGTGGATGTGCAGAGGAAATTCACTGTACCCCAGAGACACCTCCAGGAACTGTGGATTCCTATAGAACAGTTGGTGCAGCCTGGGCAAATGCTAGTAATACACCTTGGAGGTTATTCAAAGATTTTGATCATGAGGGCGGTATCTCCACCCCATTAATAGCCAGCTGGCCGGCACGAATAAAAAAGCCCGAACTGATTCATGATGTTGCTCACATAATTGATTTTATGCCGACATTTGCAGAGATCGCAAATATCGAACTACCTAGCCATTACAAAGGCCAGTCTTTGCTTCCGATAACAGGAAAAAGTCTTGTCCCTTTTTTTGATGGAGAAAAAGACCAAGCCTCACAACGCGAGCTTTTTTGGTTAATTGGCGGCGCTAAAGCAATGAGAAAAGGTAAATGGAAAATCGTAACTCAGGGTCCTAAAAGGGTTCAGGCTGGAATACAAATAGAAGCGGGACACCACTCATGGGAGTTATATGACATGGAGAATGATCGTTGCGAACTTCATAATCTCGCCAACCGCCACCCTGAGATAGTCGAGTGGATGGCGAATAGATGGGAGGAGTGGCATACGAAGTGCCTGCAGGATACAGCTCTATATTGACCCATATTCTTAAGGTTTGCGCTAAACCTAACTACCTCTATATGTGGCCATGTTAGGGGTCCACGAATCATCGGAGCGGAACCGAGAGGGAGCCCGCCTCAACGTAACATCAAGACGAGCTCCAGAGGGAGAAGTTTAAAGGATATAGCCTCGTTCATTATGCAGAGAAACATCTAGGCCCTCTGACTCTTGTTCTTCATCGACTCTTAGACCAATGAGAGAATCTAAAATCTTTAGGATGATGAAACTACAGATACCGGTATAAACTATAGTTGAGACGATGCCAATTGCCTGGGCCCCCAACTGAGCACTAATCGAGGAATTTTCTCCTCCAAAGCCAGCTCCGCCGAACTGGGTTGCGCACAAGATACCGACGCCTAGAGCACCAATTATTCCACCAACGGCATGTACACCGAATACATCCAAACTATCGTCATAGCCCACCGCCCTCTTGAGGGCAGTAGAAGCGAAGAAACACCCAACCCCGGCAACTAAACCAAGAGCTATCGCTCCCATAGGCCCAATCGATCCGCAGGCTGGGGTAATGGCCACTAGTCCAGCTACCGCTCCAGAAGCGATTCCCAAAACACTTGGTTTACCGTGTTTAAGCCATTCAGCAAACATCCAAGCAAGAGCTGCCGCAGCAGTAGCTAATTGGGTCACCGCCATCGCCATCCCAGCCACGTTATCAGCAGCCAACTCACTCCCTGCGTTGAAACCGAACCATCCAACCCAGAGCATGGAAGCTCCAACAATAGTTAATCCAAGATTGTGAGGAGGCATTTGAGTTTTGGGATATCCTTCCCTTCTTCCCATTACGATAGCCGCGACCAACCCCGCTATACCTGCATTAATGTGGACGACGGTACCTCCGGCGAAATCAAGAATGCCATAATCGCCTAACCATCCTCCACCCCATACCCAGTGACAGACAGGGGCATAACATATCGTCACCCAAAGTGTCATAAAAATAAGTAGTGCTGAAAACTTCATCCTCTCCGCGAACGCTCCAACAATTAGCGCAGGAGTAATAATGGCGAAAGTCATCTGAAAAGTCATAAATACCGTTTCAGGAATGGAGCCAGACATTGCATCAACCGTGACGCCCGACAAAAAGGCCTTGTCCAATCCCCCCACAAAAGCGTTTACCGATCCACCATCACTAAAAGCCAAACTGTAAAGATAAAGAGCCCATAAAATAGACATTAGCCCCGTGATGGCGAAGCACTGCATTAACACCGAAAGTACGTTTTTGCTTCGAACCATTCCCGCGTAAAACAATGATAATCCTGGAATAGTCATGAACAGCACCAGAACCGTAGCGGTGATCATCCAAGCTGTATCTCCAGAGCTTAGTTCATCCGCGATCCCTAAACTTGGTAGGAGCAGAAGCCCCGCGAGAAAAACTCGCGCCAGATTTTTTATTTTCAACATTTCTCTCTCCACAATAACTGTTTCACTTTTTGTCCCGCGCACCATTTTTGACAAGTCGCACGGCCTCCGAACGTTTTAAAAAGCAAAGTTAGTGCCAATTAAGGGCATTAATAAGGAAGTTAGCGGATTAACTTACCTAAAATAGGTTTTGGTATGGTTTTGACTTACTTATGAAGGAATAAAAAGATCTACTTTAGTGCATACAAAATAGTTATGCTCTATTTTAGATCAACAAAAAGATTCATATCAGTCTTTGTAGCTTTGTATATACTTAGGAAAAACTTCTAAAACCTACTTTGATTATAAAAGCACCCCCGTGGTTTGATCGTTACGTAACGGTAGCCGCGTCTGATCATTCGATTCCTGTCAATGACTGCAGGATCCATTATCGAAAGTGGCAAAAAGACAGTGATTCCGACAAACCAACGTTACTATTTGTGCATGGAAATGGCGCTAATCTTCACTGGTGGGATTTTATTGCTCCTGCATTCCTGGAAAATTGCAACGTTGTCGCAATTGATCTCTCCGGTTCAGGTGATAGCGAACACAGGAATGAGTATTCGCTTGAAGTTTTCGCTCAGGAGATTATCGGAGTTTGCGAGGATGCAAACCTTAGAGATATTACGGTAGTAGGGCATAGCTTTGGGGGTAGCGTTGCACGCTCATGCGCTTTTTTAAATCCCGGTTTTTTTTCTCAGCTGATTATGGTGGATAGTAGCTTTGAACAACGGAGAGATCGCGCGGTAACGCTTAGAAAAAAAAAGCCTATTGGGAGGTATTACGCTAGTTTAGCGGAAGCAAAAAAACGCTTTAAATTACGTCCCTCCCAACCTTGCTTAAACCGTTATATCCTTGACTATATTGCAGGTCATTCCTTAATAAAGACGGTATCAGGCTATTATTTTAAATTGGATCAGCAAATTTTTAAAAAAATGAAGCAAAGCGGCTTGCCCGACGCTCTATCCATGCTTAAGGATATATCTTGTCCCGTGGGATTAATTTATGGAGAAAAAAGCCGATTTTTTACTTCTCATAGCATCCAAATTTTGGAGCGAGTCATACCAAGCTCTCATATTTTAAGTATAAGAAATGCTCACCACCATCTATTTCTAGAATATCCAGAAAAATTTATTGAATCTCTGGGTAAACTCACGGTCCTGATGACTCCAACTGATCCACCAATTGATTCGCCTTAGTTTCGAGTTCCGCAATAAGTTCTTTGGTAACATGAACAGAAAGTGCAACGGCTCGTTTTGGACCAAGTTTTCTTAAACCAGAGGCAATATCCTCAGCAAGGAGTTTTATTTCATTTGGGTTGCCCATCGCGCTCATCCTTTAGATTTGATAATTCATTATGATACCTTAAGGCCTGCAAACTGTCTCTGGCGACAACTTATACAATTCCTGGAAAAAGCTTATGCCGAAAGTTACAGTAAATTACCGTGGTGCCATACTAACCGTCGAATCAGATGACGATGAAGGCCGACTATTAATTAACGGGCTCATTCGAGCGCGAATCAAATTAACACCAACAACACGATTAACATCTACTGTGCAAACAGACTACGAGTGGCATGAATTAATCGAGGGAACAATAAAACGAAAAGCTGGTAAAGTAACGCTTGCTATTCATGCAAATAATGTTGAGATCGCCTTGGAGACTTTCTCACTACAGACCTATTTGGAATAAGGAAACAACAAAATTTTATGGGATACAGTAACTCTCAATCTAAGTAATATTTCAGTTATCCAATTTTGACTGAGCGTTCAAATATAACCTTATTTAAGTCTTTGACAGTTAGGGGCTGCTAGTTTATAAATTAGTTAATGATTTTGCAGATTGTTACCGTGCTCGCAGTTCTATCCAGGGGGAACCGCCAAGCGCGCCCATGGTACCCTGAGTTTGTAAGGAGGTGATCCCATTAATAGTCAATCTATTAGGGGAGCCTCCGAGTTAAACTAGCGTTTTCTCGGAGTCTGCTCCCCATACGTATGACGAAGCCCTGGGGGATCCCTCCCAGGGCTTTTTAAATGAGGGTTAAGCAACTTTGATCCCAGCTAAATTATTAAAGCAAGTTTCCTTAGATGTTAGGATAAATTCTTCCATAAAGGGATGGGTTAACTGATCTTCACGAATAGCAGCAAAAAGCGTGCTCCAAAGGCCTCGATCGCCGAGCGGAATAGCATCAATCGTCTGGCGCTCGAGGTATTCTGTGAGTGCCCAATTAGGCAAAGCAGCAACACCCCTTCCATTTGCCACCAGCTGAACCATCATAGGAGTGAGCTCAGCTGTACGCACACTCTCTGGCTGAATATCATCCAAATCCAGAAATCTTCTGAATATATCAAGTCGGTTTCTATCAACCGGATAGGTAATTAGGACTTGATTCTTGAAATCACTAGGCAAAACGTAAGGCTGCGAGCGAAAAATATGATTGACAGGGATGGCAAGCATCGACTCGTACTTAAAAAGTGGGATATATTTTAAGCCAGGTAAATCTAGAGGATCTGACGTAATCACTAAATCCAAATCCCCTCGACTCAGCGCTGGAATTGGCTCAAAACTGAAACCACCAGTTAAATCCAACTCAACGTCTGGCCAATCACCACGATACTTATCGATTGCGGGTAACAACCATTGAAAGCAGCTATGACACTCGATGCAGATATGTAATCTTCCAGTTTCCCCCCCAGCCAACCGAGCTATATCCCTCTCAGCCCCACGAACCAAAGGAAGAATATCATCTGCAAGCCTAAGCAAAACTCGTCCAGCGCTCGTAAATGTCGGAGGCTTGGTCTTGCGAGCGAACAACTTACAGCCTAATTTATCCTCAAGATCTTTTAGTTGGTGCGACAAAGCAGATTGCGTCAAGGATAGCCGGTCGGCTGCCTCGACTAAACTGCCAGTATCACGTAAAGCTACCAATGTTCGCATATGCCTGAATTCAATCATCAATTATGATCATTTTTCTAGGTGTTTGAGATCTATCGTATTTCAGTTAGATATAATTCTCTCACTCTCCAAATAGATCTCTTAAGGAGACGTAACTTCAACATGGAATCAATTGATTGAGATAACTATAATCCCATATTTAACTAATTATGCCAGAAAAAAAATAACCAAATAAATCAAAGGGAACAAAATCAAGCAGTAACAAACAATGTTATTTGTGACAGGCCATTTTTCCTCCTGGCTCACGGGCAAGATTTCGCCGAAAACCAGCCAAAGACAGCAACCCGTAATTAGTGCAAGTATTAAACTGAACAGTATTAAACTCATACCTTCTATCCCCTAAACAAGGTAATACTTTATTTTATCCCCATACTGAATCCGCTGCCCAATATCTGCTTCTGCAAGGGCATCAGCCCAAACGACTGAGGATATTATTCCAGAGCCTTGATCATCATATTTACTAAGCCAAACCTCTCCTAAAGAGTTCACGGAAAGCCTTACCCTCAAGTATTCGCGTCTACTCCCAGCCTGGAATTCAAAATCTGATAACCCATAATAGTAATTGGCTAAAGGCCGATTACCTCCTTGCAACGCAATAAGATAAGGTTTAGCAATCATAAGGAAAGTAACGAATGTAGATACAGGATTGCCTGGCAGGCCGAAAAATGGTTTCCCATTTACGCTACCAAATGCCAGAGGCTTCCCCGGCTTTATTGCCAATTGCCAAAAATCCAAAGATCCAAGGGATTCGACGGCTACTCGAACATGGTCCTCTTCACCCACTGAAACACCGCCAGTACAAAGTATGCAGTCACTGCTATTAGCTGCTTCCATAAGCGCTGTGCGAGTAGCTTCAAAGTCATCCTCGATAATTCCAATATCTATCACTTTCATACCAAGTTCTCGCAAAAGCCCAGCAAGAGTGTATCGATTGCCATTATATATTTTTCCTGGCGCTAAATCATTTGGCGGCTCAACTAACTCGTTACCTGTAGAAATAATTGCGATCTCCAATGGACGAAATATATCTAGCCGAGAAAGCCCGACCGAGGCGATCAGTCCAAGATCCTTAGGCATTATGCGATGACCTGCAGAGAATATAATCTGCCCCTTCTTAATATCCTGTCCTTGCGGTCGAACATTTTCGCCAAAAGATGGGAGCTTATTAATTGTGACCAGATTATCGTTCGAAGAAGTATTCTCCTGAATTACGACGGAATCCGAACCTTGAGGCATGGGTGCTCCGGTAAAAATTCTTACTACAGTTTTGGAAGCAAGAGGTTTACCCACAACACCAGCAGGAATTCTATTACTAACTCTGTACCTTTTACCCACAGCTATAGAATCCAGTCGAACCGCGTATCCATCCATCGCACTAGTGTCTACTGGCGGAATAAATACTTGCGATCTTATATCTTCCGCAAGATATTTACCTGAGCTTTCATCTAAGTTTACCTCAAGACGACTAAGTGTGGGGTTCACACAATCAAGTAGCTCCTCAATAACCCTATCTACCTCAGACAACGAGAGTGCCATATTTTTTCGGTACTTACTCACTAATGAGAACCTTTTTTGATTAGCTCTGCAAAATTACAGGGTCGATGGTTTATATCTAGCTGATCCTTAAGAATCTTAAGCCAAGCGGTCTTACATGCGCCTGGGGATCCTGGTATGCAGAAAACTAGGCTACCGTTTGCCATGCCTCCTACGGCTCTGGATTGCAGAGTGGACGTACCAATTTCTTCATAGGAAACAGCTCGAAACAGCTCACCAAATCCATCAATTCTCGAATCCAGTAAAGGCTTAATCGCTTCGGGAGTTGAGTCTCTAGAAGTGAAACCCGTTCCTCCGGTTATAAGTATCACCTCTATCCCTGGACTAGCTATCCAAGTCGATACCCTTGAGCGAAGGAGATATAGATCATCTTTCTCAATTTCATATCCAATCAAATTATGGCCATCCTCTTCCAGTACTTCGCAAAGATACTGACCAGACGTATCAGTATCTCTAGTGCGAGTGTCCGATACTGTTAATACCGCAACATTTAAGGGCTCAGGCATATTGAACTCCAGCAGTGAATGTTTCTAACTAAGAATCTGAATTCTTTATTGTAGCCACTAGCTACTATAGTGACTATTACCGAAATGCTTATCGACTGCCTGAGCTATCCGATCCCAAGCTTCTGTGAGAATTGCTCGTGGACACCCAAAGTTTAAGCGCATAAACCCTGGTCCTCCGAATTCCTCACCATCCGATAAACCAACTCCAGCTTTTTCAAAAAAAGATGGTGCATCATCAAGTTTCAGCCCCCTCACATCGAGCCAAGCTAGGTAAGTAGCCTCGACTTTATTCATTTTGATCCCAGGTATTTCTTCGACTCGCTTTTCGCAGTAATCTCTATTTCCCTGTAAATATTTAAGAACCTGACGCCGCCAAGATTCGCAGTCACGATATGCAGATATCATCGCAGTGTAGGAAAAGAGACTAACGTCTCCAACAACACCCTGACTAGCTGCTAAAAATTTTTCACGTAATGCCTGATTTTTAATTATCGCAATGCCGCCACCAATACCCGCTATATTGTAAGTCTTTCCAGGACTAATTAAGGTCACCAAATTCTCTTCAATTCTCTCATCGACCTTCGCTAAGGGTATATGAGTTCTTCCATCGAATACTAGATCGCAATGAATTTCATCTGAACAAACTAACATGTCATGATTTAGACAAAGATCAACAATCTCTCGAAGTTCCGAGAAACTCAGCACCCTACCAATAGGATTAAAAGGGTTGCAGAGTAATAGGAGCCGGCTTTTAGCAGTAATGGCATTACGAAGCGCAAACAAAGGGTATTGGTAGCCTCGGCTAGCTGGCTCGGTATCGATTCTAATGAGTTTACGACCACTGGTCTCTGGCGCCTTAAGAAATGGAGGATAAATTGGCGCCGCAGTTATCACAGACTCATCTGGCTGGACCCATGATCTGCAGACCGTATTTAGACCCTGGACAACGCCAGGTATGAACAGGATCTCATTGTGTTCTACTGACCAGTCATAACTATCTTTAAGCCGCTCGACGATTACTGCTCTTAATTCATCCGGAGCATCTGTGTACCCGAAATCCCCCGAGTCTGAACGTTCTTTTAGAAAATCGCTAATAGCTTGGGGAGCCTTGAAATCCATATCAGCAATCCACATAGCTAACACATCAGTATCCCTGTACTTCATCCACTTGGTGCTGTCCTTCCTATCAATCACTAGGTCAAAATTATCCATGATGCTATTTTGGCTTAAAGATCAGATATACTACCAGTATTATTCAGAGGAAAAGTACCGGATAGCCATATATGAATTTCTTAAGGAAACTCAAACTACCAGATAAGACCACAGCCCTACCTGGACGAAATGAAACACTGGAGGTCCCCGATTACCATTTTGTAAACAGGAAATCGATCAAACCGCCTTTCTCAAACGAACTCCAAACAATAATTTTTGGCATGGGTTGTTTCTGGGGTGCCGAGAGAATCTTCTGGGAGCAAGATGGTGTGCATGTAACAGCGGTTGGCTACGCCGGCGGGATTACCCCAAACCCGACTTACGAGGAGGTATGTTCTGGACTTACGGGACATAGCGAGGTGGTTCTTGTCGTTTTTAATCAACGTCAAATAACATTTCAAACTCTACTTTCTATGTTTTGGGAGGGTCACAACCCAACGCAAGGGATGCGACAAGGGAACGATATCGGAACACAATATCGTTCCGGTATATATACATTTTCAAAGGAACAACAAACCTTGGCTGAGGCAAGTAGAGAAATTTTTCACGGCGCTTTAGCGGTCAAGGGGTTCCCTGCGATAACCACTGAAATTTATCCAGCACCAACATTTTATTACGCGGAGCACGACCATCAGCAGTATCTCGCAAAGGTACCTAATGGCTATTGCGGCTTAGGCGGAACTGGAGTTACGTATAAAGCTGAAACTAATTGAACCTGTATTTCAAGCCGTCAAACGTTGATAAGCCTCTTCATAACGCATTAACGTATTATCAATAACTTCCTGAGGAAGAGCAGGTCCGGGGAACTCTTTATCCCACTCAGCGCTATCAACCAGGGTCTGCGTGTAATTTCGCACATATTGCTTATCAAAACTATTTTGCTCCGTGCCGGGCTCCCACTCTTGTGCTGGCCAAAAACGTGAGCTGTCAGGAGTCAAAACCTCATCAATAAGTACTGGAACTTCAGAGTTTTCTAACAATCCAAATTCAAATTTGGTATCTGCAATAATAATTCCTCTCTCCCGCGCGTACTCTCGACCTGTATTATAAATTTGTAGCGATAGGTCTTTTATTGACTCCATCAGAGAGTACCCTACCAACTCACAGGCTTCTTCAAAACTGATATTTTCATCATGCCCCTCTTCTGCTTTGGTCGAAGGCGTGAATATCGGTGTTTCTATACGATCGCTGTTGACCATATGCTCGGGCAGGGTGATTCCGCAAACCTTACCAGTCTTCTGATAATCTTTGTAACCACTTCCAGTGAGATAACCTCGAACAATACACTCAACAGGCACGACATTAGTCTTTCTACAAATCATAATACGACCTTCCAGGCTTTCTATCTCTTGCTTGCTAAGACCATCGATATCTGAGGGGTCTGTAGAAATCAAATGATGGGACATCGAGTCCCCAAAATAGTCGAACCAAAACTTGGAAATTTTTGTGAGCAACACACCCTTCCCTGGTATCCCATTAGACAAAACAACATCAAAAACACTCACACGATCACTAGCGATAATTAAAATTCCATCTTCCCCATTTGATAGTTTCATGTCATATAAATCTCTAACCTTACCCGTTCTCTTATTGGGGAGAGGAAGATTCGTAGTCATTAATGCCTGTTCCAAAGTTTTTGTCCTTATAGTAAAGAGTTACATTCTACAGAAACGATCAAATTCGAAAAAGAAAATGTTTTTATACTAAGATGCAAGTGCCTGATCGAAGTCTGCTATCAAATCACCAGCTTCCTCAATACCAATAGAAAACCGAACCAGTGAATCCTGAATACCCATCTCTAAACGCCTCTTTCGACCCATTTCAGAGTAAATTGTATGCGCAACAGGTATGCCTAAAGTTCGGGTATCTCCAAGATTGCTGCTGCATATAACAAGTCTTAGTTTATTGAGAAAATCAAAGCAATCTAGATTATTGAGTTCTACACTAAATATCGCACCCGGATGCCTAAATAGTGTCTGCGCAAGCTCATTCTCTGGATGATTCTGTAGGCCTGGGTAGTATAAACGCTTAATGCTCCGATGCCCGGATAGGAAGTCTGTAATTTTTTTTGCATTAGAGCAGGCTCTATCCATTCTTAAAGCTAGAGTGTCTGAACCAACAGAAATATGGTGCGCTGCTTCTGGGCCTAAAGCGGCTCCAAAATCACGAAGCCCCTTTTTCTTGATCTGGGTAATTGCCCAACTAGAACTATCACCTCCCTTATAGATATCGTATATATTTGAGTAGCTACTCCAGTCATAATTATTGAGTTCCGTGACAGCACCACCAAGTGCATTAGCGTGGCCACCAATATATTTTGTAAGACTGTTAATTGACAGACTTGCACCTACATTTTTTGGCTGGAAGAGATAAGGAGTGGTCATGGTATTGTCAATAAAGTAAACAAGCTGGTGATCTTTACACAAATCGCCAATCCTCTGGAGATCAGATATCTGAGTTCTCGGATTGGCTATAGTTTCTACAAATACCATTTTAGTATTTTCCCGAATTTCTGAAGCGACGGCATCGACTGATGTGGCATCCACTAAAGATACCTCAATCCCATGAGTAGCAAAAGAGCTGAACAAACTGTTAGTGTTGCCAAACAAATAAGATGACGAAATTAAGTGATCACCCCTCTGCAATAATGAAAACAGTGTACTACCAATAGCGGCCATCCCCGTTGAAAAAGCAACGGTTGCAGATCCATTTTCCATAACTGAAATCTTGTTCTGTAATGCTGTCACGGTAGGATTTGTCTGACGGCCATAAGAATAACCAAATTCCCTACCTTGAAATACGGCTGCTAATTCTCTTGCATCCTCATAAGCATAAGTCACGGTAGTGTGAATAGGCTTATGTATCGAACCATGTTCTATTTGATCCTGTCGATCTGAATGCACAATTCTTGATGTAAACCCCATATCCCCTCCTAGGCGACATTCGAGCCGAAAAAAAAACCTGTCTAGTTATCTATCCACAACTAAAGCAGGTTTCTTTCCCTTTAGCTGCACTTCTATCGCGCCCGCAAGCAGATTTCAAATCGGCGCATGAGTATTTTAAGAAACCCTTTACCAAAATATCAAGTAGACTTTAGAAAATATTAAAGCAACAGGACTCTGTTAGAATTGAGCAGTAACTAAAGGAATTTATATGCCTTCATTTAATGACGAACTCTTAACATTCTTATCTCAATCACCTACACCATTTCATGCTGTTAAAAATATGAGTACTCAGCTAGAAAAAGAGGGCTTTAAAAAACTTGATGAAAGTGAGTGCTGGAAAATTACTGAACCTGGTCGCTATTATGCTGTGAGAAACCAGTCTTCTATCATAGCTTTTACTCGAGGTAATAACGATGCTCTTAAGGCAGGCATAAGGCTTATCGGTGCCCATACTGACAGTCCATGTCTCCGCGTCAAACCAAATCCAACAATCCACAAAAGTTCATATCTGCAAGTTGGAGTAGAAGTTTATGGCGGGGTATTGCTAAACCCCTGGTTTGATCGAGATTTGAGCCTTGCAGGTAGAGTGACATACTCTGCTGGATCGGCTATATCTAGCAGTCTCATTAATTTTAATGCCCCAATAGGCATAATCCCAAGTCTTGCCATTCACCTTGATCGTAAGGCCAACGAATCACGCAGTATTAACCCCCAAAGACATCTTCCACCTGTTCTTATGCAGACGGATGAATATACAACCTTCGATTCCCTCTTGGAAAAAAGGCTCCAAGAAGAACACGATATAGAAGGGAAAATCCTAGGACATGAGCTCTCTTTTTATGATGTCAACCCAGCCAACCTTATTGGCATGAATAACGAATTCATAGCAAGCGCGCGATTGGATAACCTCCTTAGCTGCTTTATTGGATTAAAGTCACTTCTATTAGCTGATGATACCTATACCTGTGTCTTGGTATGCAATGATCATGAAGAAGTTGGGAGCGCCTCGAATGCAGGCGCCTTTGGACCCTTCCTAAGGAATGTGATCGAAAGATTATTTCCAAATAGAGAAGAGCTACTCCGGATAATGTCAAGATCGGTTCTAATTTCAACTGACAACGCACATGGTATTCATCCCAATTATGCAGACAGACATGATACCAATCACGGGCCTTTATTAAATAAAGGACCAGTTATTAAAATAAATGCTAATCAGCGCTATGCCACTAATAGTATAACCCAAGCGTATTTCGCTCATTTATGTGATCAGACTGGTATCCCATACCAAAAATTCGTTAACCGCTCCGATTTATCCTGTGGCAGTACAATTGGACCCATTACATCGACAGAACTAGGTGTAAAAACTATAGATATTGGTTTACCAACATTTGGGATGCATTCAGTTCGAGAACTGGGCGGTGCGCAGGATCCGGAATATCTGTACCGTGTACTGGTAAACTTTTTAAATATCACAGACCTCCCCAACGCTCTATGAAACTACTAGAACAGATAGCAGTTGCAACAAATTTACGCGAAGGGGCTGAGGGAATAAGAGATATCCTAGCGTCTGTAGCCCAAAATCAAAAACTTTCACTTAAAAATTTAGCGAATACGGTTTATATGCCGCTACCTGTTGTAGCTGCTGTGCGCCGAGAACTAGAACGTCGTAATATTTTGGTTCGGGATAAGGGGATCTGTCTTACCCAAGAAGGATTAAAGTTAGTGAGTGATTTGGGTATCCAAAGCAGTTTAGTCTCGGAAGACCATTTGATATCGATATTCAAGGATATCAAATATAAAATGCCTGAAGTAAACGTTACTCTAGACCAAGCATTCGCAAGCCCTGAAACATCTTTTCGTCGAGTTACATACGCAAATCAATATGATGCGATTTCGGGTCGAAATGTCATTTTAATCGGAGACGATGACCTTACCTCTATCGCTATTGGACTTAACTCGAAAAAAAAAGGAAAACCCAAACGACTTGTGGTTTTGGATATCGATCCAAGGGTTATAGATCTTATAACTAGTACCTCAGCAGAATTTAGTCTAGATATAGAGTGTTACTTACATGATCTAAAATGCCCTTTACCTCCTAATCTCAAATATAATTTTTCTACTGTCTTCACAGATCCTCCGTATACACTATCAGGACTTGAATTATTCCTGGCTAGGGCTTCTGAAGCATTAGAAGAGGGATCTGGAAAGCAAGGCTACCTTTCCTTTGGAAATAAGGACCCAGATACCGATCATGAGGTTTTTAAAATTATTAGCCAATATGGATTTGTGCCAAAAGAAATCATCGAAAACTTTAATACTTATGACGGAGGCACAATCATTGGTAATATCAGTCGCATGATCCGTATTGTAAGCGGGACACAAAGAGCAATCTTACCATCATACTTTAATCGTCCCATCTACACCGGCGATAATAATATCTCACAGAGGTCCTACGTATGCAGTCTATGTGGAGAGAAATATATAGTAGGTAAAAATTGTTCACACATCCATATAGAGGCCCTAAAACAAGCGGGCTGCTCGGAATGTGGTAACACCATATTTAATCTAGTAGCTAAAATTCAAGAGGGAAAAAATGACAGATAATAGAGCTAAGTTAATGGCCTATACCAGCAGTATGACCGAAGAAGATAGAAAACTGGTCTTGTCCTTAGGTAAACAACTTACTCTTTGGTGCTTCGACTGTAATGGGATTCAAATTGACGATGCAGATTTGCTTACTACCCAAATGATAAAATATATAGAACAAACTAACCTATCAGTTCGAGAAAAGTGTGTTTCAAAATATGAACCTCAAGGTATAACGATTGCTCTAATTTTGGAGGAATCACATCTTATGGTGAATACCTGGCCAGAGCATCGCGTTATGCAAATTGAACTATTTGCGTGTACCGACATAAATCAAAAAGATCTGGAGGGTATTGCTACCGAAATGTTCGGCGCCGAACGAGTCTATACATATAGATATGAATAACGGGAATCAGTGAATATAATTATGCGGGGAGCTCGTTCCTAAGCATGTGTGGTTTGACAAGTAACTTTTCTAACAGCTCAAAAAAAAGCTCAACGAAAATAGCAAGTCCAGCCGCTGGGATCGCACCCTGTAAGATAAGATCTGTATCATTTAGCGCAAGTCCGGTTACTATAGGCTCCCCTAAACCACCCGCTCCTATGAAGGCAGCAAGTGTTGCTGTTCCGATACTTATTATCGCCGCCGTCTTCACGCCTGCCAGGATCGTTGGGAGAGCCATAGGCAGAAAAATATAACGAAGCTGCTGCACCGAAGTTAGTCCAATAGCCTCTGCCACCCGCTTTAGCAGAGGATCGATCGTAACTAATGCGGTGATAGTATTTCTCAAAATTGGTAAAATGGAGTAAAGAAATAGAGCAACGATAGCCGGGACTTCACCTATACCAAAGAGTGGGATCATCAATGCCAAAAGAGCGATAGATGGTATCGTTTGTAATAGACCAGCACAGTAAACTGTTACCCGCGCAAGGATAATAGACTTGAACACGATAAATGCTAAAGGAAGACCAAAAACGCAACCTGAAAGCAGAGCAATAAAAGTTAGCTTTAAATGAGTGATGGTATTATCAACTACTGACCACAGGACACTATTTTTTTTTGAACTTTGATTAAAGCCCTGCTCTGTCAAAAACGTCCTTGCAACTTCCGAGAATGTTCTTCCATCAACTACTGTTTGACTATTGAGGTCTCTCATCCTTTCGTCGTCTATTACCCCCTTCAGCTGCGAAAGTACTTTCATTGCGCGATCAGGCAAGTCAATACGAACAAATGGCACGGCCAGGTATTGCGGGAAGTATCCGTGATTATCGGATAATACCTTGAGCTGGTATCTTTCGAGATCACCATCTGTTGAATATGCGTCTGTTACGTCAATCTTATCTTCATGAATTGCTTGGTAAGCAAGCCCGTGCTCAATACCTTTGGGCTTAGCAAACAAGTTATATGTTTTCATGAGTCCAGGCCAACCATCTTCCCTATTAAGAAACTCAAGACTAAAGGCCATTCGAAGATTTGGTTGCTCAGCAAGCTGTGAAATATTCTGGATATTTAGCCGCCTAGCGAGCTCTTTTTTGATTGCTATAGCGTAGGTATTATTGAAGCCAAACGAGTCTAAAACTCTTAATTCCTGTTCCGACAGAATTCGATTAAGATTGGAAATTCCTAATATAGAATTTTGTTCTTTCAAAATTACTTGGGCTAAGGTCCCGGTATATTCGACATAGATATCTATTTCGCCATTTAGGAGAGCTTCATAACAAACCAGCGTACCGCCAAGACCGAACTTTCTCTCAACCTCAAAACCCTCAACCTCAAGCAGTTGAGCCATGATTTCACCCAAAAGATAACTCTCGTTAAAATTTTTACTACCGACAGTAATCACCGCAGAGGCAGAAGATAGATACAAGCAACAGAAAAAAAAGAAAGCAATATATTTAAACATTAGCATTCAAAAAAAAGCGCTTTACGTATTCCTCAGCTGGATGGTTAATAACAGTATGAGGTTTCCCTTCCTGTATTACCTTACCATTCCGAAGAATAACGAGATGACCAGCGAGTTTTAAAGCCTCATTAATGTCATGGGTCACTAGAATTATAGATTTGTCTTTCCTGATAACCTTCAGGAACTGCTCATAAATCGATCCACGTGTAATAGGATCAAGTGCTGAGAAAGGCTCATCAAGCAAGAGTAATTTCGGATCGAGCATCAAGGCTCTACATAAACCAACTCTCTGTTGCTGACCACCGGATAAACTATGCGGATATCTTTCAGCAAGATCTGAGTCAAGTTCAAATTCATCGAGCAGTTCATCACAGCGTTCATCCATCAACCGTGGTTCCCAACCCGATAGTTGAGCAAGTAGTGTAATATTTCGTCTAATCGTCAGATGGGGAAAGAGCCCCGCTCCCTGGACCGCATATCCCATCTTTTTCCTAACAGAAGATATAGATCGATAATTAATTTTCTTTCCTTCAATTTTTAGAATTCCGCTATCGGGCTGGATTAGACCGTTCACCAATTGCAGTAGCGTTGACTTACCACTCCCGCTTTCGCCTACAATCGCTGTGGTCTGAGCATCAGGAAAACTAAGGGAGACGTCTGTAAGGACTCTGGTTTGGTTGTATGACTTACATATATTCTCAAATTCTACAGCAGACATTTACTATCAAAGAACTCCGTCACTTATATCACCGATATAGTTTACAAGATCACCCAAGTATGGCGTTTCTGAATTTTCCTGCATTTTTTTCAATTTTTCTAAGATGTCTTTTATGGCCCTGCCTCCATTCCAGCGATCCATACGATAACTGTTCCAACGCACTTCCTCTTCCGTCGAAAGGATATTGGGATAGTTTCTCGCTCGAAAGCGAAACAGCATTTTATTTAGACGCTCATCCTCAAATTGTCCTTCTATATTTTGTAATTGGTCAGGGTGCAGCTTATGTACCTGATCCATTAAACTCCTATCATGATCACCGAAAAAATCTCCCTGATAAAGCATTTTGTCCGGATCATACTCTACTTGAAATGTTCTCTCTGAAAATACGGTTTTGATTTTTTCTGACAGCCCATTACTGTTCTGGATTTGTCGCATATGATCAAGGCACTCCGAAAACGAAATACCTAGCCTGATCATATCTTCATTAGTCATCGAAGTCAGCGGGGCGATGGCTGGACATCGGTTCTTATATAATGTTATCAATGGTTTGTATTTGCTACCCTGTTTCCAATTCTCAAGAGTAGAGAATAGTATTTGATCCAATTCCGTTGCCGTTGAATTTATCATTTCTGTAGGATTAAACGACAGGTCATAGCAAATAAACCCGTTAGGATTCCTTGGGTGCTTACACAACGGTAATATGATTCCGACACAAGATCGTCGAGCCCCATAAAGGGGAGAGACATGAATAATTGGCTTTTTATCAGCAAAATTGAGGATTTGAGCCACGCGATCCTTTTTTCGTAAAGCATAAAGAAATTCGAAGAGCCTAGGCTGACACTTTCGTAGTAGCTTAGTCAGGGCGATAGTTGCCAGAACATCTGAAACAGCGTCGTGGGCATCTCTATGTTCTATACCATTAGCTTTAGTAAGTTCCTCGAGACGAAAGGTTACCAAACCAGCCTCGTCTCTAGGCCATTCGATGCCCCCTGGGCGCAATGCATAAGCCATCCGGAACATGTTAATGACATCCCAGCGAGAGTTTCCCCCCCGCCATTCTCGAGCATAAGGGTCGCAAAAATTTCGATAGCACATTTGCCGAACAAATTCGTCATCAAAGCTAAGACTGTTGTAACCAACAACACAAGTTTCAGGAACGCTGAACGCTGACATAATGCGACGACAAAACTCTACTTCATTTGAACCAATAGAACTTAATCGGGACATACTTAAACCCGTAACCAAAATAGCTTCAGGATTGGGTAAAACGTCATTCCCCGGCAAACAGAATATATTCACGGACGAATCGATGGGAGTAAGGTCAATATCAGTGCGTACCCCCGCAAACTGCAAGGGCCGATCAATTAGAGGATCTAGACCAGTAGTTTCCAGATCGTACCAAAAAAATGTCGGTGCCATAAATTAAGTATAGCTACTTTATGATTTTGACACATGACTGTTTTCAAATACGTGCATATAATCAGCATTTTTGAGACTGTATTATCGTGACTAAGTTTTCCCTAATCTTAGGTCCCTCTTTGGCGGCCGCAGTCTTTTTATCACTTTCTACAGCAGGCTGGGATATGGCAGCATGTTGGGCTGCGGCTATCGCTATGACTTGCGCGATTTGGTGGGTCTTTGAACCGATACCAATTCCCGTTACCTCTTTACTACCGTTAGCAGGATTTCCAATGTTTGGAGTTTTAACTCCCAAACAAGTGGGAGAAGCGTACGGTAGTCCCCTAATACTTCTCCTGTTAGGAGGATTCATCCTATCTACCGCTATGGCAGGCAGTGGCGCTCATAGAAGAGTTGCATTGAATATGGTCAATATATTTGGTGGTTCCAATAGTAAAAGATTGGTATTTGGGTTTATGGCTGCTTCTGCACTGTTAAGTATGTGGATCTCTAATACAGCTACCACGTTAATGTTATTACCAGTCGCCCTTGCAGTGATTGAAAAGGCAGAAGACAAGTCTTTGGCTATTCCCTTGCTACTAGGAATAGCTTACTCAGCCAGTGTCGGAGGAATTGCGACCCCGATTGGGACACCTCCGAATTTAATGTTTCGAGAAATTTACGAACAAACAACGGAGACAGAAGTTTCTTTTATTGCTTGGATGAGCTGGGGTATTCCGGTAGTTATAATATTCATACCCATCATAGGGCTCTACTTAACTAGGAACCTAACCCACTCTAGCTCCATAATTTTGCCCAGCGCAGGGAAATGGAGCACTTATGAAAAAAGAGTTCTGCTAGTCTTCGCACTTACCGCCACAGCCTGGATGACAAGGGGAGAACCTTTCGGGGGTTGGAAGACATGGCTTGATCTCCCATATGCCAACGATGCAAGCGTCGCACTATTGGCTGTAGTAGCAATGTTCTTGATACCCAATGGTAAGGGCGGCCAATTATTAGATTGGGAGACTGCTAATAAAATCCCCTGGGGCATGTTGATACTATTCGGTGGCGGCATCGCGATTGCAAAGGCATTTGTAGCCTCTGGTTTGAGCGGTGCGCTTGGCGAACTACTTTCAGGCATCGCTAACTGGAATACTATATTAATGTTGGCTGTAATTTGTCTCGCGATTACGTTTTTAACCGAGGTTACTAGTAATACGGCGACAACAACGCTAATGATGCCAATCCTTGCCTCAGCCGCTTTAGCTACCGGTATAGAGCCGGCTCTCCTTATGGTGCCTGCTGCAATGAGCGCCAGCTGTGCCTTCATGCTTCCAGTTGCTACTGCGCCAAACGTTATTGTTTACAGTACCGGGGTATTCCCCATAAAAGTTATGGCCCGGGAGGGGATAGTTCTTAACCTGATTGGAGCAATGATAATCACTGGCGTTTGCTTTGTAATGCTCAAATAAGATCTCATTGACTTACGATGGCAAATATCTCCTATAGGGAACGGCATGTACGAAGAACATTTTAGTCTAACCTCAACGCCCTTCTCAATAGCGCCTGATCCACAGTTTCTTTATATGAGCGCGAGACATAGAGAGGCACTGGCTCACTTAATCTACGGTGTAGAAAATAACGGACTCGTTCTTTTAACTGGTGAAGTGGGTACTGGGAAAACCACTATCTGTCGATATTTGCTGAACGATTTACCTGATAACGTAGATACCGCTTTTATTATCAATCCAAAAGTTACCGAGACAGAATTACTTTCGTCCATTTGTGATGACCTCGGAATACTCTACCCTCAAAAAGCGACATTAAAGGTCTTAATAGATCGTCTTAATACTCATCTCCTCGATACACTTAAGAAGGATAAAAGAACATTAGTCATTATTGACGAAGCACAAAATTTATCTGTGGATGTCCTTGAACAGTTACGACTTTTGACTAACCTTGAGACCAATCAGAGAAAGCTCTTACAAATTATTCTTCTGGGTCAACCAGAGCTACTGGGTACTTTATCAGGCCGTTCCCTTCGCCAACTATCCCAAAGGATAACAGCAAGATACCATCTAGATGCCTTGGACAAAAACGAAACTAGGCAATATATCGCTTATCGTTTAGCCACTGCGGGCGCAAAAGTAACTATCTTTCAACGTTCAGCAATGGATAGTATCTACCGTCTGAGCAAAGGAATACCTCGGGTTATTAATTTAATATGCGATCGCTGCCTACTTGGTGCTTTCGCCGAAAACCAATCTTTTGTCTCTTCTCGTATCGTTAAAGCGGTGAGTAAAGAACTTTTTCTAGATCGTCCAATCTACTCGCATTTAGCTGGGACTGTTATATGCTGTCTAGCTGGCCTAGTAGTTTTTGTATCTTTATTTACCTATCTACCATTTACAGTCTACTCACACAATAATGACACCGAAATCCAACTTACAAAAGGGAGAGCGGTTACTAACAATCCGCAAGACGCCGCAGTCACTATACCTATTTCCAAAGTATCTGGGCACATCGATAAGGGGCTGGCCTTTACTGATCTACATGCTCTTTGGGGAATTTATATCAACAACCGGACCTTACCTGCTTGCGAGGCAATTATTCCAATTGGACTCGCGTGTTTAGAGTTATTAGGGAGTATTGAAGATATTGTTAAGTTAAATCGACCCACAATCATTCAGGCATCGATCAACTCAGGGTGGGTAACAATTAGTGCGCTAAGTGAAAATAACGCGACACTGATAGCACATGATCGCGAATATCTAGTTTCAAGAAAAGAGCTTGATCAGTTATCCAATAGTTTGTTCACCGTTATTTGGCGCATGCCCCCAGGTTATAAAAAGCCCATATCCCTAGGTGACAAAGGCGCAGATGTCGATTGGTTAATTTATCAGCTTTCGATTTTATACGAGTATCCTTACGAAAAAACCACTGGTCACGTATTTGACCGAGAGACTAGGAAAAAAGTTATGGATTTTCAAAAAAGCGTAAATCTTCCTGTTTCTGGTATCGTGGGGCCTCGTTCTTGGATATTTATTAATAGCATCGAGGGAATCAATATACCGGTTTTATATCAAGAAGAAAGTCGTAGAACAATGGTGGGCGAGAACTAGTGTCTTATATACTTGACGCACTTAAGAAGGCTGAACAAGATGAACGTAATCGGGAAAGGTTACAGCTCGATAATCTTGGGTTGCCTCCGGAGAAAAGGCACAACACCTGGTGGCCGTTTTGGTTAGCAGCCACATTGTTGGGTGGAATAGCGATAGCATTACAAGTTGGTATTTGGGGTGAGAATTATCAGATTTTAGACACCAAAGCTGCAGAAACTAGTCTAGTCTTAGACATCCCAAAGACCAAAGCACACCAATACCCTGAAGCAATAAATCCTCTCCCTCTAACTCTCTCTGATTTACCGAAAAGTCTAGCAAACCAGGTACCCAAGATAGAATTTTCAAGCCATATTTATTCTCAAGACTCCAGTCTAAGATCAGTAACTATAGACAACCAGATCTATCGAGAAAATGATCAAATTGCCAAGGAACTTTACCTCGAAGAAATTAACGAAATTGGAATAGTAATTAGGTACCAAGGTAATTTAGCCGAAATATCTTTCTTGGAAGACTGGCTCAACATTAGTAACCCGTAAGTTTCAATTAGGATACTGCAACTGGATTGAGTCTTGAATTTCTATCAGACGCTGATTAATTTGCCTTCGATGACTATCTATCGCCTCAATAGCTTCCTCTACTTCAACTAATTGCTTACTTATAATCTGGATATCTTCCTTATTCTTCACAAGGTTAAGCTCCTGATCCTGAAGTTGTCCTCTAGTGAGCGAAACTTGAGTGGTAATCCCTTGCCAATCTTCCCGCAACTCTTGATAAGCGCGAGTCATCTCATCAGATACCGAGGTGAAGCTAGCCTCCAAAATAGCCATAGAGCTTTTGATTATTCTGAGATCAGAATCCAATTGTGTGCGAATCGATAAGATATCGCGTTTATTTTCTTCGATATTTGGTTTGTTCGTCCGATAAGCATGCCCCCAAAGCAAATCGATCTGCTTAAAGTTCTCCCCAATGTTTCCTTGCATACTCTGCAAGGTTTTGGACACGTCTGTACCTGTTGCTGCAAGTCGATCATTCAAATCCGAGATACTTTTCTGACTGCTAGTCAATAATATATCAGCCTGATCAAGCTTCTGTTGAACTTCATATAAGGTATAACCTCCAACACCCATGAAAATTGCCATCACGAGGATTATAAAAACTAGCAAACCATTAAAGTTGCTTTGCTTTGGAGTCTCAGAACCACTACCGCGTCGATAAAGGGCGTCGTCTTGTCCTGGCTTAATCTCTGGAATATCTTGCAAATCTTCGCTCAAACACTACTCCACATAACAATAACTAAATAAAAAAGGCTCCCGAAGGAGCCCCACGTATCCCTTCATCTGGGTTACAAGAAAGCCGTGATCACGTACAAGGCAATAGTTAAAGCAACTCCACAGTGAATCACTCCCTTCACCGAAGTCATTGGTCCTTGCTTCCCGAAAATCGCATTCGCCTCGAGAGCAATTATCAAGAGAACAGCGAGACTCACTGATATAGAACTGGCGTCGGCTAATAATCCGGTCTGAAGATGACCAGAAGAACCCATGAACCATAGCATAGGTAAAGAGAATAGAGTGTTCGTCCGAGATGCGAGACCAGCCTTTGCAAGCGAGTCAGCCGCCTCTGGTATAGCCTCACCCCCATCAGCAACTTGAATAGCCGAGGCTACAACAATTTTCTGATTCGGCCAAATAACTAGCCATACGTTTAGAAACATTATCGTGGCAAGCAAAGAGCCCACTACAATTGCATAAGTAAGAACATTGTGCCTGTACGATAAGAGAGCAACACCGGACAAAAAGGTGACCATTGCGCCCCAGCGAAACCACCATAGAGCCCTAGGAACCAGTTTTTGTATTGCTCCTGCCTTATGATCCGGCTCTGCTTCCTTAAAATATTCTGTTTGAACAAAATTGAAGTAGTAAAGTAGTCCTATCCAAGTAACTCCTGCGAGCATATGTAGCCATCTGAACAAATAATCCAGACCGTAACCAGTAAATAACTCCATGGGTCATTCCCTCTTTCACTTTTGAATAATTCTAAGTGCCAAAAACGCTTGGGGCGTCTCAGTGCCTCTCCGCTAGCCGGCTATAATAACAGTGAATATTTTAAAAAACTATTATCGGTAAATTACCAAATACCTATATT
>MDTB01100520.1_pt1 | contig 34766 bp, 26 predicted proteins | sample 811161 | NCBI WGS metagenome assembly MDTB01 (sample SAMN05326650, study PRJNA326480) | marine metagenome | isolation source: seawater | place: Mediterranean Sea | collected 2009 | reverse complement strand
GAGACTAGCGATTAAAAATTTAGAATTAGACTCCAAAAGAATAAAAAAAATGAGAGATAAACTAATTTTTGGATTAAATCAAAACATTGAAAATATTATTATTAATGGTGACTTAAAAAATAGGTTGGTTGGGAATTTAAATGTAAGTTTTCCAAATATTAAAGGTGATAGCTTGATTATGAGTTTAGGAAAAATTGCAGTATCTACTGGGTCTGCCTGTACGTCTTCAGCATCCAAAGTATCACATGTTTTGAAAGCAATTAGTCTATCTGATGAACTTGCTTCTTCAACAATTCGTATTGGAATTGGACGATTTAATTCAGATAAGGATATTGAAGTAGCTATAGAAGTTATTTCTAGAGTTGTAAATGATTTAAAAATAAAAAGGAAGAAATATGAATTTATCAGTTGATGAACAAGTAATAGACGTTTTAAAACAATGTTATGACCCTGAAATTCCAATAGATTTATGGAGCCTAGGATTAATCTATCATATAGAAATTAAAGATATTGAAGACGGATTAAAGAACGTTCACATTATAATGTCATTAACAACTCCTGGTTGTAAGATGGGTGATAGTATGTCATTAGATATAAAAACTAAATTGGAAGCAACAGAATTTGTAAAAGAAGCAAAAGTTGAAATTACATTTGAACCACCTTGGACACCTGAAATGATGGCTGAAGATGCTAGAAAAAAACTAGGTTTTACCAAGCCTGTTGAAAATAAAGTAAACACTACTTGGGAGTAAGATGGAAACAGTTAGCCTTGATAATTTTTTATCTAATGGTTTGATTAGAGAAAAGCAGTTTAGAGAACTAGTCAATCAAACTAATTGGTCAATTTATAAAGATAAACGTGTAATAATTAAAGGGTGTGCATCCGTTCCAGTACCTACTTGGGCCTATTTAATAATTACAACGCAATTAGTAGGTATCGCTAATCAAATTCTATATGGTGAGCCTTGTGCTGCAGTAAAGATTTATTCAAAGGCTTAAAGGTCGAACCAATAATTTAATTTTATAAATAAAGAATAGTCTAAGTAAGTTTCTACCCACTTATCATTTTCAGAATATTCTATAACTTCAAACGGGTCTGATAATAATTTTCCATTTATTATTTTATAGTAGGTATAAACAATATAAAGGCTTGAACCAGGGCTATAATCCCAATGAAAAACAATATTAGTAGAATAGCTTGTATATTTGGGGTATAAAGTTGGCTCAATTCTTGGAGTTACCAATTTACTACCTGAATTAAAATCATTTTCTTCATCCATTGAAAAATTAAGCGGATCCATGTAAGGTTCATAATATTCAAGATTATTAATTGGGAATTCAGAAGAATCAGGAATTAATTCTAAAAAATTTAAATGATTAGTATGGCTGTAAAAATACTCAGTGTACAATTGTAAGGATGTATTTCGATTAAAACTAATATTAAATCGAGATGTCAAATTAGTAACTCGGTTTTGTGCATTACTGAATATAAAGTGTTTAGTCTTTATCTCTAAATTTGGATTATCAATTGAAATTTCATTCGATTCTGTAATCTCAACCCAATGATATTTTTCACTAGAATATCCATTATAATAATCAAAGCTTACTTTTAAATTTTCATTTGGACTAAAATTAAGATTTGCATAAATATTAGATCCAAAATCAGATAAGTCATTCCTACCTAAACCATATTCAAATCTTGAAGAAAACAAATTCCTTTGATCTGTTTGAATAAAAAGTTTCAACCCTTCTGATTTAGAATCTATAGTGATGGGGCCTAAATCACCATCTTCATAGTCATAGGTTAGTAAATCATTAAAGTTTTTAGGACTATATTCCCAAATAATTCCTGAATTCCAGTAATTCGCCCAATATTGATTTGCAGACAAAATTAATTTTTTCTCAATTGGAAGATTATCTAAATTTTCAGCGTATTCAATTTCAGAGGAAAAATATAATCTTCTGAATTTCCAAAATGAATTTCTAATTTTATACCCTATTCCAAGAGAGTATTCTTCTAAATTATTTCGCCATAAATAACCAGTTTTTTCTAAATTAAAGGATTTATCATAATATGAATTTAGAAACCAAATTTCCCATGGGTGTGTAGATTCATATGTCGCAGATGATGTAAATCCAATTCCTTTTTTGGAGTTGACATTTGATTTTACTAGTTGAAAATCTGAGTAAATTTGATTTCCAAATAAAGATAAAACGCCATCAAGAGATAATGCGGAAGAAGAACTAAAGCTATTAGTCATATTAGAATATATCATTCCCAGGTACGAATTACCATCAAAAATATCTTGAATCAATCTTAAATTAGTATATTTGTTAATATTTCGCTGTATATCAAAATTTGTTAATTCATTATGTGTAATAGCTCGTAACACCCCATAAGTAAATCCTGAATTAGTTTTCCCAACTAATTTATATGCTGATGTAATATTTGTTTTTTGAGTAATTGAATCATTTAAATTGGCGTTTATTGCTTTTATTTCACCTTTAATTAAAATGCTATCTAAGCTTTCTCCTATTCTTCTGGAGTAAAATACATTTATTGGTGTTTCAAATATTGAAGCACTCTCCAAAAAAAATGCTCTTTTTTCAGTATAATAAGTTTCATAAGCAGTTAGGTTAATCTCTGTAGGATCAGCTTCTATTTGACCGAAATCTGGGTTAATAGTTGTTTCTAAAGAAACATCTGTATTGAAATTATATTTTATATCAAGTCCAATATTTTTTAATTGTGACATATCATTATAATTTTCAAAACTTCCGTTTATGTCATTAGGCTTTATAATTTTATTTTCATAGTTATTTTGCCCAAAAATCATATAAGGTTTAAATTGAAGTTTCCTCTGAATCATAAATTTTTTAAGACCAATTAAATGACCAAATTTTGATGCTATTCCACCAATGCCATGTGGATAGCCAACCCAAGAAATATATTCATTATTTCTATGTATATATCTTGCAATATTTAATCCCCAAATCATTTCATCTTTTTTTGAAAATCGAAATGCAGAAAAAGGAATTTTCATTTCAATTATCCATCCAGCAGAGTCTATTTGTGTTTCTGATGTCCAAACTGCATTCCAATCTCCATCATAATTTGAATCATCAAATACAAACTCATCTAATTGTACGCCTGATGCATTGACTGAAAATGCAAATGCGGTTTGATGATCATGCCGTGAATCAAATTCAATCCTAAAATAATCAGCTTTATCGTCAAAACCTTCATACCAATCATCTCTTAATGTTAGTTTTGTAGTAATCTTTTTTGGATTATTATCATATAATCTTGCCAAGACAAATAAGTTGGAATTATTATATAATAATTTGACTTCAGTTTTTTGGGTTGGTTTACTCATATTGATTGGATCTGTTTGAATAAAATCAGTTATTGAAATTGCTGATTCCCAAATTTTATCATCTACAATTCCATCAATAGATGGCTCGTTATTTATATAAGTAATCTGTGCAATTTTACCTTTTTTATATTTATTAAGAGGTTCAATTGATTCGTAACTAAACACAAGTCTAAAAACAACGATAAATGAAGTTAAGTATTTTAATTTATTTTTTAAATTCAAAAAAATATCCAAAAATTAGTGTAATAATTTATCCATTATCTCTATAAGTAACTTTTTGTAATTTTAGGCATAGAATTCAACCATAATCCTTCAAATTTTAACTTAAAATACAGGAATAAATTATGAAAATTGCAGTACTTGTTAAACAAGTCTTTGATAAAGACTCAAATATAAATATATCAGCAGATGGTTCGCTCTCCAATAGGGAAGACCTGACTTTATCTACTAATGAATGTGATTCCTATGCACTTGAAGAAGCTTTACAAATTAAAGAAAAAATTGGTGGAGAGGTAATTATATTATCAGTTGGTAATGACTCAGTTTTATCTGTTATAAAAGATGGGTTAGCGAAAGGGGCAGATAGAGGACTTCATATTAAAATTGATAATGAAGAAAAACTTGATGCTCTAGAGTTATCTAAATTAATTCAAGCAGCGTTAAAGAATGAAAATGTAGATATGGTTTTTTCAGGGTTACAGTCTGATGATAAAGGTTTTGGGCAAACAGGAATTTTATTAGCAGAATTAATGAATCTATCGCATGCTTCTTTAGTGATGGGTACAGAAATTCAAAATGATTCAACTATTAGAATTAAAAGAGAGCTTGAAGCAGGATGGTTTCAGTGGGTAGATTTATCTTTACCTACTTCTTTGACTATACAGTCGGGAATCAATAAGCCTCGTTACTCATCTCTGCGCGGAATTATGATGATGAAAAAAAAGAAAATTGACACTAAAACTATTGAAGATTTAGGATTTGAATTATCTCAAAAAACAAAAGTTGTTAAAATGTATGTTCCTGAAAAAACGAAAGAAACAGTATATATTGATGGATCTGTAAATGAAATAGTTGATCAATTAATTGATAAATTTGCCAATGATATAAAAGTATTATAAGGAGATAAAAATGTCAATATTAGTATTTATTCAACAAGAAAATGGTCAAATAAATAGATTATCCATAGAGGCAATAGCTGGAGCCCAACAATTAGGTAAAGTTTTAGGAAAGCCTGTAAATGTCTGTGTCTTTAATGAATCATCTGCAAACGAACTTACTAAATTCAATCTGCAGAAAGTAATTTTAGTAAATAATTCAAAATTATCAAACTATAATCCATTAAATTTTGCTGCTTCAATGGAGCAAGTTATAAGTAAAGAGAGTCCTGATTTAATTATTGTAGGACATACTTATGAAGCAAGAGACTGGGTTCCAAGATTAAGTGCAAGATTAGATTTACCATTTGTGTCTGATTGTACTGGATTTAAAAGTGATGAGAGATTAATAGTTATCAGGTCAATTTTTCAAGGAAAAATTTCAAGTAATGTAACTTTAGAGGGTGATAAAGGATTTATTTCTTTCCAATCTGGTTCCTTTAGAGCAGATGCAGTTGAGAGTGGTGATTGCCCAATTTCTATTATTGATGTTGATATATCACAAGTCTCCGATAGTATTAAGCCAGGAGAAAAATTTCAAGAATCAAAAGGAGAGGTTGATTTATCTCGTGCAAACATTATTGTTTCAGTAGGTAGAGGTATCGGAAAAGAAGAAAATATGCCAATAGTAAAAGACCTTGCTAAATCTCTTAATGCAGAAATTGCAGCCTCTCGTCCAGTAGTAGATTATGGTTGGTTACCACATGAAAGGCAAGTAGGGTCATCTGGACAAACAGTGACACCTAAGATGTATTTAGCATTAGGTATGTCTGGAGCGGTTCAGCATCAGGTCGGGATGAAGGGCTCTGATTGTATTGTAGCGATAAATAAAGATCCAAATGCACCTATATTCGAAATTGCAGATTACGGAATTGTTGAGGATTTATTCGAAATTGTTCCTAAATTATCTGAAAGTTTAAATACTAGGTAAAAATTATACATGACTGAACATACTTCACATTCTGTACCAATGTTATTTTATATCTTATCCTTTATTGCGATGGGGTATATGTTTTATAATCTAAGAAGATTATTTACCGTTAGATTGGGTAAGTCAGAAGAAAGACCAATTGATTTTTTTAGTCAATTATTTAATAGCCTTAGTTTTGGGGTTGGACAGCGTAAAGTATATTCAAAGAAATTCACCTATGCTTCTATAATGCATTTTCTTATGGGTTGGGGTTTTATTGAATTATTTTTTGCAACAACTGTTGATTTTTTTACTTCGCAGGGCTGGTTCTTAGAATATCTTCCAGGTTTTGATACACCTTGGTTTGCTGCTCTTAATGATACAGGAGGAGTAATGTTGACAATAGGTTGTTTGATGGCTCTTTCTAGAAGACATTTTATTAAACCAGTAAAACTGCCTCAAGAAAATTTTTCTGGAAGAGGAAATTTGCTTGGCGATAGTGGTATATTAATATTTATGTTGGTGTTGTGTGTTGGAGGTTTTTTAGCAGAGGCCGCTCGTCTAGCAATTGAAAAGCCAGACACTGCTCATTTTTCATACATTGGATATGCAATATCAAATATAGCTTCAACTAATTTTTGGATTGCTTTTAAACCAGGTTTTTGGTGGTCTCATGCTATATTTTCATTGATTTTTATCGCTTTACTTCCAATGACTAAAATGTTTCATGTCATAGCAGCAGTAGTAAATATTAGCTTGACTAATAGAAAATATAAAGGTCACTTACGCCCTATGAATGTCTCTAAGCTAATGGAGGATCCAGATATGGATCCTGATCAAATTTCATTAGGTGTCGGTAAGTCGTCTGACTTTACATGGAAGCAATTATTAGATTCAGTTGCTTGCACCGAATGTGCTCGTTGTACTACTGTATGTCCTGCTAATTCTACAGGAAAATTACTTTCTCCTATGAAAATAATTACAGATATACGTGCTGACTTATATCAAAATACATTAGGTTTTGGTAAACAGGCGGATTTGGTTGGTAATAGAATATCAGCCGAAGAGCTTTGGGCATGCACCACTTGTGGTGCATGCATGGAAGAATGTCCTGTATTAATTGATCATGTTCCAGCAATTACAGATATGAGAAGACATCTGGTGCTTTCAGAAGGAATGCCACCTGAAAAAGCAAGTGAAAGTTTAGAAAATACTATGCAAAATGGTAATCCATGGGGTTTTCAGAAATCAGATAGATTGAAGTGGGCAGTTGATGCAGGATTAGAATTACCAACATTAGCAAAACAAAAAGAAGTTGATGTTCTTTATTGGGTTGGATGTGCTGGAGCTTATGACCCTCGAAACCAGGGTATTGCACAGTCTATTGTTAAGATTTTAAATGCAGCAGATGTAAATTTTGCGGTACTTGGAAAAGAAGAATCCTGTTCTGGAGATTCAGCGAGAAGACTTGGTGAGGAGTACTTATTTGAAACTTTAGCTCAAGAGAATATTTCAACTTTTAATAAGTATAAATTTGATACTGTAATTACAGCATGCCCTCATTGTTTTCATACAATTTCAAATGAATATCCTGATTTTGGAGGTGATTATAATGTCCTTCACCATTCAGACTATATACAGCAATTATTAGATGAGGGGAAGCTGGACCCTGAAAAATCTATGGATGGGAATATAACTTATCATGATGCATGTTACCTAGGAAGGCATAATAATATATACGACTCACCGAGAAATATTTTAAATTCTGTGTTATCTGAAGATTCGAATTATATAGAGCTTGAACAGAGTAAATCTTCTAGTTTTTGTTGCGGTGCAGGAGGCGGAAATATGTGGCATGAAGATAACAGAGGTGATAGAGTTAATGTAACCAGAATGGAACAGATAATAGATTCAGGAGCGGATAAGGTTGCAACAGCTTGTTCATTTTGTATGATTATGATGGATGATGCTATGAAGGTCAAGGGTAAAGAGAAAGAAATGGTTGTTCAGGACATAGCAGAAATTATTGCAGAGAGATTATGATAAAGAATTTTATTGAATCATTTAATTCTATGCCAATAGATATTAGAGCAAGAATAGTATGGATTGCAGGGATTGTAGTTTTAGTATGGTCCTTTCGACGTTATTTAATGACTAGAGGCAGATATATTAAACGTAATAAAAATTAATCTTAGCATAAATATATAAAAATTTTATTCAAACAATTATTAATTAATTTTATTTATAATTAATAAATTATTAATAAAATTCTTAATTTAAATTATATTATTAATTTTATTTTGAATTTAGTTTAAATATTTAGGTTTATACTATTGAAAGAGTTTGCTTGTTTAATGAAAATTTTGTTTGATGAAGTAGTAAATACTTACTATTTTCGGTAGTAAAATTGTTAGACAAGTTTTATAAATAAGTTATAATGAATGAGTTAATTTACTTAAAAAAGATGGAGGAAAAATGAAACTCTTTAGAAAAACGTTCGCTGTAATAGCTATAATGGGCATGAGTTACATGTTTGCGCAGGATATTGCAGGTGACTACAGGTTAAATGGTACTAATGTACGGTATACGAGTCTATATAGAGGTGCGACCCCTGGAGCCTTATATATAACTGATTCGTATGGTTTGGGTGTTACCCTTCCAGCATTGACATTTCAACCGATGAGTCCTATGAATCAATTTATTAATGGTCCATATCCAAAAAATGCATTAAATGCTATAGGTGTTAATTTGAATATGTCAATGTATTCAGACGGTACTGGGCACATATATGAGGGTAGTATGTACCCTACAGCAGTATTTGATGAAGAAACTTGTACATCTGTTGCCGGCGTACTACCTGCTAGTGATTTCTTACAATATACTTCCGATTTAGATGCAGAAAATGTAGTTCAGTCAGTTTCTATTTTGGGTGAACCAACACTAAGTCCGTATGTGGGTGCTACATTGGGTGGATTTAGTCTGCAGGCTGCAGATATTTTTGATTATATGCCAGCAGTACCTACTTACATGGATATGACAGGATCTCCAGCTGCATCTGCTGAAGAAATTGCATTTCCTGGCCCTGCGGCAGGTTATATAACAAAAGACCACAACGTACCATTTTTACCAGAATTAAATGGTGGTGAACCATTAAATCCGTTAGATTTACTTGCTGGTGGAGTTCAAGTTACTGGTTTTCAAGCTCCTGGAGATTTATACTTAGAATGGCATGCGGTAGATGGTGGAATTTCACAAAGTGGTTTTGGTGATGATTTAGAAGATGATGAAGATGGTGACGGAACTCCATTTGATAGAATTTTAGGTATTCCAGCAGTACCAGCATCATACATAGCTACAGATGCTGATGGTAATGGACTTTGTGGTGGTGGTGCTTTTGATCCATTTGATTTTAGAAATTTAGATCCTGCAATGCCAATAATAGGTGGTAATAGTTCATTAGAAGGTATAGTAACTTCAGGAGGTGTAGATTTATGTTATGAATCTGGTGGATTAGAAGTTCTTGCGGGAGGCGTTTGTATGCAGGCTATTTTAGCAGATTTAGATGCTAGTGGTGCTCCTGATATGAATGAGGGATGTGATTATTATGAATTAGTTGAAGGGTATCCAAGTGATGTTGCAGCAACTGCAGTTGTTGAGGCTACTTGTAATGCTTTAGGATTATTTTCAGAAGCACAGTGTGTATTAGTATCTGCTAATTCAGCTTTAGCAGCAGTAGAAGCAGGATTGGAGTGGGGATGTGATGCTGTTGATGCCTTATCGACTCCTGATGCTGATTTAGGCGGTTTAGCTCCGATATGTTTAGGATTAACTGATTTAGCAACAGGTTGTTACGCTGATTTGGATGAAGACGGCTTACCTGATGCTGATGGTGCTATGGAATGTGCTGCGGGTGAAGTTTGTGGATGTGATGTTGGATTTGGTAACTGTGAAACTTTTGGTGACAGATATGGTACTAATTGGACAGCAGATTGTTTAGATGGAGAAACAAGTGCTTCTCAATTTTATGCACTTAATCCAGCCTTTGCAGACTATGGTAATTTTGTTACTGCAAATGGTGTATCAATGCAAGGTTGTCTTATGGAGGGTGTTGATGCCGCTACATGCTTTGGATTATATGGAGCAGATGATAGTGATCACGACTTCAATGGTGTAGATGGAATTTTAGTTATGGATTATACACCACAATGTTTCCCTGAATTACAGGTTAGAGAGGTTCATACTGATTTTCAGGAATTGGATGCAGGAGAATGTTTTGATGGTCCAGGCTCAGGAAGTGGTGATGTTGATAATAGCTGTGCTGACGGTGGATTCGGAGGAGTTGTTGATAACTGTTTAAATGTTGCAGATGTTGTATTAATGGTTCAAGCTATTTTAGGGACTGAACTAGAATTTCAGGAAACATGTCGTGGAGACATAGATGGCAATGGAATTATCAACGTTGTAGATGTTGTTCAAACAGTTCAATCAATTTTAAATGGATTAACTATTGATGCTTCTTCAACTGAAATAATTAAAACTACAGATGCAGTCCATTATACTTCAAATGGTACTGTTGGTGCTTTCCAGTTTATAATAACTCATGATGAAGATTTCTCAATTGAATTAACAGAAAAAGCATTAGTTGCAGAATATTCTACTCATGAAAATAAAACAACTGTAGTAATTGTAATGCCTGAATCTGAACAATTATTTACAGTTTATGGTCAGTATGAAATTAGTGAAGTTCTTGCTGCTAATAGCGAAGGTTTAATAGAATCCTCAGTTATTACGCCAGAAGATTTTACACTTTCTAATGCATATCCAAATCCTTTTAATCCAACAACGTCTTTATTGTTAAACTTAGATCAAGATGGTATTGTTGCGGTTAAAGTATTTAATCTAAACGGCCAACTAATTGATGTATTAACTGATGGTACTTTAGAATCTGGGATGCATACAATTACATGGGATGCTCAAGAGTTTGCATCTGGTGTTTATTTCATTAAAGCTTATATTGGCTCAGAAGTGATTACTCAAAAAGTATCATTAATGAAATAATACGAATTTTATTCGATATTTGAAAAGCCCCGACAATTTGTTGGGGCTTTTCTTTTATTTTCCCAAATGAGATGATTTACCTTAAATTCCTTACTATAATTATTAACAGTTTTTTATTTTTTGGAGAGTAAATGTTATATTTACGACTAATTCTAATACTATTATGTTTAAAATTTAGCTATTCAGGTACTATACAGGGATATCTTATGGATAAAATTTCTGGGAATCCATTAATTGGTGCAAATGTAATGTTAGAAGGAACTTCCTTTGGATGTTCAACAGATCAAAATGGATTTTACTTAATCACTATAGATAAGGGTAGCTATAACTTAATTGTCTCTTATATCGGTTATAAAGATTTCAACTATAATTTTAATATTGGTACTACGGAATCTATTATCTACGATATTCAATTAACACCTCAAGCATTAGAGCATAAAGGAACAACTGTTACTGGAACAAAAAGAAAAGAAAAAATAACAGACGCTCCCGCCTCTATAGAAATTATTAGTAATAGAGATATTCGTAGAGAATCAACAACAAATTTAGGATCTTATTTAAAAGGTATGAAAGGTGTGGATTTTACTGCAAGTGGTGTTGATAATTATAGTATATCCATTAGAGGGTTTAATTCTAGCGTTAGTACAAGGTTATTAACTTTAACGGATGGTCGTAATGCTGCATTACCAGCATTACGTGTAATGAGTTACAATACTTTACCTCAATCATCTGAAGATGTAGAAAAAATGGAAGTAGTACTAGGACCAGCTACTTCTTTATATGGTGCCAATGCACATAGTGGTGTTGTGAATATAATATCGAAGTCACCAGCGACATCTCAGGGATTAAATATGAACTTTTCTGGAAGCTTTGATGAACGAGCCTTAAAAAAAATTGATGGTAGGTATGCAAAAAAAATATCTGATAAATTGAGTATGAAATTATCAGGAACCTATCTTAAAGCATACGAGTGGGAATATATATCACAAGCAGAGTGGAAAGTTCATCGTATGCCATGGGTAGGAGTTCCTGGTAGAAAAATTGATGGAAAAGATAATAATCCTTGGAGAGCATTTGAACCAACATATATTGATTCGGGATTAAATATATATGGACAATGGGTACGAATTGGGGATGGTGAACCAAATCACGGAGATTGGGATGGTGATGGTCTTGCTGGAGAAGATTGGTTTAATGGGCACGATGATGATGGCGATGGTAAAATTGATGAAGATTATTTTGAAGCTGATGGAATTAATAATTTTGAGCCATTTGAAGATTTAAATAGTAATAATATTGCTGATTTAGATGAAGAATATACAGATATAAATGATAATGGCATTTGGGATTTTGGAGAACCATTTATAGATATTGGAAATGGTATTTGGGACTCTGGTGATATTTGCCAAGGACAAATTGACGAGTTATATGGTTGTATAGGTAATTGGGTTGATATAGGTGATGGGACGTGGTCTCCGGCAGAAGAATACACTGACTGGAATGGTAATCAAGAATGGGATGGTGATAATTATGATGCAGATGGAAATCCAGTTATTGATGAATATATAGATTATGTCACAGATACATGGTATGATGGTGTTGATAACAATAATAATGGTGAGGTAGATGAACCAGAAGAGCGGTTGATGGAGGAAAATTTAGGACCACATTGGCAATGGGGAATAGAAGAAAAAGATATATTAATATGGAATGGCAGAGAATTAGAGGGTTGGTATGAGGTTGATAATATGGGTAATAATACTTGGATTGAAAATCCTTGGTATATAGATGGAAATTTAGATGAAAATGGTAATATTATTGATAAGCATATAAGAGGTGCTCAGTTTTGGGATGAAGATAATTTTACATTATTATTTGACACATATATAAATGATTATGGTGAAGATGGGATTGCAGGAGAACCTTTTTTTGACTTATCCGGAGATTCAGAGTATCAAATTGGTGAGAAATTAATATATAACATAACTAGTAATGGAGATATTGTATATACATCAAATGATTATGGATTAGATGGTGTTGAAAATACTAATGATGAAGGGGAGAATGATGGAATTTGGCAGCCAGGTGATCATTGGAATGATATAAATAATAATGGTGAAGTTGATTTGTTTTCCGAAAACTTTAATGATAATAATGGTAATGGATTTTGGGATGAAGGCACAGAGATTTGTCAAGGTAATCTCATTTCAGTAAATAATCAGTATCTTTGTGATGGAGTTTTTGTTGATTTAGGTAATGGAGTTTGGGACGATTCTGAACCTTTTATTGATTCAAATGGAAATGATATTTGGGATGCTCCAGAATGTAATGGTTGGTATGATTCTATTAATCAGCAGTGTTTTGGAAATTGGGTGGGTGGAGAACAGTATGATGATCTAAATAATAATGGTTTATGGGATGATGATGAAGAATTTATAGATAATAATGGTGATGGAATTTATAATGACGGCGAAGAATTTATAGATAATTCCAATGGAAATTTTGATGGACCTGAATTTTATGAAGATCTAAATATGAATGGTCAATATGACGGACCTGATTTATATAATAATGATTTTATATTTGATTCAAATATAATTGATGTTTGGCCAATTCCAAATGGTCAATGGAATGATGGTGAAGGAGTTGTAGATTGCGGTTATGATGGTCTCTGTTGGGACTATTCATTAAACTCTAATCAATTACAGAGTCCTCCAGAGGCATTTGAAGATTTGAATGGTGATAATCAATATAATATAGGTGAACCATATTATGATTGGAATAATAATGGATTTAGAGATAATTCGAGTTATATTGATAATGATAAAAATGGTGAATATAATTCAAATATAGATGAATACTACACAATATCAGGCCCTGATCAGGGTGAAAATGATGGTCAAATGGTTGCATATGATATTGGTGAAAATGATGGTATATTAGATACAGGTGATGAATGTTATGGATGTGAGGGTGACTATGAACAGAATTATGAAGTAGTAGAAGATACAAATGGTGATGGTATAAGAGATATTCCTGATTTTGAAGTACAAAATAGAAAATTAGAATTTAGATTAGATTATGACTATAGCGAAGATTTTAATTTTAGTTTTCAATCAGGTTATTCATGGTCAAAATCACAATTAGTTACTGGTGTAGGACGATATTTAACAGAAGGACTAGAATATAGTTACTTTCAATTTAGGACACGTTATAAAAATTGGTTTGCACAAACATATTTAAATAAATTAAATACTGGCAATACTAGAGGATACAATTTAGGAAATACTGTATTGGATAGATCTCAAGATTTTGCAGTACAATTACAAAATCACTTTAAAATAAGAGAGTATTTACCACTTGAAACAGAAGTTGTTTGGGGGGTAGACTTTAATAGAACGATGCCAGAGACTTTTGGTACAATAATAAATGATGGTCCTAATGGATATGATAACGATGGTGATAGTTATTATTTACAAAATAATAAGATTGATGATAATGGTGATGGAGTCATTGATGAACCAGGCGAACAATATGTTGCATGTTGTGATGGATTAGATAATAATAATAATGGACAAATAGACGAGAAAGGAGAAGGTGTAGATGAACCTGATGAATTTGATGACGTTAATGCGAATCAAATAGGTGTTTATTTCCAAACAAATACGTCCTTAACTTGGGATAAAAAGTGGGAATTAATCACTTCTGCAAGATTTGATTATCACGATCAAATCAAAGATGAAGGATTACAATTTGGTCCTAAAATTGGTTTATTTTACAATCCAAGTGATTTATATTCATTTAGATTTACTTTTGGTAGAGCTTTTAATACTCCATCTACAGCAACATTACATACTGACCTATTTGTAGGGATGTGGAATATTTTTCCAATTTATTGGAAAGGTAATAAAGATGGTACTCCATATCCACGTGTAGACTTGAATAGCAGTAATGTTGTTACTCCAACTCATATAATACCAATTGAAAATATTAATAATACTAATGATTGTATTGAAACTACCGAAGAGTGGTGTTATAAACAAATTGGAGCCTATGATTTTGACGATGGCTCTAATTTCTCATATACTGAAAGAGTCGATGGTGCTCCATATTTTTATAATTTATTAGATGGCGATGCACCTTTTGATATGATACCGATTGATACATCTAAATATAGCATATTTATACCAGAGTTTGGTGGTGATGGTGTGACCTATAGTGCTGAAGAAACATTTAATTTATCTGATGTTGAACCTTTAAAGTCTGAAGAGATTTATTCGTGGGAGCTTGGATTTAAAGGTATGATTACTGAAAAAACAATTTTAACTACTGATTATTTTTTAAGTCATTATTTAGATTTTTTTAGTCCAGCAAGATTTATAACGCCTATGGTTAGAAAAAGAGGTACCGATCAAATAGTTGGATTTGTACCACCTAATCAAAATGGTTTACAAGCTCCATATGGTACTTCATGGGATGGAGTTGATAATGACTTTGATTGGGCAACTTATGCTCCATATTTTGGTTGGAATGATGATAAAAATGGTGATGGAAATCCAATAGATAACGGTGAATGGGGCCTAATAGATTTTGCAAATCCGGATGAAACTATGAATTATGATACAGGCCTAATTGAGGAAACACCATTTACTGCATATTATCCATATGAAGTAGGATTTACAGGAACATCGATAGATGGAGAATATTTTTTAGATCCTATTGCTAATGCTAGTTTATGGGATGCTGTGGGTGTTGATGAATGGCACCCTCAACAAGGATTAAACGAGGCTGAAATGGTTGCATTTTTTGGAACAGACAGTGTACCAGGAAGACCGTATGCACCACCTCAAATCCTTTTAGCTTCAATGAATTATGGTAGTGTATGGCAGTCAGGAATTGATGCAGGGTTTACTCATATATTTTCAAGAGATCTGATTTTTGATGGTAATTTTTCATGGTATAATTCAACAACATTTTATAATGAATTATCTAAAAAAGAGGAACCAATTAATGCACCAAAATTTAAGTGGAATTTCAGTTTAAAATATGCATCAAAATTTGGTGATATGGCATTAAACTATAGACATGTAGATGGGTATGAATGGCAGGATGGTTTGTGGTCAACATACATTGATGCCTATGATATTTTTGATTTTCATTATAACTATAAAGTTAATAATCACCTGAAATTGAGTGTTTCTGCTTTAAACTTTTTTAATAATATACACAGAGAATTAGCAGGTGGAGCAAAAATGGGAAGGCAAGTTATCTTTAGATTAACTTCTTCTTTTTAATTATTTTAATTTATGTTGTTAATTTTTGATTATTTTCAAAAAATAGATATAAAAATACTTGAAATTATCAATATAAATTTATCAAATCCTGTATTTGATTTCTTAATGCCAATTATTGATAAGCCGGTAGGATTCATTCTACCTGTTTTTATTTTTTGGATTTTTACAATTTTCAAATATTCTGTAAAAAGGAAGAAAATACTTTTACTTATACCATTAGTTATTGCTTTTACAGACCAATTAGGTTATAGAATAAAAAAGTTAGAAATAAGAGAGCGGCCATGGGTTCAGAATGAGCAATTAAATCATTTAGGTGGTAAAGGTGGAAAACAATTTTCATTTCCATCAAATCATGCTGCTAATTCAATGGCAATGGCTACCGTATTTGTGGAGATATTAGGAAAAAGTTATTGGTTCTTATTTTTTTTAGCTTTTTTTTCAGGGTATTCTCGAATTTATATAGGAGTCCACTATCCTGGAGATGTATTGTCTGGTTTTATATTAGGTTGGTTAGTTGCTAAAATGATTTTTATAGCAACTAATAAAATTCAATCTAATTTGGTAAAATATCATCAGGTAGATTAAAAGTTGGCGGTTTTATTCCTTCTTGGGTTTGTACTTTAATCTCACCAAACTTTGCTTCATATTTACCAACGTTATCTTTAAGAATATTTAAAAGTGTTTTAAGATGGCTAGGCGCCATAATGATTCGCGATTTTACTTTTGCTTTTTTTAATCCGGGTGCTACTCGGATAAAATCTAATATAAATTCAGCCTGCGAATGGGATGCAATAGTTAAATTTGCATATTCACCTTGACCAGTTTGTTCATCTAACTCAATTTGTATTTGATGTTGCTTTTTAGTTTTTTCATTCATTGATTATGCCTCACCTTCTACATCATTATCATCTTGTTTATTAAATTCTTGCCAATCTTCTTCTAAACCTTTCCACTTTCTGAATTCTTTTTCATCCGTGCTTACTTCGTGTAGATCAACATTAATATCATCATATCGATCCATCTTTTCTGCTTTATCTTCAAATTCATCTGGATCAGTTTCATCTTTTTGTTCTTTTTCAGTTTCATTCTTTTTTATTTCATCACCATACAGAATTTCATCAAAAAAATCAATATTACTAACTATCCCCTGCATCATGAGAAATTCGAGGAAGCCTAAAAATCGTTTATCTTTTAAGTTAACACCACAATTTGGGCAAGTTAACTTTTCTTCCAAATGCTTTTCTGGAATAGAATTGGAGCATTTTGGACAAATTATACCTTCAAATGACATATATTCCCTTATAATAATAGTGCGAAAATATAAAATTAGAATTTATCTGTTGCAAAGGATTTTATAAAAATTTATATAAGTTTTTTAGTCGATTTATTACAGCGGTAGTTAAATTTTTATTTCTTCTCTTTTTCATTCTATTACATGTTTCTATAAATAAGTTCCATTTAACAACCTCAGATTTACCCCATTTAAAAGAAGGAATATATTTTTCCTGAAAGCCTCCACCAAATACATTTGCACCAATTCCTATATAAGATCCAGTATTTAACATTGTTGAAATTCCAGTTCGCACAAAATCACCAATCATAGCACCTATAAATATTTCACCAGTTTTCACTTCAAGCTCAGGGAATTTAAATTTAATTTGACCATATGTATTCTTTAAATCACTACTTGTTGTGTTAGCACCTAAATTCACCCATTCTCCAACGTAAGAATGCCCTAAATATCCATCATGTTGTTTATTACTATATCCATGGATAATAGAGTCTTCAACCTCTCCTCCAATTTTACAAAAAGGACCTATTATTACATTTCCTCTAAGATTTGCTCCTGGATTTATTATAGAATTTTTTCCGATATATAATGGTCCTTGTAATAGAGCACCAATTTCAATTAATGTGTTTTTCTCTATAATTACAGGACCGTTACTAGCATCAATTATAACTCCTGCTTTTATAATTGTATCTGTACCACAGTGAATAGACTCTTCATTAACCATAATTGCTGAGTGATGGATATTTCCATGTCGAACTGGAAAGTTTTTTAAAAAATCTTCTTGAATTTGGTGATGACTTTCTTTGATTGCGTCCCATAAAAATGAGATATGAGGGAGTTCTATTTGAGATGTTACTTTTCGTTTTGATAGTATCATTTTCTCAATTTGGTCAAAGATAATTTTATTTGAGACAGTAAATGCAAATAGAATATCTTCATTTGCATAAGTCTTACCATCACTTATATTCCTTAATATATTCTCTGACCATATGGTAGCTCCATTTAACCAAATACCAGGTTCAATAGTATTTGGATTTACGTTTAGATTATTAAACTTTTCAGAAATTATCTCTTCAATCTCAGGACGAACTATTAAAGAAATAGAATCAGTAGGCTTTAATATTGAGAATAATCTATCTAAATTTGTAAATTTTCCACATCTAACCTCAAATGATGCGTGTAAATCAGAGAATGGTTTTAGAAATTGAGTAAAATGATCTTCAAATAAAATATAATTCATGATATTTTTAATATATTTTTTATTTGCCCGTAGCTAGTTTCTAAAAATTTATTATTAGATAAATCCAATTGTATATTATAAAAAGTATCTGAAATATTAGATTTAAATCCAATTTTATATGTCGCAGTTATATTTTTAATTATTTCAGATATAGCTATATTTGTTGTTGGATTAAGATCTATTATCATGTCATACTTTTTAGAGTTATCAATACTTTTATTTAACTTTATAATATTATTTCCATTCTTTAAATATGTGAATTTATCACAATTAATAGATTCGATTAATTTTTTTAAATTATCTGATAAACAAATATGAATTTCTACCCCTTTATCTTGTAATTCATTTAATGTTTTGAAAGAGTATGAGGCAATTCTGCAATACTTTTCATCTATTGGAAAGAAAATTAGTATTGCATTATTAATTCTTGAATAACTATCAATAGTTAGTGAAGAATTTATTTTTCCGAAATGGTTTCGAAGTCTTAAAATTCCTACTTTGAATTTTAGTATAAAATCATCAAAATTCATCTAGTCGTAAGTTACGAAAATGTTATTTAGATTTCTGAGAATAAAACAAATGAAAATTATTTTTTATATATTAATTATTTCTTCTATTTTTTGTTCTGAATTGGGAAGTGAGTCCTACATTTGGCCAACAGATGCAAGTAAAACTCTAACTGCTGTATTTGGAGATGTACGCCCACGTCGTTATCATGCAGGACTGGATGTTAGAACTTATGGCCTCTCTGGACATGATTTGTATGCAATTGAAGATGGTTATATAGAGCGAATAAGAGTAAGTTCATCAGGTTATGGAAAAGCAATTTATTTACGATTGAAAGATAATAGAATTGCAGTTTATGCACATTTATCACAATTTACACCTCAATTAAATAGTCTGGTAAAAGAATACCAAAAAAGTGCTAACAAATATTCAATCAATCAGATTTTAGAACCAAATAAATATTTAGTTAAAAAAGGAGATATAATAGGTTATACTGGTGATACTGGAAGTATATCTGGACCTCATTTGCATTTTGAAATTAGAGATGAAAACAATAAGCCTCTGAACCCATTATTAACAAATTATTCAATTAAGGATTCTCATTTTCCCGTAGCAAAGATGTTGGCAATTATTCCACTTGAAGAGATATCTAGAGTTAATGGGGATATCAAACCAGTCACTGTCCCAATAAAAAAAATTAATAATAAGATCTATAAAATTGATGAGAAGATAAATATCTCTGGTCCATTTGGACTTGCTATCCAAATTATTGATAAAATTGATAAGCAACCATTTAAATTTGGTCTATATCGATTAGAAATGAATATAAATGGAAAGAAGTATTATTCTATTAAATATGAACAATTTGACTTTAATGAAGGTGAATTAGTTTATACTGAAAGAGATTATGCATTAATCCGAAATGGTGAAGGAAAGTATTATAGACTATTTAGAGATAATAAAAGAAAAAAACTGTCATTTCATCAGGATGGATTAGAGAGTTTAATTAATCTTCCAATTGGCCAACATGATTTAGAGATTATTGCTAGTGATTACAATAATAATGAAATTATAGTAAAAGGTAAAATAAATTTAGAGAAAACAAAAATTAAATACTCAGAGGCTACATTTTCAAATAATGAAAAAAATTATGGTAAAAATTGTATTAATTGTAAAATTAATCAGTTTGAACATGGCACATTTATTTCTGTTCCTAAGGAAGGTTTTAATAGCATTCCTGAAATAATATTCATTAATAATGAAAAAAGTAATAAACCTATTGATATTTATCATTCTCAGGATATTGAAAATTTTAATTATGTATTTAATCCAACGAGTGTAGGTGAAATAAGTGGAATTATTTTTTATTCAAAAGATCAAAAGTTAGAACATAAATTAATTGGTAAGCCTGCAATACCAGAAAAACCATTTTATATTGACTTTGAAAAGGAAGTATCTGTCGTAGGATCAGGTGATACTTTTTATGACTCTACATTTGTCTGGATTAAGAAATTAAATTCAATCAAAAGTAATGAGGGTAAAATAATTAGTGGACCATGGGAAATTGGTCCTGAATATATTCCTTATAAAAATCAAATTGATATTCAAGTTAAATATTCTCCAGAGAATATGAAACTAAAGGATAATATTTCAATTTATTATTTGAATAAGAAAAATCAAGCCTGGTACTATATGCCAACAACTTTTGATTTTGATAAGAATATTTTTAAAACTTCGGCATTATCAGGAGAAGTTTTTGCATTAATAATGGAATCCGAGTCTCCTAAAATTAATAGTTTTTTCCCTCAATTTGGGAAGCAGTTAAATTCAAATAAACAAAATCAATTAAGTTTTAAAATAACAGATAACTTATCAGGAATTGATGGTGAGAATGATGTTAAAGTTTATATAAATCAAAATCCTATTATTCATGAATATAATTCCTATCGAAAAGAAGTTATTTATGATTTAAATGAAGATTTGAAATCTGGGAAAAATTTGGTCAAGATTGTTGTAAATGATCGTGCTGCAAATTCAACAATAATTAGTGGACATTGGTTTTATAATGACTGATTAACTTTTTCTTTTAAACCTATCAAATGCATCTTTATGTTGTTTACATTTATATTTTGGCTTGAAATCCTTGATATAAATTTCTTTCATCAAAGGGCAATAGCGATTAGGCAAATCATAAGTATCTGAGCAAATATTAACTTCTTCAACATCATCAGGCATTTTCCAGCCTTCATCATCCCATCCTTTAATATTATAAATATTTTTTATTGTTTTACCAAAAATAGGTAAAGCAGCAGATCCACCAAACTGTTTTTCTCCTAATGAAATAGCAGGATCATCAAGACCAACCCAAATGCCAATAGCAATTCGAGGAGTATAACCTACAAACCAAGCATCCGCTTTACTATTAGTCGTACCAGTTTTACCTGCAAGTGATTTATCAAATTTATATTTCCATCTTAAAGAACTACCAGTACCATCATCTATTACAGATCTCATCATATCGCGTAAAACATAAATTAATGCCTCATCTTTTACTTCCTTTGATTCCGTTGTAAAAGTTTTAATTACACGACCATAACGATCTTCAATACGTTCAATATATTGAGGTTTATTCAATACTCCATTATTTGCAATTGCAGCATAAGCAGAAGTAATTTCAATAGGATATACTTCTGATACTCCTAAAGCAATTGCATCAACAGGACGAATTTTTGTTGTAATCCCAAATTGTTCAGCATTCATTTTGATTTGTATGGGCGTTATTAATTCTTGAACAATTCTTACTGAAACTAAATTCAATGATTTCTTAAGTCCGTAGCGCATAGTCTCTAATAAACTAGTTGAGCCATCCCAATTTTGAGGATTCCATCTAACAGTATCATCAATAAAGAACACTAATGGTTGATTTAGTAGTTGGTGTGTAGGAGGGTAGCCCTGCTCTAGAGCTGTTAAATAGATAAAAGGTTTAAATACTGATCCAGGCTGTCTCATAGCTTGGGTAGCACGGTTAAAGTGGTCACGGTATTCTTTTTCTTGTCTTCCACCAATCATTCCAAGAACTTTTCCTGTTTTAACATCTATTGCTACTGCAGCTCCTTGAACTAGAAACTGATTTTTCAACTTTAATGGTATTGGTTTATTATTCTCAAAAATTGTTAAAATAGAATCTTTTGGAAAACCAGTTCGGGCTAATGCACGCTTTAATTTTTTAGGACTTTTTTTAAATTCTTTGATTAATATATTTTGATTTCTTTTTATTTCACTATTAAAAGCCTCTTCAAGTATTGATTGAATTTCCATATCAAGAGTTGTGTGAATTATCAAGCCATCTTGATAAAGATTAACATTTAAATCTTCGTCAATTTTCTCAAGCTCTCTTCTAACATGTTCAGAAAAGTAAGGAGCAAGTCCAGGATTTATTGTTCCTGTATCTGGGATTACATCATTAGACAAAGCAATATCATGTTGCTTTTCAGTTATATAGCCTACAGTTTTCATACTTCTTAAAACAATTTTTTTCCTAATTTTAGCTTTTTCAGGATGACGAATTGGTGAATAATACGCTGGAGCAGGTAACATTCCTATAATAGTTGCAGCTTCAGCTAAAGATAATTCTTCAGCATGTTTCCCAAAATAATACATCGATGCAGATTGTACTCCATATCTTCCATGTCCAAAATAAACAGAATTTAAATATAATTCCATAATTTCAGATTTTGTAAATGTTTTTTCAATTTGGATTGCTGTTAATAGTTCTTTTAATTTTCGAGTGATAGTTTTTTCAAACCCAATTGTATTATACATATTTCTTGCGAGTTGTTGCGTAATTGTACTGGCTCCCTGTCGAGTACTTAATGTCATTACATCAATAAAAATCGCTCTTATAATACCTTTGATATCAATTCCTGAATGCTCATAAAAGTCACGATCCTCCATTGATAGTACTGCATTAATAAGATTTTGAGGCATTTTACCAAGAGGAATTACATCCCTTTTTTGAATGTATAATTCTTTTAATAATTTTTTATCATTAGAAATTATTTTAGAAATAGTTTCGGGATTAAATTTTTGTAATTCTTCAAGAGAGGGTAAATCTCTTGAAAGAATAATCATAAAAATAACAACGCCAATGAATACTGTAAATAATAAAAGAAAAGTATTTAAAAATACTTTTAAAAATGAAGTAGATTCCTTGTTTTTGGGCAAATTAGGAATTTGGTTCAGTCATTGATTTTGGGTCGAGTAAATCATTTAATTTATCTAAATCAAGAACTTCTTCTTCCATAGCAGTTTGACGAATTGTTTTACCTGATTGATATGCTTTATGAGCAATTTCAGCAGCTTTATCATAACCAATTAACGGTACTAATGAAGTACACATCGCTAAACTTCCTTCAATATAATCTTCACATTGTTTTTTATCAGCCTGAAGTCCATTGACTAATTTTTGAGTAAATATATTAGCTGAATTAGCTAATATTTGAATAGATTGAAGTAGATTATGAGCAATTAAAGGAAGCATTAAATTTAATTCAAAAATACCTCCCTGTCCACCTAGTGTTACTGCAAGATCATTTCCAATCACTTGAGCGCAAGCTTGAATCATCGATTCACATATTACTGGATTTACTTTTCCAGGCATTATAGATGAACCTGGCTGTACAGCAGGTAGAATAATTTCTCCTAATCCTGCTCGCGGACCAGACCCTAACCATCGAATATCATTTGCAATTTTTGATAGTGAAACAGCGATTGTTTTCAATGTTCCAGAAAGCTCAACAGCAGCATCCTGCATTGCTTGAGCCTCAAAGTGGTTTTCAGCCTCTTTAAACTCTATACCTGAAAAAATAGTTATCTCTTTTGCAATTAATTTCCCAAAATCTTTATGGGTATTAATACCAGTTCCAACTGCAGTACCACCTTGTGCTAGTTCAGATAATAATATTTGTGAATTCTTTAATCGTTTAATCCCATTATTAACCATTTGAGCATATCCTGAAAATTCTTGGCCCAATCTTATAGGTGTTGCATCTTGTAGATGCGTTCGACCAATTTTCATGACTGAATCAAACTCTTTAGCTTTTTTATTTAATGAATCATATAAGCTCTCTAGTGCAGGGATAAGTGAATTTTCAACTTCAATATTTGCAGAAATATGAATTGCTGATGGAAAAACATCATTAGAGGATTGTCCATAATTAACATGGTCATTTGGATGGACTGGAAAACGATCTCCTATATTACCACCCATAATTTCTGAAGCTCTATTTGCAATAGTTTCATTTGTATTCATATTGCTAGATGTACCAGATCCAGTTTGGAAAATATCTACTATAAACTGTTCATTAAATTTTTCGTTAATAACTTCATCTGCTGCTTGCACTATTGCATCTTTAATATTTTTAGGAATAAATCCAAGCTTATGATTGACAATTGCAGCTGACCTTTTAATAAGTCCTAATGCTTTTATGGTAGGAGTTGGTAATTTTAAATCACTTACAGGGAAATTTTCGAAAGCTCTTTGTGTTTGCGCACCATAGTATGCATTATCAGGTACTTGCATTTCTCCCATTGAGTCACGCTCAATTCTCATTTTAAAATCCTTTTTATAGTTTAATTATCCGCCTTCGCGAGAAGTTTGCTCTCTAAGTGGCTTTGGAGGTAAGTTTACTATTTCATCAAAAAAATAATCGCCTAAATAATGAATGATATTTTGCATACTAATTACACCTAAGGGATGTTTTTTTTCATCAATAATAGGTATATGTCTGTATCCACCAGAAACCATTTTATTCAAAGCAAATACAATAGGGTCTTCCCATCGAAGACATTCTGGAGACTTTGTCATATATTTAACAATAGGTTCTTTTTCTAAATTCAACTTTTGACCTAAAACTTTTTTCATAGCATCTCTTTCAGTAAAAATTCCGCTTATTTTATTTTTATTTTCTAATAAAATACATCCAGAATTATACTTTTTGAGATTTTTTATAACATAACTTAGATTTGAATTATCTTGAATAGATATAAATTCTAATTTAGGAAGTAGGTTAATTGGTTCATTTAATGAATTTAAAAAATCTGATTTTTGGATTGATTCTTTTTCACTTTCTTCAAATATTTGTTTGAATTCATCATCAAATACATCATACATAATAATTAACCTTTTTTTACTTTAAATTTCCCATGTATGGCTTGAACGAATTAATTTATCAAAGTCAGCATCTGGCATTCGACTTTTTGCTTCTTCAAGTTGATTAATTAAAAGTTCTTCATAGGTAGGTTTTTTTTCCTCATATAAAACGCCTATTGGCTTAGGAAATTCAGGTTGATATGTAAGATCACTTAGTAACATTGCTAAATTTTTATCTTTTGGATTATGAATAATTAAATCATCTTGCGTAAAATTGGAACCAATTTCAACTATTTCAAATTGACTACCATTAAGTTTTATACCTTTATTTTTTTCTTTACCAAAAATCAATGGTTTATCCTCTTCTAATACCAATTGAGTTTCCATTTTAATTTCCTTATCTGTCAAGTCAGAAAAGGCTCCATCATTAAATATATTACAATTTTGGTATATTTCAACGAATGAGGTACCTTTATGTTTATGTGCCTTTCTGAGCACGCTATTCATATGTTTTTGCTCCCTATCTAACGCTCTGGCGATGAAAGTAGCACTTGCACCTAGTGCTAAAGATGGTGGGTTGAATGGGTAGTCTAAAGAGCCAAGAGGAGATGATTTAGTCTTTTTACCAACTTCAGATGTTGGTGAATATTGACCTTTTGTGAGTCCATAAATTCTATTATTAAACATCAAAACATTGATATCAAAATTTCTTCTTAGTAAATGAATAAAATGATTTCCACCTATAGACATAGCATCTCCATCACCTGTTATCATCCAAACGGAGAGATTAGGGTTAGCAATTTTAGCACCGGATGCTAAACCTGGAGCTCTACCATGAATGCTATGAAAACCGTAGGTATTCATATAATAAGGAAAACGACTTGAACAACCTATACCAGAAACTACTAAAAAATCTTCTTTTTTTATTCCAAGTTCAGGAAAGAGTTTTTGTACTTGGGATAAAATGACATAATCTCCACATCCAGGACACCATCTTACTTCTTGGTCGGAAACAAAATCTTTTTTCTTTAAAACCGTTGGATTAGAATCCATTTTTATTTCTCCAGTATTTCTTTAATTTTATTATATATTTCACTAAGTTTAAATGGTTTACCTTCAATTTTATTCATTTGCTTAGCATCAACTAAATATTTTGATCTAATTAACATCGATAATTGGCCCATATTTAATTCTGGTATTAATACTTTTTGATATTTTAAAAGGACATCACCTAGATTTTTTGGGAAAGGATTTATGTATTTAATATGTAAATGAGAAACAGAATATCCTTCTTCAATTGCTAGTTCTACAGCTGAACGTATTGCTCCAAAAGTAGAACCCCATCCAATAATAAGTAATTCTCCAGATTCTTTACCATATGGTTTTGCATCCGGTATATCATTTGCAATTATTTCAACTTTTCTATGACGAAGCTTTGTCATATGATCATGGTTCAAAGGATCATATGATACATTTCCAGAACCATCAGCTTTTTCTAAACCACCAACCCTATGTTCCATCCCTGGCGTTCCAGGAATAGCCCAATCTCTTGACAATGTATCCTTATCATGTTTATAAGGTGTGAATCCTTCTGGATCTGTTCTCTTACGGTTTATAATATCTGGCATATCCTTTAGTGAAGGAATTAACCATGGCTCAGAACCATTAGCTAAATATCCATCAGTTAAAAGAAAAACAGGCATCATATATTTTAATGCTATGCGACATGCTTCGTATGCAGAATGATAACAATCACCTGGAGAATAAGGAGCAATAATTGGATTTGGAGCATCACCATTCCGACTAAACATGGCTTGCAATAAATCAGATTGTTCAGTTTTTGTAGGTAGTCCCGTAGAGGGACCACCTCTTTGAACATTAATTATGACTAATGGTAGTTCAGTAATAGTAGCTAAGCTTATTGCTTCAGTTTTAAGAGCTATGCCTGGTCCACTTGTAGCTGTAATGGCTAAGTCTCCTGCAAAGGATGCACCTATTGCACTAACAATTCCTGCTATTTCATCTTCTGCTTGAAATGTTTTTACACCAAAATGTTTGTATGCGGATAAATGATGCAATATATCGCTTGCAGGAGTGATAGGATATCCTCCAAAGAAAATTTCTAAATTAGATTTTTTTGCTGCAGCTAATAGACCGTATGAAACGGCCTGATTACCCATGATATTCCTGTAAACACCCTTTTTTAAAGTAGCCTTAGGTACATTAAAAGTTGTTTTAATGACTTCAACAGTTTCACCATAATTAATCCCAGCTTTTAGGGCTCTTGTGTTTAGTTCTACTATTTCAGGTTTTTTAGCAAATTTTTTATTAAGAAATTTAATGGCAGAATCAGAGTTTCTTTCGTACAACCAAAATAGAATACCAAGAGCAAACATATTTGTACTACGTAAGACAATTTTTGAAGTCAGTTCCATATCCTCTGCAGCAATTTTTACTAACTTACTCATATCAACCTGAATTAATCGATATGCTTTCAGAGAATCATCTTCTAAAGGATTTGATTCATAGCCTGCTAGTTTTAAATTTTTAGGAGAATAATTCGCACTATTTACGAGCAACATTCCATGTTCTTTCAAGTCAGCTAAATGAACTTTGAGTGCTGCAGGGTTCATAGCTACAAGGACATCTAATTCATCGCCAGGTGTATGGATAATTTTACTTGAAAATTGTAATTGAAAAGAACTCACACCGGCTAAAGAGCCTGCAGGAGCACGTATTTCAGCTGGGAAATCTGGAAATGTTGCAATATCATTTCCAAAGATTGCTGAGTTTTCTGTAAATTGATTACCAGTTAACTGCATACCATCACCGGAGTCACCAGCAAATCGTATCGTTACTATATCAAGTTTTTCAGTTTTATTATTGGGTGTTGCCATAAATGATTAAAATCACCTTATTATTGTTTAATAAATTTCAAATAAACGTAAAAATCTTATCACTAATTTTACTCTTTAAATATTATTTAAAAAAAGTAAAACTGTTATATAATTAATTTGAAATAATTGGATTATAAACACCTGTTGAATTTGATACTATTTCATAAGCACTTCTTATTTCTTTTTCAGCATTTAATAGCTTTTGCTCGTTACAACCATAAATTTTAAATAATGGAGATTCTATTGAAACTTTATCACCAATTTTTTTAAAAAAATCAACACCACATGTTGAGTCGATTTTTCTTGACTTCTGGGATCTACCAGCGCCTAGCCTAGAAAGTGCAAATCCAATTATTCTGGTATCCATAGACCTTACATATCCGATTTTATGAGTATAAGATTCTTTTGAAAAACTTGGATTATTTACACTTTTTGACTCTATTTTGGAAAAGTTTCCTCCTTGGATTTCTACAAATTCTATAAATTTATTTAATCCATTTCCTGAGGATATTATATCATCAAAGATTGCTTTAGTATTTTTTTTGGGGTTGAATTTTTGAAACAAATGAAGTACTACTTTATACAAGTCATCTGAAAAATTTCCTTTAAGAAATTCATACGATTCTAGGATTTCACACCAAATTCCAGCAGATTGTCCTAATGGCTGATCCATTCCAGTAAATGTTGGTATTACATCTAAACCAAATTCATTCCCAATATTTTTCATTAAATCACCTAATTTAAGCGCATCTTCATATTTTTTCATAAATGCACCGTTACCGGTTTTAATGTCTAGAACAAGTGTATTAATTCCTTCTGCAATTTTTTTACTTAAAATACTCCCACAAATTAAAGGTAAAGAATTTACAGTAGCAGTAACATCTCTCAATGCATAAATTTTTCCATCGGCAGGACAAATATCTTTTGTTTGCATCATTATAGAAATGCCAATTTTGTTTACACAGTTTTTGAATTCTGATAATTCTAAATTTGTTTTAAATCCTGGAATAGATTCTAATTTATCAATAGTTCCACCGGTATGCTCTAAACTTCTGCCTGCAAGCATTGGTATTTTATAATTTAGACATGCAAGAATTGGAGCGAGGATTAATGATACTTTATCTCCAACTCCACCTGTACTATGCTTATCTATGATTTCTTTTCTGTTGTTGTTAAAATGAAGCTGAGTTCCGGATTTTATGAGCTGTTTAGTGTAATTAGCAGTTTCCTTAAAGGACATTCCATTTAAATTTACAGCCATTAACCAAGAAGCCATTTGGTAATCTGGAATTCTACCATTAATATAATTTGAAATTAACCAGTCTAGCTCTTTAGTAGAATTTTCTAATTTAGCTTTTTTATTTTGGATAATTTGAATAGTAGAAAATTTCAACTTATGATTTTTTATATTCATTTGCTAGGTCAATATATTGTTGAGAGCGTTTTTTTATTTCTTCGCTTTCATGGCTACTTACTTTACGTACAACCTTTGCCGGTAACCCGATAACTAGTGATCTTGGTGGAATAATTAAATTAGGCGGTATGACTGAACCACTTCCAATCAAGGAACCCTCTCCAATTATTGCTTCATCCATAATAATACTTCCCATGCCAATTAAACAATTATCTTCAATCGTACATCCATGTATAATTGCATTATGTCCAATTGTAACTCCTGAACCAATTATTGTAGGAGCAATATCTGTTGTAACATGAATTGTACAATTATCTTGTATATTTGTCCTATCACCAACTTTAATGTAATTCATATCACCTCGTATCACTGTACCGAACCAGATGTTTACTTCTTTACCAAGTTCAACATCGCCGATTATATCTACTGATTCAGAATAGTAACATGATTTAGGGATTAAAGGGTATTTACCTCTGAATTTTTTAATCATTTCTCATCTTTTTATCGTATTGAATATACTTAAAAAAATCAAAATTTATTAGTTTTTGCTCCTTGGCTGTTTGGATACAAAGATAAATACCTAAAATACCGAGTACAATATTTGGCATCCACATCGCAATAAAAGGAGATAGTTCTCCTCTATCAGCAAATTCTTCACCAGTTATTAAAAATGCCCAGTAAAAGACGAAAAATCCAAGACTGAGTGCAATATTCATTGCAAAACCACCTTTTCTTGTAATTATTCCAAGAGATGCTCCAATTAGGACAAAAACTAAGCTTGCAAATGGTATAGAATATTTTTTGTATAATTCAACTTTATACTTAGAAATATATTTTTCATAGGTAGAGATAAGCTTAAAGTCGCTATTCAATCCGTTTTTTAGATTTTTCAACCTACGTTTAGTACGAATATATTTTGTATTATCTTCTCCAAGAGAATCTCTTAGTGATGCACTAAATTTTACTATTTGAGAATTAATAAAAGGTAGATTATTTACAGAAATCGAATCTGGTATTTCTTTTTTAATTCGTTTATTAATTCTTTTAAAAATATCTGAAATTTTAATTTCATAATCATTGATTTTATTTTTTATCATTTTACCTGTCATCTCTCTGTCGCTTCTTATTTTACTATCTCTTCTATTTAAACTGAGATTGTCAACAGGTACTAAGACATTGTAACTTTTAAAGTGAATTTCTCTATAGTCCTCTAAGTTATACGATAATTCATGAATTACTCCATTATATAATCTCATTATTACGCCATTGAATACGGTTTCAATTTCACCAGTGTTAGCAGTTATTGTTCTTTGATTACCATTTTTTTGATAATTAAAAATTAGTATATCTTTAAAAATATCTTTTTCTCTTCCTCCAAACATAATTCTATATTCAGGAAGTGCATCAATAAAATATCCAACTTCAAAGTCTAAGTCTGGACGTTTTCTTGTGATATCACCTGATAAAAGTCGTGCATGGTGGTTGGTTTCTGGTAAAATAACATTGTTAAACCATATCATAATTACGGTTATAATTACTCCAAAGAATAAAGAGGGAAATAAAATTCTTAAATAACTAATACCTGATGTTCTTAGAGCGCTTATCTCGTTATCACCAGACATTCTACCAAATGCCATTAAAGTTGCAATTAGTACTGCCATAGGAACAGCTAGAGCTAATATCCATGCCAAATTCAGAAGAATATATTCAATCATTACAAAAAAGGAAAGTCCTTTTCCTAAAAATTTATCAATTGCTTTGAGTAAAAAATTTGTTAATAAAACAAATAATAAAACAAAAAGTGAAATAAAAAACGGATAAAGATGTTCTTTTAATATATATCTAAATAAAAGTGACATATTATAATTTAGGAGAATTTTAATAGTGTATTGATAAAGTTTATCTTTTCATTTTTAAGTCATTTTACAAATAATGATTTAAGCAAACTTACATTAAGGAGATTATCTATAGAGTAGCATTAAGGATTTTTATAAAAGATTATACTGAAATGATCAAAATCAAAGTAGCATATTGTAATATTATAAAAATTTAATTTTCTTTGAATTTAAATTATTTGCCTTTGGGATTTGATTATTAAAGACGTTAAGTTTTGTGTTTAGATTTCGCTTAAAAATATGAATTCACCAAAAAATCCATTACTATCAGTTAAAAACTTAAAGAAATATTTTCCTATTCGTAAGGGTATATTTTCTAGCATTCAAGGCTATGTAAAAGCAGTAGATGATGTCTCCTTCGATATCTACTCGGGTGAAACCTTAGGACTTGTAGGTGAATCTGGATGTGGAAAAACTACAGCAGGCAGAACTCTCCTTAGGCTGTTAGATCCTTCAGGTGGTACTATTCATTTTGATGGAAAAGACATCACTAAATTAGCGCAGAATAAGCTTCGACCGTTACGTAAAGAAATGCAAATTATTTTTCAAGATCCATACAGTTCTCTGAATCCTAGAATGACGGTTAGATCTATGTTGTCTGAGGCATTATTATTTCACAAAATTGTAGCTAAAAACGAAATTAATATAGAGATTAATAGGTTGCTTGATGTTGTAGGTTTGCAAAAATCTCACGCGGATCGTTATCCTCATGAGTTTTCCGGTGGACAAAGACAGCGAATTGGAATTGCCAGAGCACTTTCTGTAAAACCAAAACTTATTGTTTGTGATGAAGCCGTATCAGCCTTAGATGTTTCTATTCAGGCACAAATCATAAATCTTCTTAAAGACTTACAAAAGGAGTTTGGTCTTACGTATTTATTTATTGCGCATGATTTATCGGTTATTGAATATATTTCAGATAGAGTAGCAGTGATGTATTTAGGTAAAGTTGTTGAAATCGCTGAAAGTGATGTGCTTTACAATAGACCTAAACACCCATATACAAAAGCATTAATGAGTGCAGTGCCTGTTGCCGATCCAGATAAAAAATCTCAAAGAATTGTACTTAAAGGTGATGTGCCTAGCCCTATTAATGCCCCAAGCGGATGCACTTTTCACCCTCGCTGCCCAGAAGCTAAAGAAAATAATTCAATTTTATCTAGATGTCAGAATGAAATTCCCTTACTTAAACTAACAGGTGAAAATCATTTATCATCTTGTCATCTTGTCGATTAATGAGTACAGAATTTAGAAAAGTAGCATTTCATACTTTAGGGTGTAAATTAAATTTTACAGAATCTTCTATGCTAAAAAGTAGAATGATTGAAAAAGGATATCAATCTGTAAAATTTAATGATAAAGCTGATGTTTATGTAATTAACACATGTTCGGTTACAGATAATGCGGATAAAGAATGTAGAAAAATTATTCGTAGAGTAAAGCGGAATAATCCAAATTCAGTCATTGCAGTAATTGGTTGTTATGCACAATTAAAGCCTGAAATTATAAGTCAAATTCCAGGTGTTAATTTAGTTTTAGGTGCAGAAGAAAAATTCAATTTATTAGATCATATCAATTCAATCCATGCAGACTCCCCTGTTTCTGTATTAAATGGAGATATTAAGCATGTTAGAGAGTTTTTTCCTTCTTATTCAAGAGGTGAAAGAACTAGGGCTTTTATGAAAGTTCAGGATGGGTGTGATTATAAATGTACTTTTTGTACAATTCCTTTAGCTCGTGGTAGAAGTAGGAGTCAATCTATTTCAAATACAATGAAAGTTGCACAAAAAATTTCTGAGAGTAATTATAAGGAAATTGTTTTAACTGGTGTGAATATAGGTGATTTTGGAAAAAATACCAATGAGTCATTTTTTGGTTTAGTCAAGGAATTAGAGCAGTTGAATGATATTGAGAGAATTCGAATTTCATCTATTGAACCTAATTTATTAACAGATGAAATTATAGAATTTGTAGCAAATTCAGATAAATTCATGCCTCATTTTCATATTCCACTCCAATCTGGATCTGATAAAGTTTTAAAATTAATGAAGCGAAGATACAGAACAGAGTTATATACAAATCGTATCCAAAAAATAAAATCTATGGTGCCAGATTGCGGAATAGGTGTTGATGTCATAGTTGGATTTCCAGGTGAAACTCAAAGTGATTTTTTGGATACATATCATTATATTGCAGATCTAGATGTATCCTATTTACATGTTTTTACTTACTCGGAGAGAGCTGATACAGCTGCGGTAAGTATGGATTACTCAGTTGACAAAATAGAGCGTGCCAATAGAAGCAAAATGCTTCATATTTTATCTAATAAAAAGAAAGAATTATTTTATACAAAACATGCAAATTCAATTCATGATGTTTTATTTGAGTCATTTTTAAATGGGCAAAATATTGGTTGGACAAAAAATTATATTCGTGTAAATATTCAATCCGATAAAAATTTAGAAAATAAAATTGAAAGAGTTCATCTAAGTAATTTAAAAGGTCAATTAATGAATGGAGAATTAATAATATAAATTGTATATGAATCGACCCTTTGTAGGAATTGCTGGAAATATTGGTGTAGGTAAGACAACTTTTACCGAAATTGTATCCAAAAGATTTAACTGGAAGTCATACTATGAATCTGTAATTGACAACCCTTATTTGAGTGATTTTTATGGGAATATGAAGCGATGGAGTTTTAATTTACAGATTTTCTTTCTTCATCACCGCTTTAAAACTCATATTAAAATGACGGATAATAAATTAGGTGTAATTCAAGATAGAACAATTTATGAGGATGTAGAAATATTTGCTCGAAACTTATTTGAAATGGGGTTTATGTCTAAAAGAGATTGGCAGACATATTGTGATTTATTTGAAAATATGACATCATTTTTAAAAAAACCAGATTTAATAATATATTTGAAAGCCTCAACGGATACTTTAATGTCACGAATTAATTCAAGAGATAGAGACTTTGAACGAAATATAAATCCTGAATATTTACATAGTTTGAATATTTCTTATGAAAAGTGGATTTTAAATTTGACTGAAATACCTGTTTATATTATAGAGTCTGATAATTTTAATATTTTCAATGAGCCTGAAAAACTAGATAAATATTGTGATGAAATACAGGCTAAGTTGGGATTGAAAAAATGAATATTGCTGTATTTGCATCTGGTAGAGGATCTAATTTTCAAGCTATTTATGCTCATATTAAATCCGGTAAAATAAATGCAAATGTTCGATGTTTAATTTCAAATAATCCTAGTGCCCCAGTAATTGGTTTTGCAAAAAATAATAGAATTCAAACCTATATAATTGACGCAAAAGATGATGGACATTCAAAGCAGTTACTAGAAGTTCTTGATAAGCATAATACTCAATTAATTGTTTTAGCAGGATATATGAAGTTGATACAAAAGAATATAGTCAAAAAGTTTCATAATAAAATTATTAACATTCATCCTTCACTCTTACCATCCTTTGGTGGGAAAGGATGCTATGGCATGAATGTCCATGAAAAAGTTTTTAAAAGTGGTGTAAAGTATACTGGTGCAACGGTACACTAT
>MDTB01168514.1_pt1 | contig 34769 bp, 39 predicted proteins | sample 811161 | NCBI WGS metagenome assembly MDTB01 (sample SAMN05326650, study PRJNA326480) | marine metagenome | isolation source: seawater | place: Mediterranean Sea | collected 2009 | reverse complement strand
TGGAAGCGCGGCAACGCGTGCAGCTGACCAGTACTAATAGCTCAATTGGCTTGATTTATGCACTGAAAAAAATTTTTAAAAAAAATAAAAAACAAAGGATATTCCCATACATGAATCTGAAATTAAAAAAGTATATTAAAGTTTTAGACTTGGCTAAAAAAAACAAAATAACAAAATTTGAATTAATTACTAATTACGGTCTTTTTAGTGGAGACACAAACTTATTTAAAACTTTAACAATTTATGAAGTTTTAAAAAAAATTGAAAATGTCAAAGGAGACATAATAGAGCTAGGTATTCACAAGGGAAATACGAGTTTATTAATTAAAAAAATAATAGACATTTTCGGTATAAAAAAAAAAATTTATTTACTTGATCATTTTAAAGGTTTAATCCATTACGGACCTAAAGACACAAAAGCATCAAAAATACATTTGGGAGCTTGTCACGGTGAAAAAAAACAAATTCAAAGTTTTATAAACTTTTTTGATTTTAAAAATATGTCATTTATTGATAAAGATGCAACAACGCTCAAAGAAGGATTTTTTGGTAAAAAAAAATTCGCATTTGCTTATTTTGACATGGATTTATACTTGCCAACTTTGAAAGGTTTAGAGGCAATTCACAAGAATATGAGCAAGGGTGGTTTAATTGTTTTTGACGAAGGTAACAAAAAACTTTGGTCAGAGAGATTTGCAATCAGAGATTTTTTAAAAAAAAATAGATCTAAATATAAAAAAATTACTTTGAGTAAAAAATATGCCCCAGATGTTGTTTTACAAAGAATCTAGCTTATTTTTCAATTAAGAATTTTTCATTATCTCGAATTCCCCTCTGAATAGCTTTTGAATAGAATTTCGCATCGACAGAATAACAAATAAATTTTCCAAAATTTACTTTTAAAAAATTGATATTATCAACTAATTTAAGTATATTTTTATTTTTAATCGTATAGCTGATATTTTTTTTTCCTACATAATAAATCAAAGATTTTGTGTTATAAGAATTTTTATTTTTAATCTTACCAATAAATTTTTTTTTAAATCTATATTTTACTCGCATTTTATTTTCGATAAAATGGTTGAACGTAATAGTCGCTGGAGAACAACAAAAACAAATTATCTTAAAATTGAGCTTTTCCAGTAGATTAAATATACTTTGTTTCCCAAAAACTTCTTTACATTCAATTTTAATTAATTTTGATGATAATTTACCAAAAATAAGGTGGCTAAATATAGGATCATTTGATCGATTAAAGCTAAATTTTTTCAAAAGATAATTGCTAAAAAAACCTACCTGACTGGGTGATTTTTTTTTATCAAAAGTTTTCCCCTTTGTAAAATCATAATTATAAGTTGGAATTATCAAGGTTCCATTAGTGCCAATTTTTTTTATCAACATATTAAATAACAAATCTAACTTTTTTTCTTTATTATTAAATTGAAGAATACCTGCAGTATTGGAATGTAAAATTATTTTAGATCCCTTCTTAATTTTAAGTTTTAAAAAAAGAGTATTAATTTTTTTTTTTAAGATTTTTTTCTTTTATCAACAATGTTTAATATTTCCTTAAATGTATTTAATGTATTAAATTCTTTATTGGTAAATTTAAATTTAAACTTTTTTTCACAAGCAAGTAATACATTAAAATTTCCAAGAGAGTCCCATTTGTCAAAATCATTAATTTTATGTTTGTCATTTACAATGATTTTTAGCTCTTTTTTAAAAACTTTTTTTAATTCAATGAGAGAATAGTTTTTCTGTTTCATTTATCTCCTTTTTATTTAAATTTATTTTATAAAAAAATTTACTTTCTTTTCTATTTAATAATTTAAAAATTTTATTTGTTAAAAATTTACTTACCAATTCTGAATTAACCATACTTTTATTATGTATAATTATTATTTCTTTTCCTTGAAATTTTTTTGAAATTTTTGATAGGATGAATTGCTCTACAAATCTGTAAAGTACCCTGCAACTTAATAGAAAATCAACTATTATAACTTTGTCATCAACCTTTTTTAATATGTAAGCACCAATAATACCGTGGTCCCCAAATTTATCTTTAAGGTTAAACATTTTAAGTTCATATTTTTTGTTTTTATTTAAACTCATAAGTTGATTACTTTTGTACCTGTTCAAAGAAAAATTAAATTGATTAGTTTTTTGAAACAACTCTTCTGCCCGCTTTAAATTTGAATCTGTATAATTGATTATTTTTAATTTTTGTTTTAAATCTTTTATGACTTCTTTAGTGTTTGAATTTTTATTATTTTTTTTGTTAACAAATTTGTAATATTTTTCTCTTAATTTATACTGGCTATACTTTTTTTTGTCTTCTTTTGAAATCAAAAATTTAGAAAATCTTTCATTATTGTTTATTACTTTGTTTATATTAGCAATGTCTTTCATATGAATTATATTAATTTCTTTAATTCTACTTTGAACTTTTTTTAATTCTAAAATATTATCATCTATAAAAATACAATCTTCAAACCGCAAACCTAAATTTTTTACAATATTAAAAATGTTTTCTGATTTTTCTGACCAATTAATCTTTGAAAAAATAAAGTCTTTTTTTTGTAAAATCATTTTCCTTTTTTTAAAAAAATTCCAAACTTGTTTCTCATTATTTTTTGAACAAATCGATAATAGAAAACCTTTATTTTTGAGATCTTTAATCTTTAATTGAAACTTTTTAAACAATTTTCCTTTTCCACTGTTTCCATATAATAGTTCCCGATTATTATTTTCATCCAACACTCCACCCCAAAGAGTATTATCACAATCTAAAATTATTAACTTATAAGGTTTTGAGTTTAGTTGCTTAATTTTTTCATTAATTAAATCAACGAAAAAATCAATTGCTGATACGTCAAATGGAAACTTTAAATAAAGTAAGTTCCTCGAATTAAAAAATTTTTTTCTTTTAAAATCAAAAAATTTTGTAATGAATATATTAGAAGATAAATTACTCCAACGTTTTATCTCTTTTAAGCAATCGTTTTTATTTTTTCTACTTAAGAAAGTGTCATTAAAAAAATAGAAAAAAAATGCTTTTGAAGAAAATCTGTTTAAAGTATTTTTCAAAGATTTTATTTTTCTGAATATTTCTTTAAAATTATTATCAGATAGGTAAATAATAGTGTGGAACGAAACATTAGTTTCTAATAATTTATTATTTAACAAGTTGAGGTGAAAGTTATTAAAATTTTTATCAATAGAAACTTTACTACTTTTTAGTTCACTCCAATTACTATTTGATTCAATTAAATTGAAATTTGAGCTTAAAATGTGCATCTTTTTTTTCTAGACCTTGAAATTATCTAACACCCTCCTTTCTCTATTTTTTTGATTTAATTAAAATATCTGAAAAATATTTTTGAGAAGAAATTTTCCAAAAAGATTTCTTGTTAATTATTTTAACAAATTTTTCTGCTGTTCTTCCATTTCCATAAACTCTTTTATAAGTTTTTTTATAAGAGTTGATAAAACTATTAATTACCAAATTACTTAATTCATGAATTTCTAGATTTTTAACAGCCTTAATGTTGCTTCTTTTAAATTGTCTTGATCCAATATTTATAGCTGGAACACCAAATATGGGAGCCTCGTAAATCCCTGTACTTGAGTTTCCTATTATGAATTTTGCATTTTTGAGTAATGATAGAAAATTTTCAAATCTTATACTTTGAAATAATTTATTTTTTTTTTTATTCAATTTTTTTTTGTAGCAATTTAATATAATATTTGTTCCTGGATCGTTGTTTGAATTTATAACTATAAAGTTTTCAGGTGAATCGTTAACAAATTTTATTAATCTAATTGTATCACTTTTCAGCTGACTAATTTCTGAAGTTACAGGATGCCATAATAATATGGCATAGCTATCAAAAGGAATCTCATAATGTTTTTTGACTTTTTTTATAGGTTTTAAGTTCTTTGAAAGCATAACATCTATATCAGCAGAGCCTATTTGAAAAACATTACTTTTTTTCTCTCCCATATTTATAACTCTTAATTTTGCTAATTTATTTCCAACAAAATGAGCATGGCAAAGTTTAGTTACAGCATGCCTTATACTATCATCAATATTTCCAGAGACCTCACCACCTTCAATATGAGCTGTTAAAATATGATTTAATGAACCTACTAAAGCACAAGCTAAAGACTCAACCCTATCCCCATGAAGAACAATTAGGTCGGGTTTTACTTGTTTTACTAAATTTGAAAATTTTTCAATCGTATTTTTTAGAATAGTTTCTAAAGTATTACCTATCGATTGATTCTTAAATTTAAATATATTTTTTTTAAAACTTTTTTCTACTTCAACGTATGTGTTGCCATATTCTTTTAATAAATGCATGCCAGTAACTGCAATAAATATATTAAATTTTTTGTTAAATTTTACCAATTTAATGATTGATTTAAGTTTTCCAAAATCTGCACGAGTACCTGTAACAAATAATATTTTTTTTTTCATACTATTTCAGATGTGTTTTTTTTATAAATGTATCTTTATTGATTTTAATTTTAACTTTTTTGCCTATTAATTTCTTAAAGTCTTTTGCTAAATAGTCACCTAATCCTGGTCTTTTGACCCAGATATTATTTTGATTAAGTTTTTCTCCAGGAAATATTTCTTTAATTGAAACGACTGATGCAAATGCAAAATTAATTGTTTTGGTCTCTTCTTTAAGACCTTCTTTCTTGCCTGGTCTTTTTGCCAAAGATATAATTTTACTTCCCTCTATTAATTTTTTTAAATCACTCGGATCCATTGAGCATGGTATATCTGGCCCCTTTTTTGATTTATCATCTACGAAGTGTTTTTCAATTATTGAAGCACCTAAAGCTAGTGCTCCATAACTAGAAAAATTTGAGTTTGTATGGTCTGATAAGCCAATGACTGCATCCTTAAAATTTTTTTTTAACTCACTTAAACAATTTAGTCTCACAAGTTCCGGGGGAGTTGGGTAAATATTTGTACAATGCAATAAAGCATAATTTACTTTATTTTTTCTCAATATTTGAACTGCAGGTTTTATTTGTTCAATAGAATTCATTCCTGTGCTTAAAATTATAGGTTTTTTGAATTTAGCAATGTGCTCTATAAGCGGATAGTTGTTACACTCACCAGAGCCAATTTTAAAAGCAGGCACATTGAATTTTTGAAGTCTATTAGCTGCAGCACGTGAAAATGGAGTGCTAATAAAAATTTTTTTCAAATTAATAATATGCTCCATCAATTTTTTTTCATCTTTTTCATTTAATGCGCACTTTGAGATTATATCGTAGATAGATCTATTGGAATTGCCTGGTTTTATCTTTCTTGCATAAGGTATCATTTCATCGTCTACAACGTGTGTTTGATGTTTTATAACCTCAGCTCCAGCTTTAATTGCTGAATCAGCTATAGCGATAGCTTGATCCAAAGAACCATTATGGTTTATACCTATTTCTGCAATAATTAGAGGGTCATACTTTTCTCCAACAACTCTTTTACCGATTTTAAATTTTCTATTCATTTTTATTTGGCTGTATAACCGCCATCAATAATAAAGTTTTGACCAGTAGCGTAAGATGACTCATCACTCATCAAATATGCAAGCATTCCGTTCATCTCTTTAGATTTCGCCATTCTATTTAAAGGGGTTCTATCAGAATATTTTCTATTAAAATTTTTGGTGTGATTATTGTAAACACCTCCAGGCGTTAAAACATTTACTCTCACTGAGCTGCTTCCAAGCCAAGTGGCCAACCATCTTGCTAAACCAATGACTCCTGCTTTGCTTGCAGAGTATGCTGGTATAGATTTAAATTTTTCATTTTTATAAATTTTATGATCAGGACCTACCAAACCGTAAGTGCTAGAAACAAAAACTAAACTACCTTTACTTTTTTTTAAAAATTTAATTGATTCTCTCGCAAGTAAAAAACCTGCTGTTAAGTTAATTTTTATGCTTTTTTCCCATAGTTTTAATGGGTATTTTTCAAATGGAGGAAAATTATTTTTTTTATTATTAATTAAACTTTCCTGAGTAGCAGCAGCATTTATAATCACGCCGTCTAAACCTTTATAAAAACTTGCAGCTTTTTTTACCATTTTGATAATTTCTTTTTCCTGAATTAAATCACAGTAGATGCTTTTAGCTTTTTTTATTTTTTTTAATAATTTTTCATATTTTAATGATTTAATATCAGAAACAATTAATCTCGCCCCATTATCATGAAAAAATTTCGCGTATTCTGAACCTAAAATACCTGAAGCTCCTACAAGCAAAATTCTTTTTTTTTTAAAATTAATCATCTTTTTTTACTCATTTTTAAAATATATTTAACCACTTCAAAGTCAAATTTGTTGTCAATATCCCATCCAGTGAATTGTTTTATTTCATGTCCAAGAAGTTTTCCTTCCATAAATGACCTTTTTTTGAGAATAAAATTTGGTTTTAAACAATAGATACTTGCTACATGCTCATAGACTTTTGGACATTTTTGACGTGAAAAAACATTAGATTTTGTTTTTTTAGATAAGGTAAGAAAATTGTATTTATTATATTCGACAAGATTGAAATAGGGATTTTTTCTTGCAGGAGTTATTGAAAACAAACCATCAAATAATTTATTATTTTTTCTATATTTTAAAAATTTATTTATCATTAATTTTATGTCAGAGACACTCCTGACTGGGCAAGTACAATCTAAATCTAAAAAAATATCATTAACATTCATCAAATTATTTGCGAGAAGATATTTTACAGAATGTTGCCAAACAGAGAACTTTGAACTATTAGAACCAGAAAGTCTCTTAGGTCTTAAAATTTGAATATCAACTTTTAGCTTTTTGGAAAGATTTAATATTTTTTTTGAATCTGAGTTGACTACAATTTTATGAACTTTATTAATTTTTTTTGCGTGTTCTATTGTATGTTGAATAAGTGGTTTTCCTAAAAGCTTTTTAATATTTTTATTCTTCAAACCTTTAGAATTCTGTCTTGCTCCAATGTGTATAATAATTTTACTCATAATTTAATTGCTTTACTAAGCTGATTTGATTTTTCCATTGCTTTTATAATCTTAGTTGTGTTTATACCATCTTGTAAATTTGAATATGGAAATGATGCAGATCGTTTATTATTATTTAAAAAATTTTTCATATAATCTTTAAACATTTTATTTCTTTGTGAACTAAAATTAAAAAATTGAGATTTTTTTTTATTTCTTTTAATTATAGTATTTTTAATAAGATCTATTTCATAAAAGTTAGACAGGGTAACGATTATAAGCTTTCTATAAAGTATTGGAGAAATCATCTCTAGTGAAATTGAGCAAGATATAGGTCTATTTTTGAAATTAAGGATTGTATTTGATATATCATTAACTTTTACTTTTAAAAAATTTGTACATTTATGATCAGAATATACTAAGCTCGGTTTTCCAATAATAAAGTTTATTAAATCTATTTCATGGGAAAGCTCCCAATATACTGATCCATATTTTTTTTGACCTGCAGAAAAAAGTTTTTTATAATTTGAATTTTTTCTCCAATCGTTTAAATTTTGACCACAAAGAAATTTTACTAAAAATAATTTCTTATTTTCTCTCTTTTTTAATTCTTGATGAATAAATCTAATTGCTGGATTATGTCTTAATTGATAACCAATTTTTACTCGATAATTATGTTTTTTCAAAAATATTTTTTTATTTATAAATTTTAAATCCTTGTCATAAGGAATTGGTTTTTCGCAGTAAATATTCTTTGATTCCACCGCTAATAATTTTAGATGCTTATTGTGTGTATTTGTACTGGAGGCAATTATAATATGAGTAAAATTATTCTTTTTTGAAAGACTCTTTAAAACCGTTATATTCTCTTTAAATTTTTTAACAAAATTTCTAGCTCTGCTCTCACTTTTTGAATAAACTGAGATTTCAGCTGACTTGTTTATTTTAACAATGTTTTTAAGATGTCTTTCAGCTATTGACCCTGTGCCAATGAGTAAAACTCTATTTTTCATGACTAATCGTTTGTTCAATTTTTGAACACTTTATAACGCTATTCTATGAGAGTAAACTAAATTTTAACTTTATTTCTCGTAAATAGAGCGCCTTAACTCCCAACCATTACTAGTTTTTCTCCAAAGATGCGACAAGTGTTGAAGAACCATACTTCTTAACAATATTATCAATAATTGATAAATCATCTAAAGCAGCAGTATTAAGAAAAACTCGATCTGCGCCTGAACTTAGCACTGTTTCGACTTGATTAGTATTTTTAATACCTCCTCCAACAAGCATAGGTAAAAAAATATTTTTAGATGTATCTTTAATTAAATAAGTGAAACATATACAATATACAAATAACTTAAATAATAAAAATCAAAATGATTAAAATTAAATTGCCATCAAAAAAAAACTTATCTTCAGTAAAAAACTATTTTAAAAAGCATAAAATATTAAATTTTCTAAAAAACGATAGCAAGACATTTGCACCTGACTTGATGGATTTATACTTCATTCATCAATTAATTATTTTAAATAAAAGAACTACCATTTTAGAATTTGGATGCGGTTGGTCAACTATCATTATGAAAAATGCCTTAGAGATAAATAAAAGTAAATATTTGACAATTTTAAAAAAACTTAGAAAAAAAAATTTTTTTGAAATTTACTCAGTAGATAATCAAAAAAAATACTTAAAAATGACCCAAGATAAAAGTAAAAAAATTTTAGGTAAAAAAAATAAAATTAATTTCATTTATTCCAAGAATAAAATGACAAATTTTAACAAAAGGTTTTGCTCAGAATATGAAAAACTACCAACTATTAACCCTGATTTTATATATTTAGATGGGCCTGACCCCAGCACTGTTTTAGGGAAAATAAATGGCTTTAATACAAATCACATAGAATTAATGCCCATGACTTGTGACATTCTTAAAATAGAGCATTTTTTATTGCCAGGGACCATTATCTTATCAGATGGAAGAACTGCTAATATCAGATTTCTGAAATCTAACTTTCAAAGAAATTGGACACACATAGATTTTTCTAGAAACGATCAACATATCCTTTATTTAAATGAAAAAAGTTTAGGAAAAATCAATAATCAAATTTTAAATTTTTACAGATAAATTTTAATTTATTATTTTTTTTAAAACTAAACTAAATGTTTTATTGTTTTCGTCATATGACATGATTCTGTCTTTAAATTTTTTATTTATATTTAACCAACTTTTTTCATCATAATTATAAACTTTATTAATAAGTTTTGTTATTGCATTGTAGTCATTCTTATCTGTCCAAAATGGACCACTTTTATTTAATTTTGCTGGCCATGCAAAATGTCTATTTTTTTTTAAAAAATCATTCGTAGGTCTTATGTCAAAAAAAGCAGTTTTTCCTCCTCTAGCAAAAGTTTCGTATAAAACCGTAGAGTCAATACCTAAAACAACGTTAGACTTATCTAAAATATCATAGGTTGAATTAAATTCATTTGAAGACCTTTTAATCATGTTCCAATTTTTATTTTCAAATATCTCATCAAAAAATTTTAATTCCTCTTGCCTTTGAAAAAGTTTATTTGTACATAAAATATGTAATTTTCTATTTTTGTCATTTGCGTATTTTTGAATTTTTTTAACAAATTCTCTCTCACATTGAAGATATTCTTTCATAGTTATATTTTTATTAATAATTGTTTCTTTTTTTTTAAATCGAAAAGTAGAAATATAAACTAAGTCATAGATTTTCTTTTTTTTAATTTTAGGTAAAGGTACGTCATTAGACAAAAAAGAACCTACAGGATAAGTTTTGCCTTTAAGCATAAGTGAATATTTTTTACCAATTTCTTTATTTTGAGTGAATATATAATCTACTTTATTTTCTAAAAATTTATTATTTCTTTTAAATTGATTTGACTCATTTGATCTAAAAGATCCTTGAACTAAGATTTTTTTTTGAAATTTATTTTTTTTGAGTAAATAAAAAATCTTATAATTATCTAAAAAAGTTAAAATAATTTTAGGATTACAAGCAGAAATATATTGATTACTATAATAAAGAAAATCAAATTTAAAATTTAATAAACATTTCATTAAAATAAAAAAATTATAACTTTCACCCCAAAGATGAAAAAAATTGATATCTTTAAATTTTAAAAATTTATATTTTTTTTTATTTAAAATATTTATATAACTTGGAGTACCAAATATTAAAATTTCCGATTTTTTTACTTTTGAAAATACTATTCTACTTTTACAAATCTTCTTCAAATTAATCAATAACCTGCCCAAAATTGTTAATATGTATTTAGGATTGATCATTATTAAACCTTTGTTATTACAAAAAATGTTTTTAATTTTGTCAATTTATTATATATATATACTTAACGTTCAAATATTGAACAATATATTAACTTATAATGATTAAAAAACAAGTATTAGGTACAGCTCAATTTGGTTTGGATTACTATGGTATTTCAAATTTTTCGAAAAAAAAAAATATAAATCAATTGATGCCTCTACTTCTGAATGCCTACAGAAATGGAGTTAAATTTTTTGATACAGCACCAGATTATAAAAGTGAAAAAATTTTAGGAAAGTTTATTGAAAAATACAAATTATATGACAAGGTAAATGTAATCACTAAAATTCCCAAGTTAAAAAAAAATAAAGACTATTTAAAACAAATTTCAGAGTCTATTATAAAATCTTACAAAAAATTAAAAGTAAAGAAATTGTTTTGTGTTCTGATGCATCATCAGAGTGATTTTAAAATGATTAAAAACGAGCAAGAAACAATTAAACTATTAAAAGAAAAATTTAAAATCAGGAATTTTGGTTTTTCCGTTTATGATTTAAATGAAGCAAAAAAAATATTAAAAAACTTCCCTAATGCAGCTCTTCAGTTTCCATATAATCTGATGAATAATGATTTTAGAAAAATAAAAAAAAATAAAAACCTATTTTTTGCTAGATCAATATTTTGTCAAGGATTATTAACTAGTAAAAAAATTAAAACTGCAAACAATGAATTAAATTCTTCATTTAAAAAATATATTAATTATATAAAACTCAATAATATTAATCCGGTTAAACTTTGTCTAGATTATGCTTACTCAAACAAAAAAATTGATTATATTGTTTACGGCGTTAAAGATATTCAGGAATTTAATGAAATAATGGAATATAAAAAGAATAAAAAACTAGATAAAAAAAAAATCAAAAAAATTCAAACTTTTTTTAAATTAAAAAATATGGATCCTAGAAAATGGTAGCTCAAATGAGAAGAAGACTTTTAATAATTCCCGCAAAAGGATATTCAAAAAGAATTAAAGAAAAAAATATAAAAAAATTTTTTGGTAAACCAGTAATTAGTTACGTTCTCAATAACGCAAAAAAAAGTAACTTATTTAATAAAATTCATGTTTCTACTGAGAGTAAAAAAGTAGTAAAAATTGTTGAGAAACAAGGTTTTAAAATTGATTTTTTGAGACCAAAGAAATTATCCCAAGATAAAATTCCTACTATCGATGTATTAAGGTTCGTTTATAATAAATATTTAAAATTAAAATATTCTTTCGATGAGGTATGGACAATTTCAAGCTGCACCCCTTTACTTAAAAAAGAGGATTTAATGAAAGCTTCAAAAAATGTTAATAAAAATAAAATTTTATTAAGCATCACTAAATTCGATGCGCCTGTGGAATGGGCTTTTTCACTTAAAAGTAAAGGCAATTTAAAGCCTTTGTTCCCAAAAAAACTTTTTGAAAATTCTCAAAAATTTTCTAAGAAATACCATGATGCCGGTGCATTTGCAGTTTTCCCCATTTCTTTCTTGAAAAAAACTAATATTAATTTAGAAAATAATTTTAAAGGTTTCGTTTTGCCTAAAGAAAGAGCTATAGATATTGATCATAAAGAGGACTGGAAACTTGCTGAATTACTATTTAAAGCACAACTAAAAAAATAACTATGGATAAAAGCATAAAAAAGATTTTTTCAGACATAGAAAAAACTAGAAGTAAAAATAATAAAAATTGGATGGATTTACTTAGGTTATCCTTTGAAAGTAACCCCAAAGAAACATTGAAAATTGTTTCGGAAATTTTGAAAAAAGATGAAAAGTTAATAAAGTTGGCAAAAAGGTTAAAAAAAAAAACAAAATAATTTTGTGCATAATAACTTGATAGAAAAAAATTTAAGTCAATACTTTCAAGATTTCTACATAACCAGATCTAGCTCAGGCACGTCAGCAATCATAGCTATTTTAAAGTCATTAGTTAAAGATTGTAATAAAGATGAAGTAATAATTCCTTCAGTTGTTTGTCCACCAGTAATGTTTGCAGTTAATTTCCTTTGTTTAAAGCCAGTATTTGTTGATATGGAATTGAACTTTTTTAACATGTGTATCAAAGATTTGAAAAAAAGAATTTCTAAAAAAACACTAGCAATTATTGGAGTACATTGCTTTGGATTAGCTGCAGACATCTATTCTTTAGTTAAATTATGCAAAAAAAAGAAAATCTTTTTAATAGAGGACGCTTGTTTGAATTTTGGCGGAAAATTCAACAAAAAATATTATGGCAGTTTCGGCGATGCATCAATTGTTAGTTTTGGCTACGATAAAATTTTACCAGAGAGCGGTGGAGCCTTAATGATTAAGAACAAAAAAAAATTTTTATTTATTAGAGATTTTTTTAAAAAAAATCCTGAATTTTTTGAGTCTAAATTAAATGAAAAAAAATTTCAAATTAAATTTGATAAACTAGAGGAAACTATTGATAAAAGAAAAAATAATGCCAAAAGTTTTTTTTTACAATTAAATTCGAAAAATATAATCAAACCAAAATTAAGAGAAGAAGACGTATATTGGAGATATCCAATAATTTACAAAAAAGATAGGGAGAAATTAATAGACAAAGCAAATCGAAAAGGGTTAATAATGACAAAACACTATCCGTCTATAAATAAGTTTCAATCTAACTCAAATTTGACAGTAGCTAACATTATGGATCAATCAATTTTAAACTTTTTTGTTAAACCAGGAACAAATGCTAAATATATTAATAATATTTGTTCACTAATTAAAAATGAAAAATAAAGTTTATAATATTTATAAAAATTTATATTTGAAATTCGGCGACAACCCAGCATCTGTAAAAGCTCGTACCTCAAAGCAACAACAGTTGAGATTTGAATATTTGGTAAATTGTGCAAATTTTAAATCTAATGACTCAATTTTAGATGTAGGAAGTGGACTTGGAAATTTCCTTTTTTATCTAAGAAAAAAAAAATTAAGATGTAATTATACAGGAATAGATTTTTACGAGCAATTTATTGAGATATCAAAAAAAAAATTTAAGAAGGATAGAAATTCACAATTTTTACAATTAGATATATCTCGTCATAAGATTAAAAAAAAGTACGATTGGGTAGTTTTGTCTGGGACTTTTAATGATAAGCACAGACGATCATACCTAGAAATGCTTAAAATTTTAACAAAAATGTTTAAAGCTTGCAGAAAAGGAATTATATTTAATAGCTTAAGCAAGTACGTAGACTTTGAGGACAAATCTTTATTTTATTCTCATCCTGATAAAATATTTAAATTTTGTGTTCAAAATCTATCTAAATACATAATATTAAAAACTGACTATCAATTAAAAAAAGGTACAATACCTTTTGAATATACAATGTGTATTAAAAAAAAATGAGGCTAAAAATAAATAATAGATTTATCTCTGAAAAAGACAAGCCATTTATAATAGCTGAAATTTCTGCAAACCATAAACATTCATTAAAAAAAACCTTTAAATTAATGATAGAAGCAAAAAAAATAGGAGTAGATGCTGTTAAATTTCAAACCTTTGATCTAGACGAGATGACGCTGAAATTAAATAAAAAAGAATTTTCAATTAAGAATAAATTTAAAACTAAATCTTGGAATAATAGGTCACTATATAGTATTTATAAGGAAGCTCAGCTTCCATTTTCTTGGCATAAAAAGATATTTGATAAAGCAAAAAAACTTGGTTTAATCTATTTTAGCTCAGTTTTCGATGAAAAGTCTTTAAAATTTTTGGAAAAACTGAAAGTCCCAATGTACAAAGTTGCTTCTCTAGAAAGCCTTCATTTTCCTCTAATTAAAAAAATTTGTGAAACAAAAAAACCAATTATAATTTCCACAGGGACATTATCATTTAAAGAAATTGAAAGTCTTGTTAAGTTTTTAAAAAAAAATAATTGTAAAAAATTTATAATTTTACATTGTGTTACTCAATACCCAGCAGATTATAAAAATATTAATCTTCAAACTATTGAACTACTGAGAAAAAAATTTAAATGTTTAGTTGGATATTCAGATCATACTAAAGGAATAGGTGTCGCCTTATCCTCTGTAAATTATGGTGCTTGCGTTTTAGAAAAACATTTTATGTTAAACTCAAAAGAAAAAACTTTAGACTCTAATTTTTCTTCAGATGTAAATGAGATGAAAAATTTAGTTTTTGAGCTAAAGAATTCATGGCTGGCAAAAGGTAAGCCAAAAATAAATATCTCAAAAGAAGAAAAAGTTTACAGAAATTATAGAAGGTCAATTTATGTTTCAAAAAAAATAAAAAAGAATCAAAAATTTTCTACTGAAAATATTAAAGTTATAAGACCAGGATATGGCCTTGAGCCTAAATTTTACAATAAAATCCTTGGTAAAAAATCTAAAAAAAAACTTAGAGCAGGTGATCCTTTAAAAAAAAGTATGATTAAATTTCATTAAAATAAAGAAAAATTCTTGTTTCTTCCTTTTTTTATAATGTTCAGAGAGTTTTTCCCTTCATTAAATACAAGGTCAAGAATACATGCGTAAGACTTAAAAGGAGGGAAAAGTTGTCTATAAATTGGATGATTATAATTATGCAAAAAAATATCTATTTTTTTTTTGATAAAGATATTTTTGTCTTCCTCGAGATAAATTTTTGAACCAGTGCTTGAGAGATATTTCCTCTCATTAAAAAGTTCACAAATTTTTATAATCTTATCACTCCTTTTTTTATTAATATTTAATTCAGATGATAATTTTATCTTAGTTTTAATTTTTAGTTCTTTTAAAAAAAAATTTATTATATTAATATTCAAATTAGCTAAATTATTTTCTAATATTGATTTCTCGAAAATTTCAAAGATATCACCTGAATATGATTTATAGTAATTAGATTTATTGTAATTTGTTTGAATAAATTTTTTAAATTTAATTGATAACCTATCAGAATTGATAATTTCTATTTTATTTAATTTTATTTTTGGCAATGATTTCACCGGGATTGTGAACCATTTTAGATCATTAGCTGTTTTAAATTTGTTTCTTTGATGCCAACTTTGTTTACTAAAATCTACATCATCAAGTATAACAAATACGTCAACTTGATCAATAATATCAAAATAACCAATCCATGGAAAAAAAGTTGGTTGAGATATAGCTATCATTTCAGTGATTTTATTTTTTAATTAATTTTTTTATAATATTTATAATTTTTCTTTGTTTAGCATTTGAGAGTTTATAAAATATTGGAATACTTATAGCTTGGTTATAGTAATTCATTGCATTTGTAAGATTTACTTTTTTTAAAAATTTATTTTTAAAAAAAGGATGCAAATGAATTGGTATATAATGCACCTGAGTTATTATTCCTTTTTTCATTAAAATTCTCATAAAATCATTTCTGCTTAATCCGATTTCCTTAAAATCTAAATTTAAAACATAAAGGTGGTTTGAACTTTTGTTTCTACTTTTTAATTGAGGCAAATAAATATTTTTTAACCTATTAAAATTTTTATCGTATATTCTTGCAATTTTTACTCTTTTATTGATTATTTTTTTAAGCTTTTTAAGTTGCGATAAGCCTAATGCACATTGAATATCTGTTATCCGATAATTAAAACCTAGGTCTTGCATTTCGTAGTACCACTGATTTCTTTTTCCATTAGTAAAACCAAGATTTTTATTTTTCCATAATTTAGAGTTTTTTTCTATACCGTGACTTCTCAATTTAAAAAGTTTATCATAAACTTTCTTCGAATTTGTTGTAATAACTCCTCCTTCACCAGTAGTTATTGTTTTTACAGGATGAAAAGAAAAAACAGTGATATCTGAATATTTACAACTGCCAACCATGTTGCCATCTTCGTATTGAGCACCAAAAGAATGAGCAGCATCTTCAATTACTGTTATATTCTTTTTTTTAGCTAATAAATAAAGTTCTTTAGAGTCTAGAGGACAACCACCTAAGTGTACTGGCACAATAGCACTTACCTTTTTATTTTTCTTAAGATAATTATCTAAATAAGCAACATCCAAATTAAGAGTGTCTTTTTTAATATCCAGGAAAATAGGCTTATACTTATTATGTATTATTGCATTCGCAGTTGATACAAAAGAAATAGGTGATGTAATTATCTCTTTTTTTTTACGGTTTTTTTTTAATGTACCAAGCGCAATATGTAGGCCTGCAGAACAGCTACTTAAAGCAATTGCATATTTAGATTTTACAATTTTACAGATTTGTTTTTCAAATTTTTCAATTAAAGGACCTTGAGTTATAAGGTTCTTTTTTAAAGCACTCGCTACATTTAAAATATCTCGATTATCAATAAATTGTCTTCCATAAGGTATTTTCATAGTTTATTTTCCTAATCGGTTAACCTTTTAAATGTAGTATGGCAAACTGGTCCTTTTAAAAATTTGATTTTATTATTTTTTTCAAACTTACTAATGTTTTTAAATATTGGCTCTAAATTTTTAATATATCTATTAATTAAATCTTTAGTATGCGTGGTTGATAAAAAAACTGTATTACTGGCTAAATATCCCTTTTTAAGCATTTCTTGGCTAATGTAAGTTTTATATTTGAGATTATTTTTGGAATGGAAATTAAATGATGTGATCGACTCAATTCCGCTTATATTTATTTTTACGTTATATTTTTTTGCTAAATCCAACCATTTTTCATTTAAATATTTTCCAAGATTAATAATTTTTCGCCAACTTTTTTCTTTCCTCATCACATCTATAGTTTTTAATCCTGCTAAAAATCCAACTCTTTCAGTCCAAAAAGTACTACTAATAAAAGTGTCTTCGGCTTTTTTCATAAATTTCTTCTTTCCAATTACAGCGGTAATAGCGTAACCATTGCCCAATGCTTTTCCAAACATACATAAATCTGGATAGACTTTTTGAGTCATATGCATGCCTCCAAGATTTCTTCTAAAGCCGGAAGTACATTCGTCAAAGATAAGAATTATTTTTTTTCTATCTGCCAGTTTTCTAACCTTTTTTAAAAATTCTTTGTCAGGTAAAGATGCTCGCCCTACTTCCATTTTAATGGCTGCGAGTTTATATTTTTTGGAAATTTTAAGTAATTGGTTGAAATCACCATATTTAAAAGGATGAGTTAATCCAGAGAGCTTTTTTGGTACACCATGAGGCTTCAATCCAGGAAGCAAGTGATTAGAAAGTTTATCTTTGTTTTTAAGATTGACTGAAAGATACCAGTCGTGCCAACCATGATATCCGCAAATAGCTATGTGATCTCTTTTTGTAGAAGCTCGAGCTATTCGAATAGAAATAGCATTTGCCTCTCCTCCAGATCTTGCAAATTTAGCCATTCCAGACCAAGGGTGTAATTTTATGAGTGTTTCAGCTAAAGCTACTTCTTCGGGACAATTAAGTGATGATATATTACCTTTACGTGAAAATTTTGTTACAAATTTATCAATATTTTTATTTGCGTACCCTAAAACATTTTGGCCAACAAACATCATCATATCTATGTATTTTTTTTCTCTAAATCCCAAATAAAATGTTTGTGAGCTTTTGAGAAATAATTTGGCCAACTGCCACCCGGAAGTGTCATCTCGGGCCTTTTTGACAATAGCATATTCCCACCAAGAATAATTTTTTTTGCCTTACTGTATAATTTTTGTCCTTTTTTCATTTTAATAGAAATTTCTCATTATATGTTCAATTTTGTTTTCACGCCCAAATAAATGCCAACCTCCATTTATTAAATTGGTATTTTTAAAGTCATTATCAAATTTTATAAATTGATTAAAATCTTTACAAGTCATTAAATAATGTCTTACTTCCTTCTTTTCAATAAATTTTCCTTTTATTTTAAATTCTAGTTTTAGATTATTCAAAATTTTTTTTAATTCAGCTTCGTTAATCGACTTTTCATTTTTATCAAAAAATGTCTCAACTGTAATTTTATATTTATTTCTTGTCTTATAAAAGTACACTCTAAAAATATTACTTTTATTTGTGAACACTTGAATATAAAAATTTTCTAAATTTGATTTATTTAAAAGATTAATTTCTGCGCAATATAATTTTACTTTAACCACCGGATTATCAAGAATACCATATCCTAAATCTTTTAAAATGTACACTGGATTAGCAGCCCAAATTATAAAATCAGATTCTACATAATTGTCTTTATTTAATATTTCTATTTTCTTCTTATTATTACTTTGAATTCTAATTTTGGAATTAAATTCAATTTTAATACTTTTATTTAAAAGTGAGTATAATTTTTTATAAAAAGTATTATTACCATTTTTAGGGAAACAAATTTTACGCTCTAAATCGTTTTTATGCTTTGGGATACCTAGTATATAGTCAGCATATTTATTTTTTTGTTTTAAATTTTTAATTTTATTAAGATCATTAATAAAACATACTCTTCCAATATTTAATAATTCTGCACAATTAAAGTGTAACTTTTTTGAGTCAAAAGAATTTTTTGTCAACCAATTTTCCAAACTTAAGGCTATATTATTTTGATAAGATTTTATTCTTTCGTATAAAGTCTGTTTTTTTTCTTTATCACTTATATCTTTAAAAGGTTTTGAAGTAACAGGGTGGGCAAAAAAATTATTAAACTCAATTTTGTTAAAAATATCAGTATATGAACCGTTGAAATTAAATTCTTTTAATTTTTTTGAATCATAGCAAACGTAGTTTGCAAATTCATTTTTGAATTCTTTATATTTTGTAATTTCTTTAACCCATTTAGTGTTTGGAAAGAAGTAATGAGGACCATTGAAAAAAAATTCTTTATCATTTAAAATGTCTGAACTCGTTCCCCCAAGCTTATCTCCTTTCTCAAAAAGTGTTACTTTATAACCTAATTTTGAAAGCAGAAAGGCGCTTATGCAACCTGAGAATCCTCCCCCAATAATTGAAATTTTTTTTTTATTCATACATAAATCTTGAAAACAGTTATTAAAGCCTTAAAATTTAAGCATTTTAAGGTTTTTTAAGAGTATAACGCTCTTAAATTATTTTTATACCATAATGTTAAAAGAAGTAAATCTCATATGTTCAAATTTTGAACAATTTATGATATAAATTAGTAATTAATTTATACACCTTTAATATTATGAGTGAAGATCAAGAAACATTAAACGTACTACGAAAAATTAAGTCTAACCCCAAATCGTCTCAAAGAAAACTTGCATCAGATTTAGGATTCAGCCTTGGAAAGCTAAACTATTGCCTAAAAGCCTTAAAACAAAAAGGATTGATAAAAATTAATAATTTTAAAAAAAACCCAAAAAAAATAAATTATATATATGCTTTAACACCTAAAGGAATTTCGCATAAAGCAAAACTTACTTTAAATTTTATGAAACTAAAAATGCAAGAGTATGATGAATTAAAATCTGAGTTTGAAAAAGAAAAAAATTAATTAACAAATTATTAATGTCCCTTAGACAATATTATCAATTAGCAAAAAATAGATTATTCCCAATTTGTCGAAGCATAACAGGTGATGGAGTTAGGCAAACTTTAAAAGAAATAAAAAAAAAAAATTCCAGAATTAAAAATTTTTGAGATCCGATCAGGCACCAATGTATTTGACTGGACAATACCACCAGAATGGAATGTAAAAGACGCTTATGTAGAGGATCATTCCTATAATAAAATTATAAATTTTAAATTAAATAATTTACATTTAGTAGGTTACTCAAAGCCAGTTAACAGAAATGTTTCTAAATCAGAGCTTATCTCTCATCTGCACTCACTTCCCAATCAAACAAATGCTATTCCATATTTAACTTCATATTATAAAAAAACTTGGGGATTTTGTGTCACTCACAAACAAAAATTATCAATAATTAAAAATTATAAAAATAAAGATATTTTTAAAATAGTTATTAATTCAAATTTTAAAAAAAAAGGAAAACTTACTTACGGTGAAGTTGTCTTACCTGGAGACAGTAAGCAAGAACTTTTGCTTTCAACCTATATTTGTCATCCTTCTATGGCAAATAACGAATTATCTGGACCGGTAGTGTCAATGAGTTTAATTAATTATTTCAAAAAAAAAAAATTGAAAAAGACTTTAAGATTTATTTTTATTCCAGAAACGATTGGTTCAATCACTTACTTGCAAAAAAATCTAGAACATCTCAAAAAAAACGTGGTCGGTGGATACAACCTTAGCTGCCTTGGAGATGAAAGGGGATATTCATTTATGCCATCTAAATTTGAAAATTCATTATCAGATCTAGCTGCGATGAGAGCCTTTAAAAAATTAAATTTGAAATATAAAAAATATTCATTTCTAGAAAGAGGTTCTGATGAAAGACAATATAACTCACCCGGAGTAGATTTGCCAATTGCTTCAATTTTTAGAACCATGTACGGAAAATATCCTGAGTATCATACTTCATTAGATAATTTCGATTTGGTAACCGTTAAAGGATTAACAGGAGGGTTCAAAGTTTTGAAGACATCAATCAATATCCTCTTAGATCTTACAATTCCTAGAACAAGTATTTTATGTGAACCTCAAATGAGTAAAAGAAATTTGTATCCTCATCTGTCCACTAAAAATGCATATCAAAGGGTAAGAAACTACATGCACTTTATACAATATGCTGATGGAAAAAATGACATTAGTAAAATATCCAAAATTATCAAAGTTAATTTAAAGGAAACACTCAAAATATACAGAATTCTAAAAAAAAAAAATGTCATCGAATAAAAATTAACCAATTTTATTGTTTTTGAAGTAATTTTACTTTAATGTTCAAATAATGAACAAAAAAAAAAGAGCAAATATGTTCGAAGGAAAGACAGTATTTATTACAGGAGGCACTGGTTCATTCGGTAATAAATTTGTAGAAATTTTTGCAAAAAAATACAAACCAAACAAAATTATAATTTATTCTAGAGATGAATATAAGCAGGATATCATGGCTAGAAAATTTCCAATTTCAAAATTTCCTTTCATGAGATATTTACTTGGAGATATTAGAGACCTAGAAAGATTAAAAATCGCGATGCGAAATGTGGATTATGTAATTCACGCAGCCGCATTGAAGCAGGTGCCTGCTGCAGAGTACAACCCTATGGAATTTGTAAAAACTAATATTCATGGAGCTGAGAATGTAATTAACGCAGCTATTGCAGCCAACGTAAAAAAAACAATTGCTTTATCAACAGATAAAGCTGCTAATCCTATAAATCTTTACGGAGCAACTAAATTGGCATCAGATAAAATATTTATCGCTGCTAATAACATTGTGGGAACTACAAAAAACAACTTCTCAGTTGTAAGGTATGGAAATGTTATTGGCTCAAGAGGGTCTGTTGTACCAATTTTTAAAGATCTAATTGATAAAGGTGAAACTTATTTGCCAATAACAAGTAATGATATGACACGGTTTTGGTTATCATTAGAAAAAAGTGTCAATTTTGTAATTTCTTGTTTTGAGAAAATGAATGGTGGAGAGATTTTCGTCCCAAAAATTCCATCTATTAAAATTGCAGATTTAGCTAAGGCAATGAACCCTAAAGCAAAAATAAAATTAATTGGTATTAGGCCGGGTGAAAAAATTCATGAGCAAATGTGTCCTAAAGAGTCTAGCAGTCACACATTAGAATTTGATAATTTTTTTATTATTTTTTCATCAGATGTAGATACTGATAAAAAAATTAAAGAATTTCAAAAAAAAATAAATAAAAAAGGCAAAAAGGTAGAAGAAAATTTTGAGTATAGCTCTGGAACCAATAATCATTTTCTCTCTATACAAGAAATTAAAAACCTAGCTTAAATCAGGTCTTAAAAAATTAATAGTAAGCTAAATGATTAATATTACAAAAAAACTTTACTCTTTACTTAACAAAAAACAAAAAAAACAAACTTTATTTTTTTTATTTCTTTTATTTTTTTCCACAATTTTTGAAGGGCTTAGTGTTGCGCTAGTTTTTCCTTTAATCAAAGTTGTAATTGATGAAGGGTTTTTAGCAATTATTGAAGAAAAAATTTCTTTTATAGAGATATCAAACTTAGGTTATGAAAATGTTGTTTTTTTATGTTTAATTTTGATGGTGACTGCTTATCTATTAAAAAGTGTTTATCTAATATTTTTTTCTTGGTGGAAAAGTAATTTTATATTAAGAATTAATAACGAGATATCTGGCAGACTTTTTAAAAAATATATTTATAGTTCTTACACATATTTTTTTAATAAAAATTCATCAGAGTTTATTCGAAATATATATTCAGAAAGCAGATATATTAATCAGGCTATAGACGCGTTGTTTAAATTAATCATTGAAGTTTTTTCAATATTAATAATTTTAATTGTTTTATTATATATAGAATTTGTAAGTACTTTTATGCTGTTTGTAATATTCACTATCTTTTTTCTTTTATTTAACATGATTTCATCAAAAAAAATTAAATTATGGGGTTTTCTAAAACAACATTATGTAGCTAAAATTTTCAAAAATATGCAGCAAAGTTTTGGATCAATTAAAGAAATTATTCTTAGAGGAAATCAAAAATTTTTTTCTAAAGATTTTGACAACTTACTTTTTAATTTAAATGAACAGGCAAGGAAACTAATGTTTTTAAGCGAGATTCCAAAGAACATGTTAGAGACAATCACAGTTTTAATAGTAAGTTCGTTAATATTTTTTTACTTATTTTATGACAATAACATTATAAACCTAATACCAGTTGCAGGTTTGTTTGGAGCTGCGGCATTGAGAATAGTGCCTGGTTTTAACAGAATTATTTCATGTAAGCAGGTTTTGGATGCGTGCTATCCTTCTGTTAAATTAATTCATGAAGAGTTTTTAGATGTTTCACAAAAAACTGAGGATTTAACTGAGAAAAAGAAACCAATTTTTTTTAAAAGTTCTATTGAATTAAATAAAATTGAATATAAATATCCAAACGCAAAATTTAACGTTATAAAAAGTCTTGATTTAAAAATAAAGAAAAACGATTGTATTTGTATTATCGGTAATAGTGGCTCAGGAAAAACAACTCTAGTTGATATTATCTCGGGTCTTTTAGTGCCTAATTCGGGAGAAATTTTTTTAGATGGTATTAAAACTTCGTTAAATACTAGTAGCTGGAGAAAATTAATTGGTTACGTAACCCAGACAGTTTATTTGACTGATGATAGTATAAAAAATAATATTTTATTTGGCCAGAGTGACTCAACTCAATTTGACAAAAAACAATTTGATCTAGCAATAAAATACTCCCAACTTGATGAATTAATAAGTCAATTACAAGATGGTGTTGATTTTAACGTTGGAGAAAACGGTATAAAACTCTCTGGAGGTCAAAGACAGAGAATTGGAATAGCAAGATCTCTTTATGCAAAGCCGGAAATTTTAGTTTTGGACGAAATTACAAGTTCATTAGATAATAAAACGTCTTCAAGTTTATTAGAGTCATTAAATAAATTAGCTGGAAAAATCACCATGATTTATATATCTCATAATAATCAAGTAATCAGCAATGCTGATATTGTCTTTGAAATCGAAAAGGATAATAATAACCAAATACAAATAAAAAAAACTTTGAATAAATGAAAAAAAGATCTTTAAATTCTTTTTTTTTAGCAAAGACATCTTTAGACAAAAATTTTAAAAAAAAAAACAAGTTTAATCTTGGTTATTTTTGTCTTTCAGATAATTGTGATTTAAATAAATTTTCTAAGCATAACGTTTTACAAGACCACTGGAAAAATAAAAATAACGTTCTAAAAAAATACAAGTATATTCAGACAATAACAGATGAAATTTTTTTATTATTAGTAGACTATTTAAATGAAGCACATAATAAGAATGAAAATGAAAATTATTGGAGGATAATCATATATCCCTGGGTATGTTTTTATGTAAGTACATTTTTTGATAGATGGGAAATAATAAACTACCTTTTAAAAAAAGAAAAAAAAAAAATATTTTATACTTACGAGCATGATACAAATAAAAAATTTAATGAAATTTCTAATACTCTAGATTGGTTTTATAAGTCTCAGTCAGATAAATTTAACGATAGGATTTTTAATGAAATTATAAAGTTCAAAAATACAAGAAAAATTAAGATAATAAAAACAAAAATCAAATTTTCAAAAAATAATATAAAAATTGAACAAAAGTCAAAAAAAAATTTCTCTGAAATTCTAGATATAATTATTAGCAAAATAGGCATTTACATAAATACAATTTTTTTTGATAAAACTAATTTTGAAAAATTGGATTTCATTAAAATATGTTTTAAAACATTCCAGATTCCTTCAAGAAACTTTAATATATTAAATGACTTAAAAATTAATAATTCTTATAATTATAAATTAAGAAAAAAATTAAATTTTAGTTTTAAAAAAGGATCTGATTTTAAATTATTTTTATATAATCAAATTAAAAATTATTTACCAAAATCTTATCTTGAAGATTTTAAAGTTTTAATCAAATCAAACCAAAAATTCTTAAAAAAAAGATTATTTATTGGATCATATTCAACTACATATTTAGATAGGTATAAAATATTTTTAGCTGAATCGAAACTGATTGGGTCAAGATATGTTTTTACTGACCATGGGGCTGGTATACATGCTTCCAATGACTCTATTTTTAATCATTTTTATAAAATTTCTGATAAGATTATTTGTCCTTCAAAAAAATTAGTTAAGAAAAAAAAACATAGTTTTATTGGATTTAATATATTTAAAAAAAAAAAAAAATTAAATCTTGAAAAAAAGCCTACGAAAGTACTAATAAATTTTCATGAGTTTCATAAATTTACATTCAGAGTTCCTGTTACTACACCACCTTTTGAACGCGAGGTAGAAAATTTTAAAAAAACTATTCAGGGATTTAAGACGATTAATAATAAATTAATTAAAAATTTTAAATTTAGAGGTAAAGGTAATTTTGGATTAAATTCTGAAAAAAGATTCGCTAAAATTTTTGGTAAAGGGAGTATTGAAAATAAGAGTCTAATCGATTTTTCTACTTCTATAAATGAAAGTAAACTAGTTATATGTTTTATTCCTCAGACTTCTTATATAGAATGCATTTTTAATAATGTACCAACTATTCTAATTGGAAATAAAGAGGGTTTTTTTGACACTAAAGAACGATTGCAAATTTTAAAAAAATTAAAAAAAAAAACATGTTTTTTAATGATATGAAAGAAGCGGCTAAATTTATTAATAATAATTGGGATATAATCGAAATATGGTGGAACAACAAGAGTTTGCAAAAGCTGAGATATGCATTTTTAAAGGAGTATTATGAGGTATCACAGGCATGTCATCAAAATATGAAAAATTTAGTGGAGCAAGAATTAAAGTTAATCAAAAATTAAGGTAACAAAAAGGATTTAAATTAGACAGATTTTCAAAGATGTGATACGTTCAAACTTTGAACAATAATAATTTAATTAAATAAATAAAAATTTCGTGAAAGTTACTGCTTTATTACCGGCACGGCTAGAATCAACAAGGGTAAAAAAAAAATTAATAAGGAAGATTAAAAATACTCCTATAATAATACATACTTTAAACAGAATAAGATTATGTAACAATATAGATGACATAATTGTTTGCACAGATAGTAAAGAAATAAAAAATTTAGTAAAGAAAAACGGATTCAAAGTAATAGTAACAAAAAAAAATTTTGCTAATGGAACAGAGAGAATTGCATCTATAGTAGGTAAAATAAATTCAGACTTAATAATAGACGTACATGCTGACGAAGCAATACTTGATCCTAAAAATCTTACTAAGTTAATAAATTTTCATAAAAATAATATGCATTTTGATATAATAGTTCCTCATAAAAAAAGTAATTCTCACGTTGATGAAAACGTCGTTAAAATAATATTTAATCAAAATAACAAAATAATTTATTTTAGTAGAGCTAAAGCTCCATATCCATTTAGGGGTAGAGGAAATTTTAATCATCATTTAGATATTATTTCTTTTAAACCAGCAGCACTGAAAAAATTTAAAAATTTTAAAAAAGGAAAATTAGAAAAAATCGAGGGAGTTGAGTTACTCAGGGCAATAGAAAATAATTTACTGATTGGTACTTTTGAAATTAATACAAAAACATTTTCAATAAATACTCAAGAAGATTTTAGAAAAGCAAAAAAAATACTTAATAAAGATAAATTAACAGCGAAATATATTGAAAAAATTATCTAAAATAAAATTGATTATTTTTGATCTTGATGGTGTTTTAGTAGACTCAAAAAACAATATGAGATCGGCTTGGAATTTTGTAAAAAAAAGAAATAAATTAGATGTTGAATTCAATGAATACTTTAAACATGTCGGAAAACCTTTTAATATTATTTTAAAGTCTTTAAGGATAATAGACAAAAATAAATTAATAGAAAAAGAATATTCAAAAGCTTCAATTCAGTATTTTGATAAAATCAAATTATATAAAAATGTTAAAAAAGTTTTAAACTTATTAAAAAGAAATAAAAAAATTGTAACAGCAATAGTTACTTCAAAAAACTATAGAAGAACCAAGAAAATTCTAAAATTGTTTAAGCTTAAAGTAGATTACGTCCAATGCCCTCGAAAGGGATTGCGTGGAAAGCCATATCCGGATCAGATTTTGAAAGTTGTTAAAAAATTTAAGATACAGAAAAAAAAATGTTTTTATGTTGGAGATACAATTTTTGATAAAGAGGCGGCACTAAGAAGTAAAATTAATTTTGTATTTGCAAAATACGGATACAAAATCGGAATTACAAAATATAAACATACAATTAAAAACATTTTTGAAACACTAGATTTACTAGATGAAAATAAGTAATTTTTTTATTTTAAAAAAAAACTGTGATAACATTTTACTAAACAACATTAATGATATTACTATTTCTAATAATGCGCTTAACATTATTAAGGGACATCCATATCATGTAAGAACTTATAAGAAAAGTTTTTTTAGAATTTTCCTAGACTTAATATCATATCTTCTAAAAAACTTTATTTATTTTTTTGCAGCAACTCTTAAGAGCTTCAAGTTTAATAGGAAAAATAAAAAAAAAGTTAAGGTGTTATTAATTTCCAACCTAGTAAATGTAGATCATTTGAATAAAAAAGATTACATTTTTTTTGATTTAGAGAGTAAATTAAAAAAAGCAAATATTAGTTATCATAAAATATTAGTCAATCACACAAAACACTCAAGGAAAAAAATTGAAAATAAATTAAAAGATATTAAAAATACTTCAGTTTTGGAATTTAATTTTAGTGATTTTTTAAGTTCTATTAAGATATTTAACAATCAATTAAAATACTTCGTTCTTTTCTTTTTTTACTCGATAAAAGAAAAAAATAAAGAAAAAAAAAAATTACTTACAATTTTAGCAATTGAGTTTTTAAATTTAAGTACAAAAAAAAACTTAAATTTATTTCTTAATTATAAAAAAATTCTCCACGAAATTGATTTTAACAAATTAATAATTCCTTATGAAGGCTATTCTTGGGAAAGATTACTTATTAAAGAAACTAAAAATAAAAATGAAAAAATTAAATGTCTTGGATATCATTTTTCAGCAATAAGTAAATATCAGCATTCAATTTTTAGAAAAATTAATTTTAATTATGAGCCAGATATTATCTATACTGCTGGAAATTTTGCAAAAAAAGAATTTAAGAAAACAACAAATCACAAGGTAAAAGTTTTAGGATCAGCTAGGTTCTTTCAAAAGAAATCAGATTATAAAAAAAAGAAGAATAACAATTTTTACTATAATTGCTTAGTGCTACCAGAGGGAATTAAATCTGAATGTGCTAAACTATTTAAATTTTCGTTTTTAGCTGCAAAGAAATTAACGGATATAAAATTTATTTGGCGCCTCCATCCGTCAATGAGTTATGAAAAAATATTACCTGATATAGGATTGTCTGCAAATAATTTACCAAATAATATTATTTTATCAGATAAAAGTTTCTTTAAAGATATTGAGGAAGCGAATATGTGCTTATATCGAGGCAGTACTTCTGCAATTACTGCTTTACAAAATGGAACGATACCAATCTATTTGAATGATCCTAAAAGTTTAAATATAGACCCACTTTTTGGTTTAAAAAAGTGGAAAAAATCAATTGTAAATTTAAATGATTTAGAAAAATTTATTTATGATAAAATTAAAAATTCAAAAAAAAATCTTAATGATAAAAAATTTGCAATTAATTTTTCATTAAAGTATTTTGAAAAATTAGATAATAAGTTGCTTATAAGTGATTTAAAAAATGTCAAAAAATATTAAAGTTGTTATCTTAGCTGGCGGTTTAGGGACAAGACTTCCTGAGTACACTAAGAAAATTCCTAAACCTATGGTAAAAATTAATGGAATTCCAATAATTATTTATATAATGAGCCACTATCTTAAATACGATTTAAAAGAATTTATCATTGCCACTGGTTATAAAGGCGAAGTATTTCAAAAGTATTTTAAAAACTTCAAAAAAAATGGTGTGCCTTTTGAAACAAAAATTTCAAAAAAAAAATGTAAAGTAACTTTACTTAATACCGGTCAAAAGACTTTAACTGGCGGAAGACTTAAAAGAGTAGCCAATTTTTTGAAAAAAGATGATAATTTCATGTTTACTTATGGAGATGGTTTATCTGATGTTAATTTGAAAAAATTACTTAAATTCCACATAAATAAAAAAAAACTAGTTACTATTACTGCGGTAAGGCCTCCAGCTAGATTTGGTGAATTAGAAATTAAAAATAAAATTGTAAAAAGCTTTAAAGAGAAACCCCAAGTTACATCTGGTTGGATAAATGGAGGTTTTTTTGTAGCTAAAAAAAGTTTTTTAAATTTGATAAAAGGAGACTCAACTATTTTAGAAAGATCACCTTTGGAAAAAGTAACTAAAATGAATCAACTTGCTGCTTATTTGCATTATAAGTTTTGGAAATGCATGGATACAAAAAGAGACAAAGATGTACTAGAAACTTTCTATAAGAAAAAAATATAACTTGAAAAAAGAAAATTTAATAATAATTGGTGGCACTGGATTTATAGGTTTTAACGTTATACAAAAATTTATAAAAAAAAAAAAATTTAATATCTTAAGCCTATCTTCAAAAATACCTTCAAAATCTAGAAAATTTAAAGAAGTCGATTATATAGTTTGCGATATTTTTAAAAAGAGAAAGCTAGAGATGCTTTTAAAAAAAAAAAAATTGATTATGCTATTAATCTCTCTGGTTACGTTGATCATAAAAATAAAGATAAAACTTATAAAAGTCATTATATTGGCTGCAAGAATCTTATTAAGATATTTAAAAAAAAAAAGATTAAAAGATTTATACAATTAGGCAGTAGTGTAGAGTATGGCTTTAAAAAGTCTCCTCAAAAAGAAAACTGTAAAATAAATATTAAAAATTTAAAATCTACTTATGGGAAAGCTAAACTGAATGCAACAAATTTATTAATGAATACTTATAAAAAAGAAAATTTTCCTGCAGTTATACTTCGACTTTATATTGCATATGGTCCACACCAGAGCATCAACAGGTTTATCCCAGAGGTAATTAAGTCTTGTTTGAAAAACAAAGAATTCAATTGTTCTCACGGTCAACAGGTAAGGGATTTTATGTACATTAGTGATCTCGTTGATCTAATCTATAAATGTCTCAAAATAAATGATTTGGATGGGAATATATTCAACGTAGGTTCTGGAAGGCAACAAAAAGTAAAAAATGTAATAAATTCTATTATTAAAAAAACTTCAGGTGGAAAACCACTATTTGGAAAAATTAAACTTAGAAAAGACGAACCATTGAAATTATATCCAGATATTTCTAAAGTTAAAAAATTTTTAAATTGGAAGCCTAAAATATCTTTTGATAAAGGACTAGATAAAACAATAAAGTATTACAAAAATGCATAATAAAAAAAAAAATATATTTTTTGGAAAAAGAGTTTTAATTACTGGTCATACAGGTTTTAAAGGATCCTGGTTATCTTTATGGATGCACTTATTGGGTGCAAAAGTTTTAGGAGTATCAAAAGATATACCAACTAGGCCTTCCCACTATAAATCTACAGGATTAGATAAATTAGTAAAAAGTAAATTTGTTGATATTGAAGATTTAAAAAAGATTAAGAAAATTATTAAAAATTATAAAGCAGATTTTATATTTCACCTTGCTGCTCAATCATTGGTAAAAAAATCTTATATAGATAGCCCAATGACTTGGAGATCTAATCTTATAGGAACAATAAATATTTTAGAGTCTCTAAGAGAGATCAATAAGAATACAAAGGTAATATTGATTACGAGTGATAAAGTTTACAAAAATATTGAAACAAGAAAAGGTTACAAAGAAGAGGATCTTTTGGGAGGCATTGATCCTTACGGAGCTTCAAAATCTGCAACAGAAATAGCGATAAAATCCTATATTAAAAGTTTTTTTTCAAAAAAAGAAAACAAGATACTTGTTACAGTTGCAAGAGCTGGCAATGTTATAGGTGGAGGAGACTGGTCTGAAAATCGACTAATACCGGACTGTATTAAAACATTCTCTAATAATAAAAAAATGTTAGTGAGGAATCCAGCTTCCACTAGGCCTTGGCAACATGTGTTGGAAGTATTAAGTGGTTATATTAATTTAGCTGAATATTTAAACAAAAATAAAAAAATTCACGGAGAGGCATTTAATTTTGGGCCTGATAAAAAAAATTACTCAGTAAAAGAAGTGTTAAAAAAAATTAGTACTTTCTGGAAGGAATTTAACTGGGAAACTTATAAAAAAAGAAAAAATTTTTTTGAAAACACTTTATTAAATTTAGATAGTAAGAAAGCTAGAAAGATTTTAAAATGGAAAACTAAATTGGATTTTACAAAAACTATTAAAATCACGATCGATTGGTATATAAACTACTTCAGATTTAGAGGAAACAAAAACAAAATTTTAAATAAATCTATCGAGCAAATTAAATTATATAAAAATCTAAAATAGATGATTAAGTCAAAAGAACCATTGATCAGTATAGTGATGAACTGCCATAATGGCTCCGAGTTTATAAATAGAAGCGTTAATAGCATTAGAAAACAGAACTATAAAAAATGGGAGTTAATTTTTTGGGACAATAATTCAACTGATAACACAAAAAAAGTAATAAAAAATATCAAAGACAAGAGAATTAAGTATTTTTCTTCAAGAAAATTTAACAATCTTTATTACTCAAGAAATCAAGCAATCAAAAAAACAAAAGGAGAGTATATTTGTTTTTTAGATGTTGATGATGAGTGGAAACCAAATAAATTAAATAAACAAATTCGAATAATGAAAGATTACGATTACGATGTTATTTTTTCAAATTACTTGGTGAAAAACGAAATAAAAAAAAAATATGAAAAAAAAATAACAGAGAATGAAATTGATAGTAAAAATATAACTCAACAGCTTTTAAATAATTATTTTTTAGGAATTTTAACAGTTATGTTAAAAAAGAAAATTTTTAATAAAAAAAAATTTGCTAACAAATATAATATAATTGGAGATTTTGATTTCTTCTTAAAATTAAGTTTAACTAAAAATTTTTATTTTATAAAAGAACCGCTTGCTGTTTATAACATTCACAAGTCAAATTATTCACTAAAAAATTTTCCTGAGTATATAAAAGAGTTATCTTTCTGGATTAACCAAAATAACAATAGATATTTTAAAGATCATAATTTAATTCATTTGAAATATTTATTATTCAAACTTAAAATTAAAAATTTATTAAATAATTTAAGGTATTTTATGGGCATGTAGTTCAGTGGTAGAACGCTACGTTGACATCGTAGAGGTCATAAGTTCAATTCTTATCATGCCCACCAAATTTAACTAATTGCTGATAAATCAATTAAATTCTTTACATGTTTGAATTTCTATAATAATATTGTTCAATTTTTGAACATAAATAATAAATGATGATTAATAAAATAAAGATTTCTGATTTTGGTTTCGATACTTTACAAATCGAAAGTACTGCAGCTTGTAACATGGCTTGCTCTTTTTGTCCTTATCCATTGAAAGATGATAAGACATCCAAATTAAATTTAGAAGATATATATAATCTGCTCGATTCAATTGATCTAAGTGATAAAGGATTTAAGTATGTAACTTTTTCGCAATTTAATGAACCGCTGTTGGACAGAAGAATTTTTGACATATTAAGATACTGTAAAGATAAAAACATTCCAGTTCTGTTTATTACAAATGGTCTTTTATTAAACAAACAACATAACATTGATAATCTTTTAAAATATGGATCTGAGATTAAAATTTCTTTGCAAGTCTTGGACTCAAATAAGCATAAAGGAGCAAGAGGATTAAATTTAGAGTTAGAGCGTTATTTAGAAACAATTACAAATTTTTGTTTACAAGCAAAAAATAAGAAAGGGATTAATATCACAATTGACCTGGGATGTAACTTTAACGATAAAAAAACAAACTATTATTTAAAAAAAATTTTTGGAATTCAGGTTGGAGATCCATCAGTACCAAAAAATTTAACAGATACAATGAAAATTTTTTCACAATACGCAGGTTATTTTTACGATATTTCCGATAAAGATTATAAAACAACATTAAAGGAACTAAAAATACCCAGAAAATATTTCAAACCAGAGTACTTATTACAAGATGGATATAAAATTTTTTCTAACGTAAGTTTAAAAATAAAACCTTTCTTATACGGAAGAAGAATAAGTGAATTTTACCCAATAAATAATAATTTTTCATGTGATAGCAAAATTCTAGCAGTTTTGGCTGACGGAAATGTCGTTCCTTGTTGTTTAACGTACGATGATACAATCTCGATGGGTAAGTTTAAAAATAGTAATTTAAAAGAATTATTAGTAAAAAGTGAAAATTTTTTAAATAATTTAAGAAATAATAATTTAGAAAAGCATGATCTGTGTAAAAAATGTTTTGGAGAACCAACAAAAAGAGGAGCGGCAATGAGAAATATTTGGAATGCTTTTCCGCAAAACTTAAAAAAATTTTTTGAGTCTATCGGTGTAACAAGCTAATTAAACCTTACTTCAATAAACTTAATTTATGTCCAACACTAATTAGTATTTTACCAATCAAATTTAGCAATTTATTAAGAAATAAAATTTTTAAAATTTTTCTAATAGCAGATTTTAATTTAATATATTTTGGAGCGTAATCTTTATATAAACCATAAAATTTTTCACCAAGCCTTCTTATCTTGTTAAGCTCTTCCTTTATATTACTTTTACTTTTATCAAAACTTCTCTTTGTTAATAAAAAATGTATCCATTCTTGATTGAAGCTGGGTTCAGAAACAATTACTTGCCAATTATTATCATAAGGATAATCGGCAATTCTGATAGGTTCACCAACACTTGTTTTTTCATATCTATTAATATTTAAAAAAAAACTGTTTTTGTGAGAAAATTGTTCGATAAATTTAAAATAAAACTTTATTATATTAGAGTTCATTTCCATCATTGATCTAGCATTTATGAAAAAATCAATTTTAACTTTAGAGTCAATTTTACAATCAGGTGTTAAAATAAAAATATCATTTTTAATAAAATCATCATGAGATAGTATCTTTTTATTTTTAAAATCTTCAAATAGATATATTTTTTTTTCAGGAAAATTTTCTTTTAAATAATAAGCAGTCATTAAATTAGCTTCTGGCAAATCTATTGAAATTAATTTTGTATTGTAATTTTTGATAAATAGTTCAGAAAAACTGCCAAATCCACCACCAATTTCACAAATATTTGAAATGTTGTTTTGTTTTAAAACTTTTTGTTCAACTGTATTAAACCAATGAATATGTATTAATTTATTATAATCAATTAAAACATTTTTAAATTTTATTAAAGATTTACTATTTCCAATATTTTTTTGGGGAAGATTATTAATCACATATTCTTCAGGAATTTCATTAATTAATGATGCATATGTACTAAAATTAAAATTACTTGTTTGATCATCTAAACCGTCACTTAGAATATTATTAGCTCTAAAATTAGTTAAATTATCCAAATTAAATTTTCTAAAATTATAAGTAAGCCAATGTCTACTTTTTTGGCTCTTATTATTTTCATCTCCATAGAATTGTTTTGCACTTAATTCGAAATTTTTTATCAGATCTAAGTTTTTAATTTTCATAAGTTGATAACATTAACTTTACATTGCTTAGTTTTTACATAGATTTTTCAAAAATCTCATTAATAATATAAGTTAAATAAATTTTAGCTATATGGTAGTGAGAACGCAATTTTTTCAGTTTTTAGCCCTTAATCGCGTCTTTACAATTAGTTGATAAGATAATATAAGAATTTGCCTGGTGATTATTGCGAAGGGGCCACACCCGATCCCATTCCGAACTCGGAAGTTAAGCCCTTCAGCGCCGATGGTACTTTGTCTTAAGATATGGA
>MDTB01155808.1_pt1 | contig 34790 bp, 20 predicted proteins | sample 811161 | NCBI WGS metagenome assembly MDTB01 (sample SAMN05326650, study PRJNA326480) | marine metagenome | isolation source: seawater | place: Mediterranean Sea | collected 2009 | reverse complement strand
GAGTCGATCCGTAAAGTGAAAATCGTGGAACACTTTGAATTGATCGGTAGTGGCAAGTTGCGTCGCTTGGAGGTCATTCAGCCATGTGGAATCTAAAATGTTATTTGGTTTAGCAACGACCGAGGTCTCTTTTGTAGCAGTTACCCGCGCTGCTGAATCTTGCACTGATTGTTCTTTGCCATTGCATGCCAAAAACAAAATCGCAGGGCTAAGTAAAAAAAATACCCGCGTTGAGAGCAGGGAGAAAAAATTGTGAGGCATTATGCTGGGTGCCTTAAATTTGAGAATAAAAATCGATGAAAAAGTTATAATGCTATTCACAAAAAGTGCTCGTTCAGTGAATGTATGTATCCGTGATCGATTCATTGCCGCAGGCATAATCCCAAATATTTAGGGTGCGTCCCTTGTTGGTCGATATCCTACATCGGAATACTCCTCGGCAAGAGGAGCATAGTTTTGATCGAACCGCGGATTGGGTGCGTGCAGCACATTCGTCTCAGGGTTAATCGTATTTCTGAGGTCCATAATTTTACCCTCAATCCAACAACCATTGACTCCAGTTCCATCAACAATATCGATTTCATAGCGGTTGCCCTCTGAAATACCTCCTGAGGAAATATTCTGCCAGAAGATACAATCCTGATAAATGTTCGCCGTGCCTTTATCATCGACGCCGTTCCAATTTCCAGTGAAAGTGCAGCGAATAATTGTCGCTTTAGAACGACGAAAAACAGTCAATGCACCCGACCCATGTTTTTTGTTGTACTCATTGCCCGAGCGTTGACCAATGTAGTCTTCGCCCGTGTTTGCGATGTTATTCACGAATAAACAATTTTCAATAACCGCATTGCCGCCTGGTAGAACATCGACCGCTGATCCGGTCACCTGACTTCTATTGTTGCGGAAGATACAATTTTTTAAGAGTGGTGCTTGTTGGTTGAAGCCTTGGTTTTCAACGGAAACGCCACCTGCACAAGGACTGGCATAATTGTTGTATATTTCAGTGCCTTCGATGGTTGGGTAGGATCGACCGAAGATTTTAATTGCCCCACCATCGGAATAAAAAAATATTCTTTTCTTTAACGGCGAATCACTCGGAAGTTGTTCAATGCATACAGGTTTGTCCGAACGGGTGACAAAGTTATTCGCCCCCGTAATATCAAATCCTCGAAAGATCGTTTTGCGGGAAATGCCGTCTCCGAAATAGACGACATGATTCACAACGGCAGGGTAACTCGCTTCACTACGGTCTGCCAGTGTTGGATTAGCCGCAGTTAAAATGACCTTTCCAACCGCTTCCAGAGTAATTCCGTCATGCGCCGAATTAAAGAAAATCAACGCCTGCGAAGGCTCCGCTGGCTGATAGATCCCTGCATGAACGAGAACGCGATTTGCGCTGTTATTTTTTGCAGCTGCATTGAGCGCGCTTTGAATCGATTCGCCCGGATAGACGTGATAGACGTTTTCAGAATCTGGAAATTGATTAGGTTCGCTACGCGCACAACCGGAGACAGAAATTATCAATGCGATGGCTATATAAAGCGACAGCAGGCTTTCAATGAATCGCACGGTAGTTTTCATCTAAAGAGTAAAGCCAGGTAGAGATGAATCAAAATCTATTTATGATTTGGTGACGTACGGTAAGGCTTGTTGTTCTCATAGAGCTTAAGTCTTGCTTTTAGATCAGCCTTCATTTTTTCAGGCGCGTAACTAACGGCCCGTTTTTGCCATTTGACAGCGTCATTAAATCGACCGCTTTCCGCGTATGCCGCTGCCAGCGTATCTAAAGCACCATAATAGCTCCACTGCGATAACTCACAAGCCTGTTTTGCATACTGGATTGCTGACTCTCCATCTCGGTGTGCACTGTCTGAGCAGGTCGCCAATAACCAGGCTAAATTATTAAAAATTTGAGGAGCTTCGTTCTGGTTTAATTCGATAGCTTGTTTGTAGTCGTTTATCGCGAACGCAAAATTATTGAGTGCAGCGTAGGCCATTCCACGATTGTTATAGAGTTCCGCATCTGGCGGTAATAGCTTAATCGCTTGGGAAAAATCGTGGAGACTTTTTTCGTACATTGTGGCCCGTAGTCGGGCAATACCTCTCCGTTTATAGGCTGGTCCATACTGAGGCTCGCGACGGACAACGGGGGCGAAATCTTGCAGGGCTTCTTCTGTTTTTCCTAGTTTCACCAGACAGATTCCGCGTTGGAAATACGCTTGAGTGGAATTCGGATCTAATGCAATCGCCGTATTGAGATCTTCAAGGGCTTCGTTGATTTGACCAGTTTTCATTTCGGCAATCGACCGCTGTAAATATAACTGTGGGTCATCGGAAGAAAGCTCGATTGCTTTATCATATTGTTGCTTTGCCAGAGCAAAATTTTTCTGAACTAAATAGATGCCTCCCAGATTTACATGCGTATCTATCGAGTCCGGATTCATGCCAAGTATTTTCTTGAGATAAACTTTTGCGGCTTCAAATTGGCCTGCTTCGCTATGAGCCCCTGCCGCAGCACTCAATGCTTTTTCAGATTCCGGTAAAATGGCGAGTACCTGTTTGTATTGTGCGGTTGCCCGTTCAAGCAGACCAGCTTCCTGTAGTTTGTGCCCATATTTAAAGCGACCGTCGGCTTCCGCTCGCTGTAACGCCTCACGAGCAACGGGCTCAGGCAGAGAGACGCCACCTAAAGTGGACGCTTTTTCAAATTGCGATAGAACATCTGTTTCGTCCGCTCCATCCATCTCGAGAATTTCACGGAAATCTACCGGACCACGGTGGATGGCAGTTAGGCGATTACGATGATCGAGCAGAATACTGAAAGGCAACGGGAGTTCACTATTTTCAGTTTTGAGAATATTGATGTTTTGTAATTGCTGGATCAATGCGCTATCAGCTCGCCCGGATCGGAAGAAAAATTCCATCGAATCGAGAATGCGGCTCGCCTCTTTTTTCTCAAGAGGGGGACCGTTTAATCCGTCAACTGAAAGCGCAAGAATATTGAGTCCGGAAGAACGAATCTGATCTTCATTTGTGGCAAGATCTTTTAGTTCCATCAGGCAGGATGGACACCAACTTGCCCAGAAGACGATCAAGAGATCCTCCCCCTTTGTTGCCTGGATCGGTTGTTTCTTTCCGCCCCATGTTTCGAAAAATAAAGGAGGAACTTCTACTCGTGTTGCCATTCGAAACGTGCCGTCGCTTCTTTTTTCAGGTTCTTGCTTTTCGGGCTGAATCGCTAATTTCCTTTGGGCAGGCTGAATCAAATCCGCTATCCCCGAGTGTTGTACTAGGAAATACCTATTTCCCGCTTCGATATTGGTAAACGTTTCCTGCTGGCCCCCAGGCCAGCGCACAATGACTTTTTCAATATCGCTTGTGAGAGGTATCCCAAAATGAACCCATTTTGAACTTTGTGACAAAAAGCCTTCGCCAGCGCGCACCGTTTTGATCATGCGATCGTTTTTCGGTGAATCTGCAATTTGTGGTTGACGCGTCTGGCCAGTTTTATTTTGCAAAAAAACTTCGACGCGAGCTCCAATCGCATCGCGATTGGTTTCCTTCCCGGTACCAATAAGATGGAACGATAGAAAATTCTTTTTATTAGGGGAATTGTTTTGGAGAAATCGCAACCGAGGAGCACTCCGGTTTGATGTCCAGAGGTCCAGGTCTCCATCTTGATCCCAATCCGTAACAGCCAGTGCGCGTCCATCGTCAGGAAAGTCGAGGCCGCTGGACCCTGAAATATTTGCGAATCGACCAGGAATGGTTGGCTTGAAGGTTGTGTTCAAGTAGCAGCAGTTTCTCTCGTTCCCACTAAAAGAGCGTCCGCCTGCGAACATGTTATTAAACTGCGCGCGGGCGGTCTGCCGACTTTTTGTATCCTGATCCATGGAGTCATTAAATGAATTCGACACGACCTGTCGCCAAAAGAAACTTCACAAATCGCCACTGTCCGCATCTTTAGTAATAAACCCATTGGCGATGAGTATGTCGTCCCACCCGTCGTTGTTGATGTCGGCAAATAGTGAGCCCCATGCCCAACGCCCCATTTCAACTCCGGCCTGCTTGCTGACATCTTCAAAGTGTGAATTGGTTTCATTCTTTAGTAGCGTGTTTCCCCGGGCAAATCTTTGCAATCTCTGTTTTACTTCAGGCGGAGCATTTTTTTTGAATTCGGGCTGGAAGGCAATTCGATTGCCTGCTGCGGACCACATGTTGCTGATATAGACATCCATCCGCCCATCGTGATCATAATCACTCCAACTGACGGACATCCCACTCGCAGCATCCTCAGCACCTACATCTGCAGCAATGTCCTTGAACGTTCCACTGTCATTTCGATAAAGATTGTCTCGCCCATAATCATTGGCGACATAGAGATCTTGATCACCATCATTGTCGTAATCTTCCCATGAAGCGGCAAAAGAAAATCGTGTGTTATTTGCGTCTAATCCGGATGGTTGCGTGATATCGATAAACGACCAATCTTCACCGTTGATGTCGTTTCGCAATAGTCGATTTTTTCCGCCGACATTCGCGTCGTGATAGACAAACGCGTTGCCGGATGCTGGCAAACCCGCTGATTGCCGCTCGCTCAGTTGCTTATCTGCATAGTATGAAGTCGTGTAAACATCAACATCGCCGTCGTTATCAAAATCCGCTGCAGCGAGTGCAACCATATCATCTCCAGTGGGCAATACTCTGCGCACCGTAAACTTGTTTCCCTCGTTGGAGGCAATCACAACACCTCCGAGAAAATTGGTCAAAAGATCCTGATCACCATCGTTGTCCAGGTCGACAAACAATGCGCTGCGACTTGCTTGCAACCAATCACACCCCCACTCATGTGAGACTTCAAGTGCTGTACCATCTTGCTGCTGCAAAAAAAGTCTGTTCGGTAGTCCTTGTTCTTGACAAACATAAAGGTCCTCTAGCTGGTCACCATTGACATCTGCAATTGCGATGCCGGGGTGCCCCATCATTTCTGTAATCTGATAACGCGTGTATGGTACGCCTAGCATCCAATAGCCATAACCTCGTTGGAACTGGTCTTCGAAGCAAGGGTTTTTTGAAAGAAGGCTGGTCGTACAGTCTGCGAAGAGTGGTCCACCTGAAACTGTGGACTTTACTTGTTCAAAATCGACCAGCTTGAGTTGTTCAATAAGAGGGCTTTCATTTGAATCGACTTTCCATCGAGTCTCCCACGTAGCGTGTTGCTCGATAGCCCCGTTTTCTTTAAGGCCAATGATTTCTACATAATTTCGGGTTACCGCTTCGTTGCCGTCAAATTGAACCCGAAAAATTTTAAACTTGGTTCTTAGTTGACTTGCCCCTTGAAAGGGTTTGCAAAGACTTCGGATAGCTGCCTGGAAGCCACTTGCTCCTTGATAGTCTCTGGTTCCGGACGCGATCTTTTCCTTTTGCTTTAATTCGGCTCGCTGGACCTCGAAGATCTGATCCTGATAGATGGTAGATAATTGGACCGGCAATAGAGGGGAACACTCAAAATCTTTTACCACAATGCGATTGAGTTCATCGCGAGATTCATTTGAATCGGTATTTATCTGCTCAATAAAACTACCGATCGTTTTCAGCTTTTTAAGCGCGGCAGCCGTAAAGGCTTCAGTTGCCCAACCGTCACTTTCCGGATTGTCTAAAGACTCCCACTGTTCTTTCAGGGCAGTCGCATCTTTCGTTTTTAAGACCGATTGTTTTTCACTGCTTGTAGAAAAAGTCTCAGTTTTATCCGTAAACGATTGATTTTCGGAAGACCGGTCCCTGGAGACTCCGGTCGGCGTATCTTCGGCGGAAGAATGTGTACAGAAAAAGAATCCAGATACAATTGCGGGCACTGTCAAAAGCAACCCTAAGACAAGGCTTCGCTCGCAACGAATAAGTCTGGAATTAGAATTCATAACACAGCCATTGATCGGGGTATTCCGGTATTGAATGGGTAAAAAAATGACCAGTTCGATTAGAAGTTACGACCTCTCTTTTAATTATCATACACGCAATCAAAATTTCCGTGGAATGAGCAGAAATCGAAATCCCCAATCGCCTGATTTAATTAAGGATTCAGCCCAACCAGACCCTTGAACCTTTGTTATTACACAAATTGCTGTTTTGGAAAAACAGGATCAAACTCTTTGTTGGAGGTGTTTTAAATCGAGGATCATTGTTCGCATCTTATCGGTCCGCTCGGCTTTAAAATGGCGTCGTGCTATTTTTACCCAGTCGGCATACGATGCTTCATCGATAACAAATTCGAGTTTCGGGCGACCGAATTCTGCCGACACTTTTGATGCTCCGCCAAGTAACCAGGGCGTGGCCCAGCCTTTTCGGTATTCAGGTAGAACAGCAATTCGCGTCACAACAAAAGTTGTTGGGTCTTTTATATAGCCGACGGCACAGCCAATAATTTGATCACCCTGAACGAGGACGGGGCACTCGGGAAGATGGAATTCGCCGGGAGTATCTCCCGCACCATCGGCAAACCATTGTCGTAGAAAAGAATCAGCGTCTTCGAAGGGTATCTCACCCAAAGAAGTGAGTCGCGTATCTGTCGGCACTTTTTTTCTTTCCCGATACCGATCCAAAAGCCCTAAGCCGAGATCACGCGTTTGTTCACTATTAATTTGATAGATGTCCTGGCATTTAAATTCCTTGAATTTAAATGCCAGAAGATATTCGTGCAGTGAAAAAGATTGTTGCTCACTACGGAAAGTAAATTTTATTTGCTCCGCTTGGCCTGATATTGCTCGCGCTAAAGCTGCTCGTAAAAGCCATATTTGAATTTTTTCGAGGGATGGAGCATCGGTGTTCTCACTACTATCAATACCGAGACTAAATCGAAGTCGCAAGGAACGGGGCTGATCCATCGTCCACTGAATCATTACAGCACCTGCCAGTTTTCGCGTTCCCACAGGGTGTGCTACAAAAATTTCTTTTTCAGACACAGCTGTAAAAGGTGAAGCAAAAGACATGTTCAAGATGGCAGCCTGATCCAATGGCTCTGCAGGGCGAATGACCCATCCTAAATCAGAGGCTTCCTTCAGAGTGTTAACCTCAAGATACTGACCCAGATGACTATCGTCTGAACTTTCGGCTTGCTTGAGTTCGGCTTGCTTGAGGTTGGCGAAGTGTTGATTTAATTGACTGTCAGCTGCCTCTAGTGCATCAAGAAAGGTATTTCGATATTGGTGGATCTCATCAAGGCAGTCTTTTATTTTATCTGCTTGCGCTGGCAGTCCACCTAATTGCGGGTGCAGTGGGGGTGTGAGCGAACGCCATGTATGTTTTGTCGAGTCTCGAATTGCCTCGTTCGAATACTGCTCGAGCCATTCCATGTGATCGTGGGCGAGTTTGTGATTGGGGTTCAAACGAATCGCAGTTTGATAGGCTTCGATTGCACGTTCATTTTCCCCCAGCTGCGCCATGGCTCGACCAAGCGCTAAATGCATGGCGGGTTCTGCAAAGTTGGCGCCCACTGCATCCAGGGCCGCCTCTGCGGCTTCCTCAAATTGCTTGCAACGTAAAAAAGACTCCGAGAGGCCTAGATAAGCTAAAGGAAGACATGGATCGAGTTCCAGGAATCGCGAAAAAGATTTTCGGGCCTGTTCCGGATGATCAAGCAAAAGATAAACCTGACCCAAGTAGTAAAACAGAATAGGAAAGGGAGGATTATTTGCTTCGGCGGCTTCAAACAGTTCTTTGGCTTGATCAAGAGACCCATGATTGAGTGCCACAAAGCCAGCCATAAATTGCCCGACGGCATTATCGGCATAGACGCTCGATAACGGTTGCATCAACGCAACTGCTTCTTTTAGATAGCCGGTTCGATAGAGTGCCTCTGCCACCATATAGCCTCGCTGGGCTTCAAGTGGATTGGCATGATAAAGGCGAAGTAACAAAGGCAGTGCTGCCTCACGACGGTCAGATGCCAACTGGACGGCTGCCAGAGTCCATAAATTTTCTTTTTCTACCTGACGCACCGGTTTATGAGAAAATGGTTCTGTAAATGCGGCAAATTGCGCCCCGCGCATTTCCATGTTGAGGTCAATCGTTTCCTCGTCTTCTTCCGGATGCGTCGAATCATTTCGCTTGCCCTTAGCGACGTTATGCTCCGCGTAATCTTGCACGGCACACCCATCCAGATCACTTCCCAATTCCAATCCGCACGAGCGAATGATAGTGGGGCAGATGTCGAGGAATCCAATTTCATGGAGCAATTCGTCAGAAGGCATTTGTTGCTCGCGCATCAAAAACATTCCTTCCCCACGATAAATCGATTCTAGATATCCACTGTTTTCCGTCTCTTCCAATGCTGAAAAATCAGTTTTATTCAGTATTCCCCAGGGGGAATACAAAATAATACTTGCATCATCCCCTGCAAGTTCAATCAATCTACCGAGTAATGCATCGCATAGCTGAACGGCAGCGTTAACAACTTCTGAAAACAGGTGTACCGCGATTCGATAGCGGTTCTCTTGTTCGGAACCGCTGGTACCTTGCGATGGTGGAACATGATATTGAAAAAAGGTTCTGCCAAGGAGTTCAATGAGGTCATATGAAACCGCCATGAAATCCCAGGAGGTGTTTTCCATCAGATGGGTTGCGGTTGCATGAACCGAAAATGTTTGAGCTGCGGCAACTCCAATATTGATAAGCTTCGGATCGCCCGCATCAAGCTCTCTGAACCGCGGCACAAAAGTACTCATTACGTCTGCGTCGATGTCTTGGAGTGTGACAATAAATTGCGAAAGAGATTCCAGTTGCGATTCCGGATGTACGCTCACCAGAGGAACTTCAAATTTTTCTTCGTAAGTTCCCGGAACGGTTTCGAAGAAACTAGGTGCTATAAATGTGCCATTAATTTTTTCAGCTGGCCCGGTTGTGGGGAAATTGACCACGTTGCAGTTGAGGCCCTTGTCACTCAGTGTGTCCCAGATTGCATCGACACGGCGACTTAGGCTTCCAGTGGGCTGAATTTGATCTTGTGGGCCGACCTCCAAGGGGCCAAGAACGCCATGCCTATCGGCATAGGTACCGGTCGCCACCGAGTTGTAGACAACATGCTCGATTAATGGTCTTTGGGTTTTGAGACCACCCATGATCCCTTGTTCCACAAGGGATTGCAGATGTGGCAGCTTCCCTTGATCAAGCAGGGGGTTAACGAGGTGCCAACTCGCCAGATTCCAGCCTAACAGGAGGACTTTTCGGGTCGGGGTAACAGGTGTATTCATGGAGAAATAAAATGAACCAAGCGAAAAATTATGAACAATACTTCCGGCACATCGACAGTTTCAAGACTACCAATATACACCGATTGCGTAGCTGCCGGAATGAGACTGTTTTGATCCGCTAAGCACGAAAAGTGAAGGAACTAAACGGGAAATACGTTAGTTGTGCGTTTTCAGGATTCGGATATTGATCTGCTGAAGCTGGGAACCCCACCAAATACATTCAAACGTGGGATTGAGGGCAGTTTAGGAAAACTCTGTTCCGAGTTCTTTATGCAAGTTCTCCCTCAGGGGGCGTAGGTGCTCTTCGTAGTGCTTCCAACTGCCGATCGAGGAATCATAAATTGGCTGTCGAACCTGTACTCGACTCAGTGTTCGTACAGTTCCGTCCCCCTTGTAGAAATCCAGGCACAAGTCATGCCAATTTAGGCCACAGGCTGCGATCAATTTTTCTGCTGTGACTTCATGCTGAGTGACCAGATCCTCGTAAAAAATATCATGTATTTGAAGCGGTAGCACTTGGTGCCAATGTTCCATCAGTCGATGGTACTGGATAAAATACTGACTAATATTCTTAAGACTTCCGGCCCATCGTACCCCTCCAAAGTCGCTCTTGTAACACGACAAGCAGATATCAAGTGGATTTCTTTTGCAATGAATAATGTGGGCGTTGGGAAATAACAGTGCAATCAATCCAAGTCGCAAGAAGTTATCCGGCATTTTGTCTGCGATGCGTTCCGCATCGGGGCACAATTCCGAAATACGAATATCGTATTGATTTGCAAGCTTGAAGAGTTGCTCCGCTTCCGCTTGCTCTATACAGCTTGGGTATTCTGCTTGATGCTTCTTTGAGAGTTCATCGGCCAAATAGGCGACATCTGGAAGCTCTCCGACACCGGCAGCCAGAGGATGGCTTGCAATAATTTGTTCGACGAGTGTGGTCCCACTCCGAGGCATACCGACTACAAAAATCGGTCGTTGCGTTGGATGACCTGAAGATAAGTCACTGCCCATCAAGGCGGCATTAAAAGAGTGGATGATATTGTCAATAAAATCCGCGTGCGCATGACCATCAAATGGCAAGCCTCTCGAAGTAGCTGTTTTTTCTTGCGACATATTGGCTTTTTGAAAACAGCTCATAGCCGCATCATAATCCCCCTTCTTTTCAAGCAGACTGCCGAGCGTGAAGTTGAGGCGCGATACATCCGCACTCGGCAACCCTCTTTCACTAGAGAGATCGATAATTCGTTTTATCTGGTAGTCACTAAAATCGTATTTTTCTTGCACCGCAAGCGCCACGAGGTTCTGATAGACCACAAAAAAATTTGGCTTCAACTGCAATGCTTTTTCGAGATGAGTGATCGCTTCTGGAAAGTGGCCCGCATCTGTCATGGCTGAGCCAATACTTTGGTGTAAAATTGCGTTGCTGGGATCTAATTCAGCCGCCTTCTTGTATTCGGAAATCGCCTGCTTATTATTTCCTTGAAGTTTATAGATATTTCCCAACGTGAGATGTGCGTTGGGGAAATGTGGTCGTAGACGGATTGCCGTAGTGGCATGCCTGATAGCGTCTTCGTATCTTCGCGCCGTCAAGAGTGCGTTGGCAAGATTATTTTCAGCTTCCGGAAATGTTTGATTGATATCGACTGCAAGTTGAAAATGAAGGATAGCTTCGTCAACCTTTCCGACCATTGAAAAAGTTATTCCGATGCTGTTTTGAGTTGCGGCATCTTTAGGGTCCAGTTTGGCGGCCGCTTTATATTTGTCGATTGCGCGATCGAATTCCCCTTGCATCCTTAGAACATCGCCTAGGTTTCGATGTGGTAGTGAATGATCTGGGTTTGCGGAGATGATGCTTTCGAAGATAGCGATCGCTTCCTCGATCGATCCCGAGTCTCGCAAGGCGACGGCTAAATTGTTTTTGATCTGTGGATTGTTCGGGAGTTTTGAGTCGGCCTTGCGGTACCACCCAATCGCGGATTTGAACTGCCGGGAATTGAAATGCATGTCACCGCACTGGCGGTACAGGTCGGCGTTATTCGGCGACACTGAGATGGCTTTTTCGATGGTCGCAATCGCTCCGCGGTAATCGCCTTGTGCCGATTGAATCTTTGCTAAAAGTTGAAGCGTGGGTAAATCTTTAGGAGACTGACGCAAAACGCTCAGGCAGCCTGCTTCGGCACGTTTCCATCGTTGTGCCTCAAAATCAGACTGAATCACTGTAAAGTCAGGATTTTGGTTCATCATTTTGCGGGCAATGTGTTGAAGGGGTTCACAGTCGATTACCGGGCGCGGAAACGTTCCTCAGATAGAGGCGAGAAGTTCAGTCCACCCAGAAATTTTTGATAACTCGGTTTCAAAATATTTCCACCTTCCGATCGACTTGTTATAAATCGGCTTACGAACTTGAACTCGGCTTGCCGTCTGAACCGCTCGCTCGTTTCGATAAAATTCCAGACAATTCTGATCCCACTCTAGATCACAAAAGTCTATTATCTTACGACTCATTTCTTCTTGGTCACTGACCAATGCTTCATATTCAACCTCCAACATTCTCATCGGCAGCGTTGTGTGCCAATGTTGCATGAGGTTTTTATAAGACCCGTAGTAATCAATGATATCTTCAATTTTCCAGGACCAGTGAATGGAATTAAAATTGGAAAAGAAACAAGAGACAGCAACATCCCTGGGATCGCGAAGGCAATGTATGATGTGAGCCTTGGGGAATAATATGGATATCAAACCGAGAAAGTAAAAGTTATACCACGTCTTGTCTACGATGCGTTCGCTCGACTTGTAGTTGGCCGATAGTTTGTCGAGATACTTTTGCGCAATCGATTTCAATGCTGGATCCGAGATATTCTGGAGACATTCCGGATAGCTAGCGGTTGACCCGGTCAATGAGGGAATCTGCAGGCTTATTTCTTCAATGGCAGCTAATTCGCCAACTCCGGCCGCTTGAGAATGACTGGAAATAATTTGCTCAACCAGCGTTGTGCCACTTCGAGGCATGCCCACGATGAAAATGGGAAGTTCCGAATCGATGTCAATGTCAGTGGTCGATTGTGTTCGTCCCCGGAAAAAATCTTCGTCAAAGAAATCTACGGTGTACTGTATTTTTTGTGTATGGCGCTGAGAGGAAAACGCGATTCCTCTTTTTTGTGCGGTGTCATGATTGAGTTGGTTTGCCGCTAGATAAGCATCAAACGCGTCCGCGTATTGCTTTTGATTTTCCAGGATACCGCCATAAATAAAGCCTAAAGAAATTTGATCGTCTGCTTCATGGCTGTTTGCGGATATTGTGTTTTGAAGGTTCTGCAGTTGTAATTGTGTGAATTCGTATTCTCCCTGGCTCGCTAAATCACCCAAGTGGTGTAGGGCAATGGTGTTCGTTGGGTTTTGGTCCAGGACTTGGTTAAGTTGATAAATGGCGTCCGAGAATTTTCCAAGTTCGATCAATACGGTTCCGAGATTTACTCTCGCGGTGACAAAATCAGGATTCCGGTTTAGTGTTTGGTTGAGAATGTTAGCAGCTTCTTCAGATTGACCGGTGGCCGAAAGCAAAATTGCCAGATTATTTTCTGCCTCTCTATGTGTCCCCGCCAGTTCTATCGCTGTACGGAAATGGACGATGGCTTTTGCGGACAAGGCAAGAGTGGCTGCAGTCATTCCTAGCCCATTATGCGATTCAGCATCTTTGGGATCCAAGCGAACAGCGTCTTCGAAGTATTTTAGTGCTTGTCGGCTATCTCCACGCATTCGACTTAACTCGCCCAAATTTCTGTGGGGTAGGGCGAGTTCCGGATCGATGTTTATCGCGGAGAGAAATGCCGCTTCGGCTTTTTGAAAGGCACCGTTTCGTCTTAAGGCAATCCCAAGATTGTTGTGCGCCTGCGGGTTCCGATGATCGATCCCCAATCCCTGCTGGAAAGCCGTTACCGAATTTTCTAGCCGTCCGCCAGCGAGATAGGCATTCCCGAGTTCGAAGTATAGTTTTGGCGCCCTTGGTGCTAGTTTGCTAAGTCGCTCCAAGGTGACGATGGCATCATCAAATTGTTGTTGCCGGACATAGATTTTAGACAATATATGAAGTGCTTCGGTGGCATGAGGATTTTCCCGTAATAAACCCAGTAGCTCGATTTCAGCGCTTTTCAAATCGCCTGCAGCAACGGATTTTTTTACAGACTCCAGCGATGGCGAGCGACTCGTCATATGGTCTTTATGCCCCGTGTCTGCGCCAAAGAAATTTTAAGAAAGCAGAAGAATCGCCTCGATTTTAATTCCTAATCAGTACAAATACTGATCCCATCCTCGTCCATCATAGCAGCCAACACGCTATGACTTGCTGGTGTGTGAGGAGTCGAAAAGTAATGGCCCCACCCGTTCTCGGATCGCAGGGTCTCGGAAACTATAAAAGCAACGGTCGTAGTAGTAATGAAGAAAATTAAAAGCAAAGAACAGTCCGATGACGACGCCCCAGAAAATCTTAGTAAGTGGGGCGATGCCAGCGAATAAGCGTATTGCCTGATCTGGTTTCGGCAAGTCGCCGGCTAAATCTAAAGTATAAAGACGTGAGAAGAAAAAATACCACAAGAGGCACAGTGCGAAGATCGGTCCGATCTGTTTGCAGTATTTCCAAACGCGACCTTTTACGGAAGTGGTCGCGTAAGAATTCATTGTGATTCGGTTGAAGAGTCCAATTGCTACCATCCAATGATGGATAATGTAGGAAAAGAAAAATAAAAGAAATGCTTCGGGGCAAAAATAAATAAGCATCGAATGGCTACCGATCAGAAAATAAAAAGCGGTTTTCGGCAGAGAAGGTTCTTTCTGCAGCCATTCTCGAATAATAGCCACAAGCATCAGTCCCATGCCGAAGACAAATGCTACGAGGGCAACACTATCGACGATGGATTCGGGAAAATCCGTGAGACGCGTCCCGTAAAAAAGAATGCGCTCGTTTTTAAATCCCGCGTAAAAGAAGAGAACCATATTGACAATAAGCATCAAAATAATGGTGTAGATTCGATCGAAATTTCGATCGCCCGGAGTAAATTGATTAGCCCGAATTCGATAGATAGAAAGTACGCCGAATTCTTGTGCACAAAAATGCCAACGTTCCCAAAGAATCATCACATAGGCCAGTAAAAAAAAGGCCCACAATTGACCATGTGTCGACTGCATGAAAGAGAAAGCCGAATGGAATACAAACGCTTGGGCAAGTAGTAAACAGGCCGCTAGGATTCCCAGTGGAATGAAAATATATTTCCTTGGGTTTCGGCGAATCTCTCCTCGCAGGATGGGTGTTCCCAGGACCGCATACGTTGATGACATGCGATGAAGTACGCCAACGGCAACATAGAGAAAAAGAAAAGGGCCTTCTACACCCAGCAGGCGAACAAGCGTTTGTCGATCACCCCAGAGAAATCCGGATGCAAAGTAGCCAATCAGAATGAGTACAGGGCCCCATAGTCCGAAAAAGATCCAAAACCCGTCCCACCATAATGAGCGTATCCAGTGTGCATTCTTATTCGGATGAATAGCAGCTGTGGCGTTCACGGGATTTAGTAGTTCTGCCAATCGGTTTTGTTTGAAAAAATGTTTCCCGAAACTGAAATCCGAGTCACTTCCGACTTAAAGGGATAGACGTAGTGTCTCAGCCTTGCAGGAAAGAACACAATCATTTTTTCCTTGGGTAAAACCTGATGTGTCACATTCGTAAAGGGGATATGTTCACCATAATCGAATTGTAGTACACCTGCTGAAGGAAACGAATTTTTTTGATGCTCTTGGTCTTTTTCTTCACCAATTTCTGGAGGAACTTGAAGGTAGGTTACGAAAGAAAAAAGACCCGAGTGGCAATGAGGAGGATTCCATTCGGCAGATTTCTGAAAATTTACCCATAACTGTGGCAGTACAAGTTCCGCCTCGGGAATAGATGTGGTCCAAGGTTGGACCAGTGCTCCTTGGGCCCCAATTTTCTGAGTATAATCCGAGCAAAGAAATAAAATTTCCTCTGTGCAATGCCGGCGAATGGCATCGCTATACGCGTACTCCTCTTCAATATTACCGGCTAGATTTTGTCGGTAGTCATTTTCTTTCTTTTCCTGAAGCTTCAGGGCTTCCTCCAGCATCACTTTGTGAAGTTCATCCGAGATGGTCGATTGGTAAAGCACCGGTCCAAAAGGCGCACCCCACGCTGATTTTCTAGGCTCTCTGCTCATTCAGTGGCCCTCCCGAATTTTTTGATGATCGACGCGAATACAACCGCAAAAATAGTTTTTATTTCACAATACGATTTTGCTCGCTGGATTGAATCATACCGTTTTGTAGAAGCGCATCGTAGGCGGCTTCGGCTGCGATAGTGTTACCTAAACGATTAGGATGAATAGGATCAATACTAAGTTCTTCAGCCGAGTGATTTTGATAATCTGCGAGGAGATCACGAACCGAAAACCCGAGATTACGGGCAGGTTGGGTTAACACCCGGTGGTCTGTGAGCGACTTGTAATTATCGAGGTTATCGAGTCGAGGGAACATGAGGACAAGCCAGGAGACATCCGGGGATGCGTCTTTCAGCCGCGCCATCTGAGTCGGTACATCCACAACGTGTTGGAGGTATTTACCGGGCACGCCAAAATAATCGTAAAGAACTTGATCGATTTTCACCATCAAGTCACTGAGAAGATACGATTTGGAGAAAAGGCTTCCATCCTGGGCCTTAAAAAAATCTCCCTCAACCGAACTATAGACGGCATCGTTGACGCAAAGTCCAAGAATTGAAATATCGGGATCAAATTGACTGGCACGGGCAATGTATTGCTCGACTTCCTGCTGTAAAGAATATCCTGATACGCCAAAGTTCAGTACTTCATAATTACCATCAAGTCGTTCATTAAGTAAATGTTCCAATTGCTTTGCAAAAGTATCGGCAAGGATAATCCCATGGCCCCAGATAACAGAATCGCCAAGCACAACAATGCGGGTGGTTTCCTCGGGTTTTAGCAATGTAAATTCACGGTCACGAAATCCGTCCGCATTAATCTGTACTGCGCCTTTGGAAAACCCCGGTTTTGGCTCATAAAAAAGGATCGGGTTTTCAGACTTCTGAAAAATCTCATAGTAGTGAACCGAGTTAAAATCCATCGTTCTCGTATCGCCCTCTGGTCGCACAGTTTCGTCGTGGGGCAGCGGTTCGTTAAATAGATACACTGGAATTCCTTGAGAAAGTCTGTAAATGACTTCACAAGGAAGATACATGACTGCCACAAAGAAGAAGAAGATGACAATGGTAAAAAAGCATTTCTTCCAGAGAGATAAGGGTGAATTTGCTTTCATCTTCCGCTCAAAACTTACCCTAAAGATTCAATTGCTTGGCAACGGTTAAAGATCGGAAGGCCTACAGTCAAAAAGAGGGCAGTGCGAACGATCAATTAGAAAATCTGCATCTCACACATTTTCGATCGTATTGGGCGCCTTATTTTTTTTCGTGTGGTTCGACTTCGTTTTTAATTTGTTCTTTCAAGCTGTCCTGATACAAAGTGTCGAATTCTTCGCCATTTGTTTCAGTCCGTTCACCATAAAGCAACCATCCTTCAAACATTTCTTTCCATGATTGCTGACCATAGACGACTTCCTCTGACGGATTCGGATTTAACTCATTCATTGTTGAGTTGTCGAACATGCCTGTGCAGATGATTTGAGTATTTTTCGGTACGGCTAGCGGCTCTTTAAACCAATAAATTCCCTGCCATGTCATTCTGTAGTTCGGCATTGAAAATATGGTTTTTCTCTCTCCGCTGGGTAGGATCGTTTCACAGTGGAAACTGGAACCGCGGAAGTGCATGTGCGGCGCAATTCCAAAAAGGAGAATATCCTGGTCCGGGACGTAGTCGTCTTGGACCTCATACTCGGAAACCCCCGGAGGAATTTTGAAGTCGCGCCGTTCAATCGTTTCCATTTTCAGCTCAAATAACGGAGGTTTATCGTGCAGGAAAATTCCGAGTTGAGGGTGATCTGTAACAGCTTTTCCAATCGTGGTGTAGTGATAAAGAAAGACCAAGACGCATTCCTTGGGTATTTTCATGCCCGTATTGGCTGGAAATTCAAAGGAGGTCATTCCAGGAACGTAGGCAGCGACATTGGAACTACGCCACTTATCGGGAATGCCATGTTTAGAACGGCTTATGCTCTTTCGGTTGTCTCCGGTGATAGGCGAAGTTCTGCAGAATGCATGATGTAAAACTTCCGGTTCACTTGGCTTGATTGTTCCGGCTCGAACCCAGGCGTCATCACGCAATTCCAACTTGAGTCTGTTGATTACGTAAGGAATTTCACCCGTCGCAGGAATTTTTTGCGGAGGGAGCGGAATAGATATGCTGGCCTTATCGACATCGATTCTTTGGTTGTCTGGAATTTTTACGGTTGCAAGCGGATCGTCTCCCTCACCTCTAGGGGCTCCGGCATCAATCCATCGCACAATGGTACTTGCCTCTTCAGGTGAGATGCCGTGCGCTTCTAAAAAGGGTAGATAATGCGTGTCTGGCTGACGGGGTGGCATCCGTTTTGTAAGAATGACTTCACGGATCATGTTGCTCCAGCCTAAGACATCTTCATAGTTTTCTAAGGCCCAAGGAGCCGTGCCACCTTCGCTGTGACAATTGAAGCAACGATCTTCCAGAATAGGAGCAACATCTGCCGCATAATTTGGGATGGACGCATTGCCCGTATCCGGGAGTTCACTAATGAGGCAACCACGAATCTCAACGTCAGGGTTTACAACGGCGGTTCCCGCCAAGTAGGAATCAATCGCGTCTTGGAGGTAGTCATGATCGGCTTTTTTCTTCTGGGATTCATAGCCAAGTCTGTCGTCAACGGGGCCACGAAATATTATTCGCCTGGTTTTTGGATCGATTAAAAATGCTTCGCAGGTCCGTGAGATATCCAGCAGATTCATCACCAGTTGACCGTCATCTTTGAGGATTGGAATATCAATATTCCGCTCCAATGCATCCTGCTGAAGGCTCTTTCGATCATCTTGAGGGTTGCAGTTCAGTAAAAGAAATTCAATGCCCTGCTTTTTGTACTCATCTCGAAGTTTTTTTAACGCCGGTAAGTGATTTCGAGCGATGGGGCAACCTACTCCATAGACATACAAGACCACCCCACGCGCATTTGCGTACCGTGAAAGTTTGTGGAATTTTCCTTGCTGATCGAGTAAAGCAAAGTCGCTCACTGCAGGATACTTTGTTTCCGCCTGCGAAGAATCCTGCTGCCAGAAAATCAAAAGGATCGCAGCAAAAATGGCTGTTAAAATAACAGCATTCAATATTAACAGCGTTTGTGGCTTCAGTGTTCGCATGAATAAGTGTGATTTACTTCCGGAACGATGTTCACTGCTACGGAAAGAATGTGAATCGTAAGATAGTCGCTCCCGCCATCACGATAGGCCTCGTCCGTCTTTATGTCAAACCAGACTCTTTGCAGTTGGCGTGAATTAAGCGTCAATTGAGAAAGTGAGGTTTATAATGAACAAGGAGCGGGAAAGTTAATTTCTTTTTGTCCGTTCAGTGCTCGTCCGGAAAGAAGATCACGTTTTATTTCAACAAGGGATGAGCCGTTGGTATTGGTGGAGAATTCAAAATCGTTTTGTGAAGTAGTCAGCAATATCGAATTCATGGTTTCGCTTTCAAGGACTTTTAGGAAAAAGATTTATTCATTCCCTTTGCCCATTTGATCAAATTCGTCCGGCCCTGACAGGCCAAATGAATAAAGCACGCCGGTCGCACTTTTTGGGAAGTAGGCTTCAATATCTTGGTCAACAAATTTTGTATTTCCAGTGCCCACGAAGACTCTTCCCCGTGAAACTGACGGACCAGATAAAACAGGACCAAGGTGAAATTCTTTAAGCACCTTGCCGTTTGCGGCATTCAGAATAACAAGATTATTACTAGTGAAAGTTGTGAAAAACAGGCAGCCATTGGCAACCGCAATCCCTGAGGCGATGGGGTCGCCACAATCGTTGAATGGAGGCTGCTCGTTCGTGCCCCCGACCTGATCCACTTTTGGCCGTTCATGTCGCCAATTTTCAGTTGCTGTATCGAGAGAAATGGAAGTTACTCGCCCACCGGTTGGCGGGTCAAATTTTCTATCCGTTGGTGTTCCTTTAAATATAGTATCAATTCCATTGGTGAATATTGCGTTGCCATCTGTAGCGCATCCCGTTTGTAAACCGCCAATCGGGCTTGGAAGGGCGAGCGTGCGAGGATCAATTTTTGGATTGTCTGCAGGTGGACCGGTGTAGATTGGCGTCGAGGCAACAATTTCTCCATCTTGGATACGCATCAGATAAAAGCCACCATTTTTTGACCCCGCTCCTACGACCCGTACGACCTCTCCTTCTAATTCGATGGAAAAGATTTTTGGCGTGTCGCCGATCGCCTGATCTTTATAGCCCGTTTTTGCATCATATGCGGGCATCGTGTAATTCCAAATGTCATGTTTGTTCGTTTGCGTAACCCATTTTTCTTGACCCGTTTTCGCATCAAGTGCAATCACTGCCGCCGAATGAGATGTGTAATTCCGAGGATCATCTTTGCTTGGCTTGCGAGGTGAATTATGAACGTCTGATCCAAAAAAAATGGTTTGCGTTACTGAATCGTAAGAAGGAGTGCACCAAACAGAACTCGTAGAGGGTCCAAAATAAAAAACGCGTTCGCCAAAATCTGTTTGCAGCGTGATTGGCGGATCAAATTCAACCGGTTCAGGACCAACATCGTATTTCCAAATGATGGCTCCCGTATGAGGGTCCAGAGCCATCACAAATCCTCGCCCCGTGCAGCACTTATAGCCCGGTTGCGAGGACGCCATGTGCTCAAAGGCACCACCGGCAAAGATGATTTTTCCGTCCGCCCTGATGGGGGATGCCATAATCACATTGAATCGGTGCGCTCCGGGAAAGTCGAGGTCTTGTGAGTCAACGATCCACTTTTCTTTGCCCGTGTGGCGATCTAGGCAATAGGCAACACCTGAAATATCTCCGAAATAGACAGAGCTTTCGGTCACCAAAGCCGAACTAAAGATGCCGTCTTTTGGTGTATCTCCTTTTCGCCGTAGATGATTTCGACGGCGCTTACGAATTTCATTTCCCGGTTCATATTGCCATTTCATTTCCCCATTGGGAGCAACTTTATAAAACATGGGATAGGTAGCAGTTCCAAAGTAGGTATATCCGTTTACGACCGCTGGAGTTGCGTGAATAGCCCCGACTATTTTTTTTGAATCGGTGGCAGGGAATTGCCACTTCATTTCAAGGTCTTTTGCATTGTTGATGGAAATATCTTTTTCAGCCGTGTTGTAGCGGGACCCCTGAACGTTGCAATTGTAGGTGTGCCAATCATGCGCTGAATGCTCGGTGGCCGAATCGTCGGAACTGCATCCGATCGTCAGCGAGAGCAATAGTCCGCATAAACAGATATCAAAAAGAAAAAACGGTCTCATGAGTCTTTATTGCTGATAATTAGTGGCGATGTTTCATACATTCTAGAAGCTTTTGGTAAGTCGGACCACAGAAAAAATGCTGTTAAGGTAGCTCTGAATTTTACCTTAGCAATGAGAAGCTAGGCTTCGGTCCTTACTAAATCTTTTTTAGTTGCGTGACAGCGTAAATAGTGCCAAAAGAGCGCACCGGTGATCGAAATGCCAAGTATACCGGCGAGCGAAATCAGCAGATCTCGTGAGGGATGTTTCTGGAGTTGTGGAGGCAACTCCCGGTTTGACTCGCCGGCGATCCAGTTTGGCTGTTTGCCTGAGGTGCCGGCAGTGAGGATTTCAAAAATTTTGGCTGCTGGACGTCGTCGTGTTTCCGCTGCAGTGTAGTCTGGAGAGTTTGCCACACTCACGCCCGCAATGTTTTGAGAGTTGCTTTGGTAAAAATCTCGAAATCGATCGATCAGTTGTAAATGCCGCAACTCTTCCTCGGGAGATTTATTTAATGGATAATGTGGACTGGGGTTGGATGCACTGTACCAACCTCCCAAGTGATTGGTTCCGGCAAAATCGACATCGACACTCAGGTGAATTTTAGCGTTCACGAGATGTTGCTGCAGAGAATTCGGCAGGTCAGGATCCACAATATGCACTTTGACATTTTGAATGTTTTGCAGGATTCCTGAGAGGCCATCCTGTAATGTGCCAAGGTTTGATTGATGGCTGACGCTTTGTAAACTTTTGCAACGGATATTTTTTTGACTCGCATCAAGGTGTTGTCGCAACACACTGGGTATCGCTGGCTTCGGTGCATGTTCGGAGCGTATTGAAGCACGATACAGTTCATTTTGTTCCATGACGTGATGCAGTTCATCAATTTGTTGGTGATCCAGTGCCGCATGTCCCACGCCGATCGTATGGGTTCCGTAATCCGGCCAATAACGTTGTTTGGAGGTTTTCATTGCTTCTCGGGGAACGACGAGAACAATCTCCGCAAGATGACTCCGGACTCCGATTTGTGAGTACAGGAGAGGAAGAATCCATCCCGCAATACTGATCATGCTCGTCACCTCTGCAATCTGTTCAGAAGTTTTTGCATGTCGGATCAACCAGAGTAGGCGGTCGTGATCGATTTGCATCCATTGCATCAGCAGAGACATTTCCCGCGACAGGTGTCCAAAAGGTGAAGAGAGGTCCCGGTGTGCATCCCAATTCACGAGGATACGTCGTTGTCCCTTCGAAGCATCTTTTTCGCCCAGTATGTCAGTGAGGATATGCCCATAAGACCAGTTATGTCCTTGAGTGAAGCGAATGGGCACTCCGTTCAGGGTATGGCCCGGCTTTTGATAAAGTTGGTTGATTTTTTCGTATTCCTGAAAGATGGGAATTAAACGGGTCAGCTTGCGGCCATGTTCCACAACCTCGGCATTCGCGGCATAAGGCGCTGCGGTTGTTTTGCCTGCGACAACGCGGGGCCCGAACGCGGGAAGCTTTCCAAATTGATAGGCCTGCTGCAATTGTTCTTGCCACTCGCTACGGTCTTGCCGAAACCGATCCGCGGCGTGGTAAAGAGGGTCGAGGTTGTGGTGTGCCATCGAGGAACAAAGAAGGTTATTGCGCGAGCGGACTTGTTCAATGGTCGACGATTCTCCGCCATGTAGAAAGTAGGCCGCAGTAACCCAATCGCTCGTATTTAGCGCATGAATAAATTGGCAGAATTCTGGATCGGTGCTTTCAGGAGGTATGTCTAACCCCTGCCGGGTGAGATCGCTAACGAGCGTATCTCCGATCATCAAATTCCACGCATGCGCTCTTTGGGCAACACGGTCTTTTTGTACCCGGTTAACTTGCATGATTCAGGCTCAAAGGCGCGAGACAAAAAAACATTACCTTGTTTCGATGCTAGTCCTCATTGTAGTCTCGCATTCGAAAATCCCATAACAAAGTTTCCTAGCATCGAAACGGTGCTTTCAAGGTGAAATCGACTTTCGATCTCCACCAAAGGGTGAGGGTCAAGTGCTTCTGGGAACGCAGCAGGATCTTCCCTGGCCTTGATCGAATCGGATCATTTTTTAATGAAACGACTTGAGAAGTGAAATATTGTTTCAAGCGTCAAATTGAAATCGATCTTTTCTTTATCTGCTCTTACTTGTGTCGCGGACGACTGGTCGATACCCAGCTTTTTCAAAACCGGCGGCCTGAGGTCGATAAGCTGCATCAAACTTTGGATCAGGGCAGCCAAGGACATTTTCTTCTGGATTGAGCGTACCAAAAAGATCGATCGTTTCTCCTTGAAGAAAACATCTACGCACCCCATCTGCATCTTTGATGTCGAGTTCATAGCGAGGAGCAGTCAGCCAACCTCCTGGCGCATTATTCATCCAGAAAATGCAATCCTCAAAAATACTATTCACGCCTGAGTCATCGACGCCGTTCCGATTGCCAGTGAATGTGCAATTTTTGACCACCACGCGTGATGTGGGGAATATAGTGAGTGTTCCACCTCCACGTTTTGGTCGCCATGGTGGTACTTTGCTGCTTCGCGTGTCGTGATTACTGTTTGATTTGTTGTCTACAAAAAGACAATTTTCTACAACAGCTGCACTTCCTCTCAGCATGTCGATTCCCGCACCGTTAATCGGACAGCTATTATTGCGGAAAATACAGTTACTAAAGCGAACAGCGTTTTTCCCTATTGTGCCTTTATGTTCTATCGATACACCGCCGGCACATGGACTCGCGTAGTTGTCATGGATAATGCAGTCTTCAATTGTCGGAAAAGAACGACCGAAAATTTTGATTCCGCCACCATCGGCATAAAAAAACAATTTGTGTTTTTCTAATCCAGCTACCTCTGGCTGGATCATAAATTCCGGATCCTCCGAAAATATTATATGGTTGTTTGCTCCCGTGATTTTAAAGCCCCGCAGAATTGTTTTGGAACTAATACCATCGCCAAAGTACACCACGTGATTGACGACTGCCGGATACCCTTCATCCTCTTCTTGAGCGATCTGGGAGTTCGCTGCCGTGAGTGTTACGTCCCCCTCTGCTTCTAGAATGATGCCATCGTGCTGTTTGTTTAGTGCGATCAACGCTTGGCGATGTTTTGAGGGGCGATAAGTACCCGAATGCACCACCACGCGCTTGTGATGCGGGTCGCTTGCCGCACGGTCTAAAACGGCTTGAATATCATCCCCGGGATAAACGTGGTGTACCTGGTCAGAGTACGAGCATGCGTAAAGAAAACATCCAAGCAGGGCAAGCGAGGTGACTGCACTCCCTTTTTTTATCGATTTTGTGAAGAATTTATATGTGCTGATAGTTCTCATCACTTTACTGCTTTGCGTCCAACCACCGGGCATAATCTTCTTGATTTTCAATAATGAGCGTGCCCATCAGATCAGGATGTGTATAGCCACACATCTGGTTTCCCGGCATTTCAAACGTGCCCAATTGGTCGGCCTTAAAATGAAGTGAAAATGTTAAATCTGGAACAGCAATCTCCTTTTCCCCCACCACAGGGACTTCGAGAGAGTACAAGTAGTCACGGCTTTGAAGTACGATCTCAATGTCTGCACCTAGAGGAACGTGAAGGACTTCTTTTGCAAGCCGATCATCTTTGGTATGTAGCTTCCCATCCCGACCCGCATACCGACTATTCCACTTAAAATCACTTCCTGTCATTTCTATTTTGACTTCTCGAATCGGTTCAATGGGTTTCGATTCGCATCCACTGAGTGCAAATGCAAAGTGTGCAAGCAGGGCCACATGGAGTTCAATTCGAGACCGAGTAACCATAGCACCTAATAATCCCTGCACTGGATTATTCTTCATTGACCGTGAGCGTCTGATTCGTGTCGATAGGTCCGTTTACAATCTGCTTTTTTCCAGACGGCCAGAAAACTTCGATTTTGCTCACCGAAGTGTCGTCATCGAGTCCGAAATAGAGCGGTGCCCGACTTTGCGAAAGATATCCCGATTGCCCATCGTGGAATCGAGTTTGTGTTCCAGAGGCTGAGTGGAGCACAACCTTCGCACCAAGTGCATCACGATTTGACGTTGTACCCACTAATTGCACCTGAATAAAACGAAGTTGTTTTTTTTCGCTTAAGTCACTGACCAGGACCATGGGTTCTGCATTAAACTCGTTGGTGATAATGTCAAGATCGCCGTCATTTTCCACATCAAAGATAACCGATGAACGTGTTCCCAAGGATCCCCAGACTTCAATGTCACCATCGCGACCCTCGCATATCTGATCCATGTAAACCTTAGAAGACCCTGAGAAATCTCGCATATCGGAGGGCAACGCAAAGCAGAATGCGGCTGTTCGACCACCCCGACGTGGTTCCACCCCGACGACAAATTCGCTATCCAAAAATTGCTTTCCATGGTCGTTAAGTAGTAGTGAGTTCACTCCATAACGAAATGGGTAATTCATACTTGACGCGATAAAGGCATCTTCGAAACCGTCTGCGTTTAAATCACCAACGCTCAATCCCCAAGGCCAATAGTTTTCAGCGTTGACTTGATCAGATACTTCGGTGAAGGTCCCGTCATTTTCTTTGCGATACAGAGCATTTCCATAAATACTTGCACCAGCGGTTTTAATAAAAGATTCCGGATACTTCATGTTCGCTTTAAGTTTTTCTTTCTCAGGAGGAACATTTTCGCTCATATCCGAATGCATATCGGTTACATAAATATTCGGTTTCCCATCGTTTTCGAAGTCGAAGACTTTAATTCCCATCGACCCCCAGGGCGTTTTAGGAAAAACATCGCGACTCTTTCGGAGAAACATGACCCCCTCGACATTTTCATAGTATTCATCGTCGCCTTGCATGTTGGTTATATATAAATCGGGCCAAAGATCGCCATTGCCATCGATTGGGGTAGCTGCACCGGACCAACTTTCGTCCGCGAGGCCCATTTTTTGGGAGACATCTTCAAAAACATTCGCCCCCATATTTTTGTAAAGAATACTTGTTTCGGTTCGTTCCGGTTTGAGGTGCCCCGAGAAGGCGTCTTCAAAAGCCAAATAGTAAGAAAACGGAAAATCTTTTATCGCCGTCGAGGCCGTTTTTTCATCCAGCGTGTATTGGCCAACATTTGTAAGAAAGAGGTCTAATAATCCGTCTCGATCAAAATCGAAAAAGAGAGCACTGGATGAATGTCCCTGATGCCCTAATCCGGCTTTAGCTGTGATGTCTTTGAAGCGACCATTGCCATCATTTTCAAAAAGTTTGTTACCCTCGCGCACTGAGGTGACAAACAAATCGGCATCGCCATCATTATCGATATCGGCAAAAGACGCACCTACGGAGACTCGATCAGCAAGCCCCGTTTCAGACGCATCAGTGATATTTTTAAACTGTCCGTTCCCTTTATTGAGATATAACGCGTTCGTACCAACTTGGGTGGCGAAATACATGTCCAGAAGCCCATCGTTGTTGATGTCAGCCACGGCAACACCATTTCCGTGGTCATAGTGTGCTGATTTGTATTCTCGCATTGCACAGTCCACGGGATAATGCCGAAAATCAACGCCGCTCGAGGGCTGAAGGTCGGTGTACTGGAAGTCATGAAAAACAGGCCAATCTTTTGAGGACTGAATTTGATTTTGTTTTCGGGGTTCCATCCACTCATAAAAATCAATGTCTTTTTCGGAAAGCTCGTCAACCTGCATGCCTTGAGAATCAACCGCAACACGGACGACATGGGTGCGGCCCGTTCCGTTATTGGCTTTGGTGTCTTTGGAAGAAACCGTTGACGCGTTTGAGGAAACTGAAGGGCTTGATTGGCTTGAGGTATCTGACTGACTGCAACCGGTTTGCAGAACCAAGACAGTCGTAAGGCAACAGGCAATGGACCCTACTTTGCGAATCGAGATATTTTTTCTTTGTAAAAACCGTATAGAGTTCATGTAACAAGTCACCGATTTTCGATTCTTTTCGAGGTTCTTCACCATTGTGTTCGGATTCCTATGCGGGATCTTTAGATAATGTCTTTACGCGGATACGCTCAAGATACTGCTTAGCACGGGAGAAATTAGGTTCCAGTTCTAGGGCACGATTAAATTGTATGGTTGCTTGCTCCCACTTCTGCTGCATCGCAAGAGAGACTCCTAAGTTGTAGGTATTGTTTACATCCTTCGGTCGTGCATCGACGACCTTTTGGAATTGGATTTCTGCTTGTTGCCAATTTTTTTCCCGAGCAAGTAACCGCCCCAAATTTGCTCGTGCCGTGATCAATGAAGGTTGAAGTCGGAGAGCTTCTTCATACTCAGAGCGGGCCCGATCAGTTTGGCCGGTTTTTTCAAGGCAGATGCCCAAATTATAGTGCGCGGCCGGCGCAGCTGTTTCTTGATCAAGAGATTGATTAAACGACTCAATCGCTTCTCGCCATTTGTTTTGTCGAGCCAGCAATAGTCCTCTTTCAAAGTAGACATTGCCGAGCGTTGCCTTTTTCTCGTCTGAATCAGGGAGTATTTTGGCTAATTCTTCATATTGGATCGATGCGGCATGAGACCATCCTTGTTCTTCAAGGTGATTGGCAAGACGCGTTCGTGCAAACTGGTCTCCCTTCGTCAAGGCTTTTTCAAGAACTTCATTTTCGATGATAGTTCCCGGAAGGTTCGCCGAACGGCGAAATCTTTCCCACCGAGGAAGCGATGAGTGATCTTTGTCCGCGATGAGCGTTTCCACCGTTACAGGACCCTTATAAATTGCGACCAATCGTCCTGAATCATCAACCAGGAAACTTGTCGGAACTGGCAATAGCCCTCCAGTGGCAGTCATTACATTATGGATCGTGCTTAGCGCGCCTCCCAGATTATCTTTTGCTTCGCCGTAGGTAAAAGGGAAGCCCATGTTTTTCAGAATATCGACAGCCCGATTATTTAAGGCAGTGCCACCCGGTTCCGCATCAAGACAAAGTGCCAGAACATTAATATTTGCATCACGCAATTCTTGGGCATGATCAGTAAATTCTTTTAATTCTTTTAAGCAAGGCATGCAGGTCGTTGACCAGCAGTTGATTAAAAGCATCCCATCTCCCCTTACGTCAAGAAGATTTTTTGTCAGGCCCGAGGCGTCTCGATAGGGCAGATCGGGCATCGGTACATTTGCGACGAGAGGTACGCGGAATTGGTCTGCGGGTTCTGGGAGCGTCGGTGATGAATTTGGAAGAGGTGGGGTTGCGATTGGAGCAGGAATCCGAACAACTGCGCCATCTTGATGAATTTCATATCGCTGATCTATTTTAAGGTCGGTGTATTCTTTAATTTTTCCACCGGGCCATTGTACGGTCACTTTGGAAATTTTATCCGCATCACCAATGCCAAAGTGCAGCCATCGGCTGGATTGCGATAGAAATCCCTGACCAATATGTATTGTCTTTACAAGTCGCTCCGCTTCAGCCGGGTCTTCGGTTTTACTTGCTTGTCGTTCGCTTGGAGGATCCAAAAACACTTCGACGCGGGCACCCACTGCATCGCGACTTGTCGTCACTCCATTTCCAATAAGGCGCATCGTGATATAGTGATTTCCCGTTTGCGTGTCGTTGCGGAAATATCGGATGCGGGGCGCATTCCGATTAGATACCCACAGATCCTGATCCCCATCGTGGTCCCAGTCGACGACGCTAACACCACGCCCGTCGTCAGGAAAATCCAGTCCGGATACAGCTGAGACACAGGCAAATTTTTCCCCTGCGCGGGAGTCCTTGCCAGTATTCAGGAAGACACAATGCCTTTCGTGTCCGCTAATGGACATTCCATGATCAAGCATCACAGCCAATGCATTATTGGCTTCCAATTGATCTGGATGGACGTCCCCCTCTTTGTCCCGTGATTGCGACACGACCTGTCGCCAGAAAAAACTTCACAAATCACCCGAATCTTCTGTGGTAATAAAGCCATTCGCAACCATCAAGTCGTCCCAACTGTCGTTGTTTAAATCGAAAAACTGGCAACCCCATGCCCAGCGACCAACTTCGACATTAGCGTCGGCACTCTTGTGTTCGAAATGTCCATCCCCCTGATTCTTCAAGAGCGTGTTGCCCCGGGCAAGTCGCTGTAAACGATTTTTAATTTCAGCGGGGGCGTCGGCTTTAAATTTATCTTGGGTCGTAACGCGATTGCCAGCCGAGGACCACATATTGCTTACGAAAATATCCATCCATCCATCGTGGTCATAATCACCGGAGATAACCGCCATTCCACTGGCGCTATTTTCAATATTGGCATCGTCTGCAATATCTTTGAATTTTCCATCTGTATTTTGGTAGAGATTGTCACGTCCAAAATCATTCGCAACATAGAGATCAACATCTCCATCATTGTCATAGTCATCCCAGGTAGCGGCATAGCTAAAGCGATAATTATTATCACCTATGCCAACCGAGTCTGTTACGTTCGTAAATCTTCCATTGCCATCATTCCGGAAAAGTGCGCTTGGCCCCCCCGTATTGGCGTCGTGGTAAACAAAATTTTCTGCTTCACCCGGCACCAACGAGGTCATTTCGCCCGATGTCTTTCCGTCACGGCGATAAACACAGACATAAAGATCAATATCTCCGTCTTGATCATAGTCCGCAGCGGCCATCGATTGTGTGTCATCACTTGTTGGAAGAATATCGTGGAGTTTAAATTTCTGGTTCCCGTCATTCTCAGCCAGCATGACTCCTCCAAGCACGCTGACGGCAAGATCTTGATCTCCGTCATTGTCCCAATCGAAGAGTAGGGGGCAACGAGAATCATGTAGCCAGTCCACGCCCCATTCTTTAGAGACGTCGATCAGTCGATTATCGGCTTGATGTAGAAATAAGCGATTTGGAAGCCCAACCTCTTGGCAGAGGTAGAGGTCTTCTCGCCCGTCACCGTCCACATCTGAGATAGCAATCCCAGGGGTGCCGAGGCGAAAAAGATGCCGTCGTCGTTGACTTGTCTGTAGCCAATGGTTGAACCCGCGAAGCAGTTGAGGTTCATAGCAATCGTTATCGCCAAGCACAGCAGGCGTGCACTCTGCAAACAATGCCCCATTGCTTTCCGTAGTCCGCACTAGTTCGAAGTCGTCAACACGAATGGCGTCCATGCGAGGCGGTGAATCCTCCGCCCCTGCCAACCAACGAATAGACCACGTTGCATTCTGTTCAACCATTTTTTGACCATTGAGGCCAATCAGAGCAACATAAAGTTTCGTATCGAAGTAATTGCCGACCGCTGCTTTATCCACACGGAATATTTTAAATTTAGATCGGATGTTCTCAGTAGGTTGAAAAATATGAACTAAATCTTTTGTGGCATCTAAAAACCCCTGAGGGCCATGAAGCAATTTTGACTCCGTATTTACTTCCCCTCGATTTACTGTGAGCGCCTTTCCAGAAAACACTTCTTGTTGCTCGTTAGGCAAAAGCGCATCGCAGGAAAAGCCAGGGGTTATCAACGGAGTCAGGTTCGCTGTGGTCAGCGAAGACTCTTTTTCTAGCAACTTGCTAAAAACCTTTATTTGTTTATCAGCAAGTTTTGCAAATGCTTCTGTATCCCACCCGTCTTCAAACGGATTGTCGATATGAGCAACCACATTCTTTTTAACGTTACCATCAATCTGCGTTTTATTATCCGGCGATTCATTCTCAAGCTGTTTCAAGGTCTGCGCCAGGAGCGGTTGGCGAGAATTGATTTCAAGTGATTTTCTGTAGCTTTCAATTGCCGCAGAAAATTTCTGAGCCTGCTGCTGGCAACGACCTAATTGGGCCCAAATGATTGGGTCATCTGGATTTGATTCGATCGCCCGCTGGAACGCAATGATTGCTCGATCGTATTGTCCTCTTTTCATCAAGACGCCCGCATTGTGGCGATACAGCCATGCGGAATTCTGTAAAGAAAAGGCGGCGACAATCCCTGCTCCAAACACGCTTATCAATACGATGATAATCATCGACTTGATCAATAGATTACCGCTGCGCTGGGTTAGCGAATCGGGTCGAAAATCGGCCTTCAAATCCGCCGCATACTTTGCAAAGGTCAATAAGAACAGTGTGCCCCCAACTAATTCCAGTCCTTCTTCAAGCACAACGCCTGCCTGATACCAACCTTGCGCCATGAAGACCGGCTTGGCCAAGCCTTCCATGAGCACTGCAAACACCCAGCAGCTTAATCCCGCCGCGGCAAGTCGTAGAAGCGTTTTGTTTTTGTTAAATCGGGCCAACATAACGGCTATTAACAAAGCTGCAATTCCGGCCAGAAGGGGCCCGAAAATAATCTGCCAGGGCATCAAGGAAATCCAAAGCGAATCGGGTGGCATCAGATCTCTCGTCGTGTGCCTTAATACATATTCGTGAATCGAAAATACATCATCAATAGCGAGATATGCAAAAGCTGCACCGAGCAAAATCCAGATCCACGTCCCGGGAACAATATTCTTAAGATGCTTGCGTTCAGTAAGATATAGCTCGATCATCAGGAATGCGACCAGAAAGACCTGCGCAGCCGCAAAATAGGTTGGAATATTGTTCTCTTGATCAAGGTCAAACAACCAAGACCGATTGCGCAATGCGAGGTGGGCAACGATTACCGCCACATCGACAAAAAAGAAGATTTTGATAAAACGCAAAAGAACCGTTGCCATCATAAGTACCGGGCTAAACGTTTTGGACGTTAGTGTTCATACGTATTGTCTTCGACAAACGGTTTTCAATTAGTCTGTAATGCATTGGGCGAAAAGATGACATTGTAGGCAATTGATATACGTTCTCCGGTGCCTTTAAAGGGCAATACGTAATGTTCTAAAAAACTTGGAAATAAAACCGTAATTCCGGTTTTTGGTTGAAATACCGCGTTGCTCTTCTGGCCAACGAGTGGAGCGACCGTTGCCCGAATCCGGGGGTCGGCTAGCACTAACTCTCCACCGTCACTTTGATTTTCCTGGGTACTCACATAATACACACCACTTAGCTGTGCCCCGGGATGCGTGTGAGGTTTACTGATATCGCCTTGTCGTAAAATGACAGACCAACCGCTCATACGCATAGATAGTTCGCCGAGACTTTCGATGGGTGTGGTGCTTTCTTGTCTCCAATAGTGAGCTAAGTATTGTTTTGCGTCATCCATCAACATCTTTTTCAGTTGTTGGATTGCTGTGTGACTCGAATCGAAAAACTGCCGCGATGAGTGATAACCACCCGCAACCGAGCCGCTTGCGATTCCTGCAGCAGATTGTTCCTGTTCTAAACAATACGCTTTTAGCTCTTGGTTAAGATTTTCAGTATTTTCGTGCTCAACGACAAAGCATACCGTTGGAAACAGCGGGATCGCTTGTCCTTTTGCCGAAATAGCTGAATCAGATTGCGGAGACGTCGTATCCAATGTTGGCCTTGCCTTTCAGAAGTAGTGTTATCGCAGCCCAAATCAGTCTATTTCTTAATTATAAATCATGTCACGACCGGGAGTCCAGCCTGAGAAATATTTGTCCGGAGTAGCCCAAAAGACAGGCTGTCAATTTTGAGTTGGCCAACGACTCGGGTAACTCGAAAAACGTGGTCTATGTCGTCGTGTTGCGTCACTGCTCTTTGGCTTAAGAGGAATGATAGGGCTGGCCGGAAAGATACAAGTCTAATCGCTTCTGCAAATCAGATCGTGATGTTGCTGGCGTTAACTCGATGGCCTTGTGCTGAGTCATCACTGCCTTTTGAAATGCGCCCGATTCGGCATAGGCGGCAGCGAGCGTGTCGAGTGTAGAGGCATCTGCATAATTCGTACTTCGGGCTGCTTGTTCGGCGAGCGTTACTGCGCGGGGGGCATTTCTTAAGGCTGTGTCAGGGCAGGTTGCCAAAATCCAGGCCAAGTTATTTTGCACGTCTAGCGAGTCTGGACTGGCACGATATGCCCGATCATATTGAATAATGGCATCCTTAAAACGCCCTGACTTGATCAAGGATTGCGCTGCAACAGAGCAAACCTTGGTAAGCAGTTGTTTATTTTTCTCCGTATCTGCCGGGTCAATCGACGAAGCAAGTTCGAGTTGAGGAATGACCTTCCCGTAGTCCTCGTTTTCAATGAGCGCTGTGATCTCCGGCATATAGTGCGAATTAATCGGAGGAAGTCGATGGTAGCTGCTAAGTGATTGAACCAAGCCTAAACCCATGGCAAAGAAAAAGAACAACGTGGTTATGGAAAAGATGAAGCGAAGACTTCGGTGGTTATTTAAGCTGGCATTCATAGATCAATGTGCCCCTCAAAAATTTTATCTAAGATTGTATTTTCACAATCGGTGATGCCAACTAGCGAAATACTTTGTCACGCTGGTACAGCGGCTACAGATTCGACAATTTTTCTATTCGAGTCTGTTTTTCTTAAGCGCCAGATAAAAGCATCAACAATAAAATGGTGGATATTAATGACCGCCACGACCAGTAAGACGCTTTCGACAGGACCGAATCCCATGAAAATAAACGCTCTGGGGAAACAGTGAAACAGCCCATAACCCAAGAGAATGCAAGCACCATAAAACCAGCAGATGTGATACGTGCGACTGTGATGGTTTTCCGGAAGTGCCAATTGGTCACGCACATGAAAAATAATCACAATGGCAAGATATTGAATGCCGTGAAAAATCGTGGCCCAGACAAATGCTTCGAGTGGAGGAAAAAGAAACCACCACAGGGCGTTTGTCAATAATATCAAGCCGCTGATCGCTGGCATGACTTGTTTTTCGGTTTTTGCAATTCGCCAGCACAGATAGGCTATTCCCCCAAAAGCCAGGACGGGCATCACGAATTTAAAATAGTATAAAAATGTTTGTGTCGTCGGATTTGCAAGCCATCCGCCATAGTCCAGCCAATGCAATCCCACATTTCCCGCAAAGACAAAATTGTAAATGAAAGGCAGCATTGCCACTCTCCAAAGAAGTTTTTTATTTTGCTCACCAAGCGTGCATCCTGAACGATAGCAATACATCACGGAGAGTCCGTAGGCTTGTGCCGCATAGTGAAACGGAGACCACGTGAGATAGAGCGAGGTAAGTTGCGGCGCGAGTCGATCTGCTTGAAACATGCAGCCAATCAAAACAGCAATCGCGATCACGGGTAATCCCATCGTAACGTACGGCAAAGATTGGAAAGCTCCGGGTTTCGTATAAAGCCGGACAGTCGATGCGGCGAAATGAGCGCTATTACTTGCAAGAAAAAAATAAGGCAATGTTTCTGTGCTAATAAAGCCTGAACCGAGAGGGTTCATTAAAACAAATCCAATCACAAACAAACTCAGCCCGCCACCGATGAGAAGATAATCAAACAGTGGATTCACAAAGTTACGGCCCACAAGTGCGCGACCCAATACAGCTTGACTGGGTTGTTGCAGCATATCCATCCTCGAGCAGGGCAGTACGAACTTCTAAAAGAATCTGTCGGTAAACAAGCACTTCTCACGAAGTGTAATTCAATAAACCAATCAATTCAAGGAAAGAGATCTTACTCAGTGGTTGCTATAAATTGCCCGACGTTGTTTTTTGCTTTTGGTATGCATCGAGTCGACGTTTTAAATTAGCCCGTTGTCGCTGAGGTGCATATTCAATCGCTTTGGCCTGCCATTTTATAGCCTCCGTCCAATCTTGATTTGCAGCATAGGCAGTGGCTAGCGTGTCGAGGGTACTGAAATCATTCCAGCCCGTTAGTTGGCATGCCTTGCGAGCCATGTTGATGGCTTTGGGTGCATCTCGATAGTTGGCATCAGCACATGTGGCTTGCAACCAGGCCAGGTTGTTGTAACTACCCGGTTCCCCGGGCATCAATTCGATAGCGCGATTGAACTGTTTGATCGCCTCGGGATACTTTCCCAATTGGTCGTAAAGGGTTCCCAGGTTGTTCACGATACTGATATCTTCCGGAGAAAGCGTCTGGGCTCGTTCAAGGTGTGTTAGGGCCAATTCCCTTTGGCCTCGTTTCAAATAAAGGCTACCGAGTCGGAGATGTGCTCGACTTGAATCGGGTTCCAGTGCAAGTGCTTTTTCAAATGCTTTTTCGGCACCATCCAAATCACCTGTTTGCATTAAAGCACTGCCG
>MDTB01094108.1_pt1 | contig 34790 bp, 37 predicted proteins | sample 811161 | NCBI WGS metagenome assembly MDTB01 (sample SAMN05326650, study PRJNA326480) | marine metagenome | isolation source: seawater | place: Mediterranean Sea | collected 2009 | reverse complement strand
TTTATACATCCAAAGCACTTTTATCAAAAACAAACAATGATCAATCTGCTATGGGAATGTTGAGTCAGTTTTCTGGTATGGCAAGTCTTGCAGGCATTTCACTTCCATCAGATAGTGGAGATAGATCAATTGAAGCCATCGAAAAGGTCAAATCGTTTGAATTTTTTAAAAATAATTTTCTACCATATATCAATTTACATGATCTACTTGCTGTAGATGATTGGGATCATGAAACTAATACATTAATTTATGATGAAAAAAGTTATGACTCTATTAAAAATCAATGGATAAGAAAAGTCTCCTATCCTAAAAAGACTATCCCATCTGCACAAGAGGCTTATAAGACATACAAAGTTATAATGAACATTGATCAAGATATAAAAACTTCTTTCATATCTCTTACTGTTGAACATAATTCCCCATACATTGCAAAAGAGTGGGCAGATACGATCATTTCAGAAATTAATAATAACATGAAAGAAAAAGATAAAATTTCAGCATTAAAATCAATTGATTTTCTAAATAATCAACTACCTACTGTAAATTATGCTGAAGTAAGAGAAGCAATCTCAAAATTACAACAAGAACAAATGAAGCAACTGATGTTAATTGAGTCAAACAAGGATTACATATTAACAGTCTTGGATTCACCATACGCGTCAGAATTAAAATCATCACCAAATAGAGCATTAATTTGTTTTTCAATTACATTATTTGGATTTATTTTAAGTTTATTAGCAATTGTTCTAAGAAACCATAAGACCCATTAATTAATATTTGTGTGATAAAATTGCACCAAATTTTTTAGTATGGAGATTGTTACTTGAGTATTTGTGTAGTAGCTATGGCTGGAGGTTCTGGAACAAGACTATGGCCAGTTTCTAGGGCAAAAAGACCAAAACAGTTTTTGAATCTTTATGGTGATGAAACAATGCTTCAAGCAACCTTTAATAGGCTAACTGACTTAAATGTCGAGTCTTCCATTACAATTTGTAATAATGATCACAGGTTTTTCGTTGCAGAGCAACTTCGAGAAATTAATTTAGAAACCAAGATTATTCTTGAGCCGACTGGAAAAAACACGGCCCCAGCAATTGCATTATCTGCATTTTGTTCTGATGATGATCCGCTATTGTTGGTACTCTCAGCAGATCATTTAATAAAGGATAAAGAAAATTTTACCCAAGCTGTTAATAGAGCAATACCAATTGCTGAAGATGGTAAGTTGGTTGTTTTTGGTGTTGCTCCTGATAATCCAAATACTGGATATGGCTACATAAAAAAAGGTATAAATTATAAAGAAGGATTTGAGGTTCAATCATTCAAAGAAAAACCAAAACTAAATAAAGCAAAGAAATATCTTTCATCAAAAGAATATTTTTGGAACAGTGGAATGTTCTTATTTAAAGCAAGCGTATATTTGGAGGAACTAAATAAGTATGAACCTGATATATATGAAATATGCAAGAGTGCTACAAAAAGTCCTATTGATGATCTAGATTTTACTAGAATCGATGAGAAGATATTCAGTAAATGCCCGAGCAAATCAATTGATTATGCAGTAATGGAAAAAACTTCTGAAGCTGTTATGGTTGAAATGGATGCTGGATGGAATGATATTGGATCCTGGTCATCTATTTGGGATGTATCAGATAAAGACAGTAATTCAAATGCAATATTGGGTGATGTGATAATGCATGATGTATCAAATTCCTACATTAGAGCTGATAATTCTGTTGTAGCAGCAGTTGGCGTAGATGACTTAATTATAATTGTTTCTCAAGAAGTAGTTTTAGTAGCTAAAAAAAATAAATCTCAGGATATTTCAGCTATCGTTCAAAAATTAAAGAGTGATTCAAGGTCTGAATGGGAAATACATCGTGAAGTGCATAGACCATGGGGAAAATTTGATTCAATTGATCAAGGTGAAAGATATCAAGTTAAAAGAATAACCGTAAAGCCCAGAGCGAAATTAAGCTTACAGAAACATAAATATAGAGCTGAGCATTGGATTGTTGTTTCTGGAATTGCAAAGGTTACTAAAGGAGATGATACATTTGAGTTATTAGAAAATGAGTCCACATACATCCCACTAGGAGAAGTTCACGCATTAGAAAATCCTGGAAATACTGATCTGGAGTTAATCGAAGTTCAATCAGGCAGCTACTTGGGTGAGGATGATATTGTTAGATTAGAAGATATTTACGGAAGAAGTTAAAAGAAATGTATTATTATGTATGAGAGGTAGAAATGTTTAAACATCAAAAAAAAGATGAGCCCTATATAATTGCTGAGGTTGGTCAAAACCATCAAGGCTCTTTTGAGACAGCAATAGAATTCATAAAGATTTTTGCAAAAGAAGGAGCAAATGCAGTCAAATTTCAAACAAGAAACAATAAAGCATTATTTTCCAAAGAAGCCTATGAAAAACCGTATAACAGTGAAAATGCTTTTGCAGAATCATATGGTGCTCATAGAGAACTACTAGAATTAGATCTTGAATGGCTTCCAAAAATTAAAGAAGAATGCATTAAAAATAATGTAGCATTTATGTCTACACCATTTGATGAGCCTTCGCTTGAAATTCTCGATGAGTTGGACGTGGATATAATTAAAATTGCTTCATTTGATTTAGGAAATTTACCCTTCATTAATAAAATTGGTGCCACAAACAAACCAGTAGTTTTGAGTGTTGGTGGTGGTCATTCTCATCATATTGATGCAAGTGTTGAAACTCTCTTAGCTCATCATAATGATATTGCCGTTTTGCATTGTGTTTCAGAATATCCTTGTGAATACAATAGACTTGGCTTAAGTAATATAAAAGAATTAATTAAAAAATTTCCTAAATGCACTATTGGTTCTTCTGATCATTTTAATGGTATTCTTTCAGGTCCTGTAGCATATATGCAAGGTGCAAGAGTTTTTGAAAAACATGTCACTTTGAACAGAGCTTGGAAAGGAACTGACCATAGTTTTGCACTTGAGCCCAATGGTTTTAATCATTTCGTAAGGGATTTAAAAAGAACACCACAAATGATGAATCAAAAACCAAAGGATGATCTTGGAAAAGAATATGTATTTCAAAAATTAGGCAAATCTATCGTTGCATACAAGGATATGGAAAAAGATACCGAGCTAAATTTAAAAAATTTATCTGGAATTATATTTAGTGAACAATATATACCTGTAAGAGATTCTCATAAAGTATTAGGTAGAAAAATAAAAGAACCACTTAAAAAAGGCGAGCCTGTTCTTGAGGAAAATCTATATTAATTAATATGATAATGCCATTATCGAAGATTGATTTAGAAGTAATTAATTCTATTAAAATAATTTTTTTTGACTTTGATGGAGTTTTTACTGACAACTATGTATATGTATCTGAAGAAGGTACTGAATCAATAAAATCTTCACGAGCTGATGGGCTTGGAATTTCAAGGTTACAATCTTTAGGCATTGAAACGTTTATAGTCTCAACTGAAAAAAATAATGTTGTTCAAAAAAGAGCACAAAAACTTAACATTAAATGCTGTCATGGAGTAGAAAATAAAGCACATGAACTTGAAAAAATATGCAAAAATCTGTCCATTGACCCTATTCAAACAATGTTTGTAGGCAACGATATCAATGATATACCTGCATTTGAGTATGTAGGAGTCCCAGTAGGAGTTGCAGATTCTTTTAAAGAAATTCATTCTTACATTTCATACATAACAGACAGAGAAGGTGGAAATGGTGCAGTAAGAGAAGTTTGTGATCTTTTTTATAACTTATTGAAAGGTAAAGGAGATAGCTTTGAATAAAGTGAATCTATTTGATGTTAATAAGAAGATAGTATTGATTACTGGCGCAAGTGGACAGTTGGGTATTGAATATCAAACAGCTTTTCTTGAGAATGGAGCAAGAGTTATTGGAATTGATATTTCAAAGTCAGACGGAATATCTAAACTAGAAAAGAACTATGAAAAAGATTACTTCTTTATTAGTTGTGATATCACCTCAAAGGATTCTTTATTTTCATGCCTGACTGAAATAAAAGGTAGTTTTGGAATACCTAATGTTTTAATAAATAATGCCGCTATAGATTCTCCTCCAGGATCCCCAATGGAAGAAACAGGTCCTTTTGAAAATTATCCTGAAGAATCGTGGGATAAAGTACTCGATGTAAATTTGAAAGGTACATTTTTAGCATGCCAAGTTTTTGGTGCTGAAATGGCAAAAAATAATAAGGGCTCAATTATTAATATCTCATCTATATACGGTCTAGTATCTCCAGATCAGAGCATCTATGATTTTCGAAGACAAAAAGGAGAGGATTTTTTCAAGCCAGTTGCATATTCTGCATCTAAATCAGGTATTTTAAACTTAACTCGCTATCTTGCCTCCTATTGGACTAAAAATAACATAAGAGTTAATTCACTAACTATTGCTGGCGTATTTAATAATCAGGAAGATGAATTTCTTGATGCCTATTGTAAAAGAATTCCTATTGGTCGAATGGCAAATCCTGAAGAATATAATGGCGCAGTAATTTTTTTAGCAAGTGATGCATCTTCTTACATGACTGGATCAAATTTAATTTTAGATGGAGGATGGACAGCCATATAAATATGAATAAAAAAGAAATTAAAATAGAAAATTGGATAAATGGAAATATTGTTAAATCTAAATCAAACAATTGGATAGATAAATTTAATCCTCACTCTGGAGAGATAATTTGTAGAGTTGCGTGTTCTTCAATAGATGATGTAAATAATGCTGTCTCTGCTGCAATTAATGCATTTGAGCTTTGGTCTGAAACAACACCAGTTAACAGAGGAAACATTCTTTTCAAAATGGTTAACATTATGAAAGATAACTCAGAAGAGCTCGCAAAGAATATTGCTTTTGAAACAGGCAAACCACTTCAAGATGCTATTGGAGAAGTGGGAGGTGCGATTATGCAAGGCGAATTTTTTGCTGGTGAAGGAATGAGACTTTATGGAAAAACTCTTACATCAGGAATGCCAGGTAAAATGAGTCAAACTATTAGATTACCCCATGGTGTTGTTGGACTTATTGTTCCAGCAAATACTCCTATTGCAAATATTGCTTGGAAAATATTTCCAGCTTTAATATGTGGTAATGCTATTGTTTTAAAATCTTCAGAAGACTCCCCATCGATAGCAAACATGATCGCAAAGATTTCTAAAGAAGCAGGATTACCAGATGGAGTTTTCAATATTATTCAGGGCGATGGCGAAAGTGGTTCTGCTTTGGTTGAAAATGAAAACATATCTCTAATAAGCTTTACTGGATCTACAAGTGTAGGTAAGTTAATTGCACAAAATGCTGGCAAAAGACTTGCAAGGGTCTCATTAGAGTTGGGTGGTAAAAATTCATTTGTTGTCTGTGACGATGCTGATATTGATCATGCAGTTCACTGGGCAGCATTATCAGTTTTTAGCAATGCAGGACAAAGATGTGCCGCTTCAAGTAGGATTCTCGTATTTGAATCAATTTACAAAGATTTTGTAAAAAAGCTAGTTGATAAAGCAAACAGCCTAAAGCTTGGTATTTCTGAAAAAAGTGATCTTGGACCCGTGGTTAATAAAAGACAATATGAAAATATTCTTAAAGCTATCAATGAGGCAAAAGAAAGAGGGGGTAAAATTCTTTGTGGAGGCAATTGTAATAATGACACTCTCAAAGATGGTTATTATATTTCACCAACATTAATTTCAAACTTGCCTCATAATGACGATCTTAATGGCACAGAAATTTTTGGCCCAGTTGCAACAGTACAAACTGTAAGAAATTTAGAAGAGGCTTTAACAATTGCAAATGATTCAAAATACGGGCTAACTGCAGCAATTCATACTCAAAATATCAATAGGGCACTTTGGTATTCTAAGCGAGTTAAAACAGGGCTTGTAAATGTCAACATCGGCACATATGGTAGTGAACCACATATGCCGTTTGGTGGATATGGTCTATCTGGAAATGGAACTAGAGAGCCAGGAGTAGAAGCACTTGATGTTTACTCTGAACTTAAAAATATTTCTTTTTTAGAAAGGAAAGAAAAAATATAGTTTATGAAATATAGATCTATTGCTCTAATCCCCGCTCGTTCAGGATCAAAGAGAGTACCAAACAAAAATATTAAGCTTATTAACGAACATCCCTTATTAGCATATTCAATTGAGGCTGCTTTAAATAGTAAAGTTTTTGATATGGTTGTTTGTGCCACTGATGATGAAGAGTATGCTGATATAGCAAAATATTATGGTGCTAATGTGCCTTTCTTAAGATCTAAAGAAATCTCAGGAGATTCATCGCCAGATATAGAATGGGTAGAATGGATTTTACAAAAACTAGAAGATGAAGATCTGTCCTTTGATATATTTAGCATACTTAGACCAACCTGTCCTTTAAGAAATCCTGAGTCAATTAAAGAGGCATGGAATGTATTTACAGATGACAAAAAAGCAGATTCTTTAAGAGCAATCCAAAAATGTAAAGAGCATCCGGGTAAAATGTGGAATCTTGCTGGAAACAGAATGAAGCCTGTTATAGAGGGTTTAATTGATAATACTCCATGGCATAGTTGTCAATACGCAGCTCTTCCTGAGATATATTCTCAAAATGCAAGCTTAGAAATTGCATGGGTTAAATCTATGAAAAAATATAAATCTATTTCAGGCAAAGAAATAATTCCTTATATAACTAAGAATTTAGAGGGGTTTGATATAAATTCACCAGAGGATATTGTTCTTTTAGATCATTACGTCAAAAAAGATGAATCTTTACTACCAATTATTCAAAAAAAGCCTTATATTCGATCACTTAAATAAACGAGAGCATAAATGAACAACACTGAATTAATTAATAAACTAGTAGATATTTCTAATTATGGGAGATATCTCATAATTAAAACATTGATAGATTCTGGATTAGGTCATCCTGGGGGATCACTATCAGCAATTGATATGCTTACAGCACTTTATTTTGAAGTTATGGAAATAGATCCATCTGATCCCAATTCACCTAATAGGGATAGGTTTATTTTGAGTAAGGGACATTCTAGTATTGGCATGTGTAGCATTTTATGTATGAAGGGATTTATTTCTGAAGAGGAACTCCAAACCTTTAGAAAAAATGACAGTAGACTTTGGGGACACATGGATGTGAAAACACCAGGTGTTGAAATGAGTACTGGATCTCTTGGTCATGGTTTTGCTGTTGGTGCAGGAAAAGCTTTAGCCGCAAAGATTGATAACAAGAGCTATAAAACTTTCGTAATGATGGGCGATGGAGAAACTCAAGAAGGCTCTATCTGGGAGACAGCAATGGCAGCAACAAATTATAAATTAGATAATCTTATTGGCATTGTAGACAGAAATAAAATACAACAATGTGGATTTACTGAGGATGTAATGGCATTGGAACCTTATAAAGATAAATGGGAAGCATTTGGTTGGAGAGTAATTGAGATCGACGGACACGACATGGAACAAATACTGAAAGCACTAAAAACACCACCATCAAAAAATCAACCTACACTCATCTTAAGTAATACGGTAAAAGGCAAAGGCATCTCATTTATGGAGAATGATAATAATTGGCACGGTGGTGGTGCAATAGGTAAATTTTCAGATGCAGCTATGCAAGAAGTAAATGAGTTTGCAAAATTTAAGGAGCTACTAAATGACTAGAAGCATAAGAGTTGGTTATGGCGAGCATATTACTAAATTAGGTCATGAAAACAAGGATTTGATATTGCTAGAAGCTGATTTAGCTGACTCAACTCAGTCAGAGCCGTTTCAAATAGCATTTCCAGACAGACATTTTCAGATAGGTATAGCTGAGCAAAATATGGTTGGTATGGCTGCAGGACTTAGCCAAGAAGGGAAGTTGCCGGTGGTTAATTCTTTTGCAGCATTTATTGCAATGAGAGCATGTGAACAGGTCAGAACAGATGTCGCTTATCCAAATCTAAATGTTAAATTCGTTGTATCTCATGCAGGTGTTAGTGCTGGATCAGCAGGACCAACTCATCATACTTATGAAGATATTGGCATAATGCGATCAATTCCAAACATGTCAGTTTTTGTACCCGGTGATGTAAGAGAAATGAGACAAGTAATAGATGCAGCAATTGATCTTAAAGGACCTGCTTATGTAAGAATTTCAGCAATAGATATTCCAGACACTTATAGCAAAGAAGATAGATTTGAAATAGGAAAAGCAACACTTCTTAATGACGGTGATGATTTAACAATAATCACAACTGGAACAATGATGTTTGAAGCATCTCAGGTTGTGAAGAACCTTCAAGAAAAAGATATTAGTGCAAGATTGTTACAAATGGCATCAATAAAGCCAATTGATAGAGACTCTATAATAAAAGCAGCAAATGAGACTAAGACAATATTTTCAATAGAAGAGCATAACGTAATAGGAGGTCTTGGATCTGCTGTGGCTGAAGTTCTTGCCGAAGAAAATATAGGAAAGCTTACTAGGATAGGTTTTAATGATGTTTTTTGTTCAACTGGGGGTGATCCTGCATTTTTGCTAGATTTTGCTGGCCTATCATCCGAAAAAATAACAAAACAAATATTGAATGAACTTGTTTAATTTAAAAACTTTTTATCCTTTCCATTACTCATGAAATCTAAAAGAATTCATAAAAACACTATTGAAAGTGAGTTAAGCTTAATTAAAAAAAATAAAAAAAAAGTTGTTTTCACAAATGGATGTTTCGACATTATTCATGCTGGACACGTAAGATATCTTAAGCACGCAAAATCACTTGGAGATATTTTAATTATTGGAATAAATTCAGATAGTTCTGTAAGCGTTTTAAAGGGCACAGATAGACCGATTAATTGTCTAGAACATCGTATCGAAGTTCTTGAATCAATTTCTCATGTGGATTACATAATTTCTTATGATTCAGAGACCCCAGTAAACTTATTAAAAATTATCAAACCTGATTTGCTTGTGAAAGGTGGTGATTACAAAGATTTAAACATGGTGATTGGAAAAGATTTTGTTGAATCATATGGAGGAAAAGTTCATCTTATGGATTATATTGATGGTATTTCTACTAGTATAATAATTGATAAAATGAGTTAAATATTTACACATAGATTATGAATAAAAAATTTAAAGCTGTGGTGTTAACAGAACAAAAAAAACCACTTGAAATATGGGAAATAAAAGATCGTGAAGTAATTGGTTATGAAGTAGCGGTAAAATTAATTTCTTCATGTATATGTGGAGCACAAGTTAATGAATTTCTTGGAAAAAAGGTCCAGATAAATTTTTGCCGCATTTTATGGGCCATGAAGGGTATGGGATTGTTGAATCTGTTGGTGAAAAAGTTAAAAATGTAAAAAAAGATGATTTTGTCATATTACATTGGAGGCCGGGAGCAGGCGGTAGTATTCCAGGCAGTAAATTTGAAACAACAAGCGGTTCTTCAGTAGGCGCTGGCCCAGTGACTACTTTTAGTGAATATACTGTTGTTGGAGAAAATCGCTGCACACCAATAGAGCCAATTGAGGAATTGAAGGATGTATATCCTCTTTTAGGATGTGCTCTTCCTACTGCATATGGAGTTTTAGTTAAAGAAGCGCAAGTGACTAAAGACAATTCAATATTAATTTTTGGCGCTGGTGGTCTAGGTACAGCACTAACTTTTATATGTGATGCTCTTGATTTGCAATCTCCAACAGTTGTAGATATTTTTCCTGACAAGAAGAAACAAGTTGAAAGATTCAGTGGTCAATTTGTTGCATTAGAAGATATTCATGAGATTAAAGAGTGCAAATTTGACTTGGTTTTAGAGACTACGGGTGTTGCATCAATCATTGGTCAAACACCCTCATATTGTAGTAAAAATGGACAGATTGGCTTAATTGGACAAAGTAAAGTTAACGAGGATGTGATTTTCAGTAATTTTCTTCAGTTTTACGATGGAATGAGAATGTTTAGCAGTCAAGGAGGTTTGTCTGATCCAGCTGTAGATACTCACATCTTGCATGAATTATTAAAATCTGACATTAAAAAATCAAATGATCTAATTTCTCACTATGTGTCGATTGATTCAATAAATGAAGGGTTTGAAAACATGAAAGAACCAGATTGTTCAAGAGTAGGCATTAAATTTGATAGTTAAAATTACAAGAAATGAATAAAGACACTGCAAAAAACAAGGCTTTAGTTGTGGGTGATTTGATGCTTGATGAGAGTATATTTGGAGTAGCTAGTAGATTGACTCCTGAAGGCCCCGTTCCAGTAATTTTAAAAAATAATACTGAATTTACTCTGGGTGGTGCTGGATTTGTCGCAAAAGTTTTATCAGATCTGGACATAAATGTAACACTATGTGGTGTTGTTGGCGATGATGAAACATCCGATATTTTAAGAAGTTGTTGTAAAGAAGGTAAGATCAATAGTTCTGAAATATTAAATATAAATGGTTTCAAAACGAGTAAAAAAACCAGAGTATATGCATCTGGCCACCTTGTTGCACGACTGGATGATGAAACTGAATATGAAATGAATGATGCTACACGAAAAAAATGTTTAGAGTCAATTGAAGGCGTTTTAGAAAATCAAGAATATAAAGTATGTATCATAAGTGACTATAATAAAGGTTTTTGTGATGATGGATTTATTAGGAGATTAATTAAGCTCTGCAGTAAATACGAAGTAATAACTTTAGTAGATCCTAAGACAGAAGATGTAAATAAATTTATTGGAGCTGATCTAATAAAGCCAAACAATTTTGAGGCTGCGAAAATCTTGGGTGTTTCAAAAGAACACTTACCCTTACCAGAAGAAGTTGTAAAACAAATTTCATCGTTACTCGAGATTTCTAATGTTCTCTATACAAGAGGTTCAAAAGGCATGATTTTGCTGTCAGGTAGCAAAATTAAACAAATTGAAGCTATCCAACAAGAAGTTTTTAATGTTGTTGGAGCTGGAGATACTGTCCTAGCAGGCTTGTGTGCTGGACTAATTAATGGTCACGATATAGAAAAATCAAGTCTTATAGCGAACGATTTAGCAGGAGAGATGGTAAGTAAACTATCAAGAAAGATAAAGCCATCTAATTCAATCAAAGAAAAATTATCTACTTAATAACTGCTATTTTTGAAATAATATATTCATGAATTTTATTTTAAATAGAACTAGAAAGAATAGTTCGACAAAAAGAGAGTTTAGCAATATCTTAGTCTGGTCTTCTATGGGTATCGGTAATATGGTGAATTTTCTGCCAATGCTAAGAGCACTTCGAGAAAGATACCCACTTGCAAAAATAACATTACTAAGTTGGTCAGATCCATCTGTTTTCGAGCTTGTTGAAAAAGATATTTATAATGAAATTAAATTCATAAATAAAAAATCTAAAATTAGTTTAATCTTAAATTTTATTTATTTATTTTTTAGCACACACGATTTATTTATTGTGAAATGGCATAGAAATATATGGATAGCCAGATTCATAAGCGCTTGCAGAAAAGCCTTTATTGTTGGACATGTATCATCAGCTGGTCATAAATGCGACTATGATGATTTAATTGATAATAAAGTAAAATTAATTCATGGAAAATCAGATAAATATCAATATTTAAACCTAATAAATGATTTATTAATAAATAAATCAGATCATGAAGAATATTTAATAATACCTCCTAATGCCATATCTAACATCACTAAGTTATTGCGAGAAAACAATCTCAAAGAAGAAGACTTTCTTATTGGTTTTCATCTTGATGTAGGGGCTGCCCAACCCTATAAACAAATAGGTTTTGAAAAATGGTTAAAGATTATTACTGGTATTAAAAGAGAAGTACCAGATGCAAAATTCATTTTTTTAGGCCTAAATGACGATATAGTTGCTAATAAAATAATCAATGAATTGTCTAATGATAGCAAGATATATAGCTTTCTTGGTAAGTTAAATATCTTAGATACAACTGCTTGCATTTCGAAGCTAAGACTGCTTGTTGGTGTTGATTCAAGTTTGAAAACCATTGCATCTGCCTTGAAAATAAAGTCTGTTGTCCCATATGGCTGTACAGATCCTTCTAGATCAGCACCTTTGGAAAGTGAAATTGTAGTCGTTAGACCTGAACCAGAACAAAGCCCCTGCGAAGTATTTGGACCAATAGATCCAAATAAATGTTCTCATCAATCCTGTATAAATCGAATTAGTGCTGATGCGATAGTTAATACAACAATAAATGTTATAAATAATTGTTGATGTTGCTTATATGATAGAAAAATCTATAATTAATCCTTCTTAATCAATTGGAATAATAGATATGAAAGATCTAGCTCTTAATCAACCTTTAACAAATAGAGGTAAGAAATTAAGAATACAAACTATTGAATTGGCTAAGCCTAACGGAGGATATCATTTTGGAGGTTCTTTTTCATGCATCGAAATCCTTCTAGCCTTATTTGATGATGTTTTGAAGAATGACGAAACGAACAAATTTGTTATGAGTAAAGGTCATGCATGTTGGCCATATTATGTCTTGTTAAGAGAGTTGGGCCATGACCCACTCTTAGAGGGACACCCACATATAGGAAATGGGGTAAATTATACAACTGGTAGCATGGGGCATGGGATGCCGGCTACACTAGGTATGGCAATGGCAAGAAAAATTACTAATGACAAAGGACAACTCTATGTTCTTGTTGGAGATGGAGAAAGCCAAGAAGGAACCACATGGGAGTCTATGTTGCTTGCTAGGAGATTTAACGTAGGTAATTTAACAGTTATAGTTGACATGAATGGTATACAAGGCTCTGGCTATGTAGATGAAATTCTTCCAGTTACCGCTTTGGGTGATACCGCAAGGGCAATAGGTTGGAATGTAAAAGAAGTTAATGGACATAATATTGATGATGTCACAGATGCTCTAAAGGCTACAGAAGGGGATGATCCCAAAATGATAATTTGTCACACAATTAAAGGTAAAGGTGTTCCATTTATGGAAGATGTTCCTGCATGGCACGCACAGTGGGTCGATGATGAAAAGGAAGCTGAAATCAGGGAGATTCTAAAATGAGAAGAATTTTTGGTAAAACTTTAGTTGAAATAGCAGAAAGTGATCCAAATATAGTGCTTCTTCATGGAGATGTTGAGCAAGAAATGGATGAATATAAAAAAAGATGGCCTGATAAATTCTTTAATGTTGGATTGACTGAGCAATCGATGATTTCAATGGCTGCAGGCATGGCATTAGAAGGATTAAGACCACTTGTTTACTCTATTACTCCATTTGTTTTAGAAAGGCCTTTTGAACAAATCAAAATAGATATCGATGAGCAAGATTTACCTGTGCTTTTGATTGGTTATTCTGATTATCCAAGTCATGGACCAACTCATAAAGCAGTAAATGCACCTGCACTTTGTAAGGCTTTTAAGAATTTAAAATCTTATTTTCCCGAGGATTCTCAGCAAGTAAAAGATGCAATGCTCGAAGCATGGGATTCAAAAAAACCAGCTTTCATATCTTTGAAAAGAGACCATAACATCTAAGCATGAAAACTGATCCCGAAAATTCTTTTTTTTTGATATCGGGTATTACAGGCTCGATAGGGAGTTCTCTTGCATCATTTTTATGCAGTAAGAATTTCAATGTTATAGGTCTCTCTAGAAATAAGGTGTTGGAAGATCATTTAATCAAGCATCCTAAAGTTCAATGGCTAGAATATGACTATGCAAAAGATGAACCATCTGAAGAATTGATAGAAACAATTACAAAACTTTCGACTAAAAACTTAATAGGTTCTTACCATTGTGCTGGAGTTTATTCAAGCAAGAAGAACTCGAACTTAACAAACCAAGACTTTATTGAGGTAATGGAAGGTAATTTAATTTCAACCATAAATTTTGTAAAACTTTCATTGGAAATATTAAATCCTGGAGGAAGTATAGTTATTCTAAACTCTCAAGCTTCGATTGCTGCAGGAAATGATGAATTAGCATACGGTGTTTCAAAAAGAGCGATTTCCTCATTTGTTGATGGAATGCAGATTGAGGCAACAAAAAGAAGCCTTCAGATTGTGAATGTTTTATGTGGAGCAGTTCAGTCTGAAATGGCAAAGGGCAGAGATGGTTTTGATAAGTTTATTGCTTTATCTGATTTATCAGAAACTTTATATTCATTTGCTACTACAGGAAGTTCTTTGCGTATAAAAAATGTTGAGATTCTTCGCAGAAATTATTAAATATTATATTTTTACATAAATCTTTTGTGAGCAGAAAAGAAAACATTAATCAATTTGCTTGGAATTCACTTGATATTTTTTCTCGCTTAGGAATTAACTTTTTTGTATATTTTTTCTTTTTAAATCTCCTTGGAGCAGATAAGTATGCCACTTTTGTTTTCATAACACTTTTTTGTGGTGTTGCTCAGTCTCTTTCAAAGCTTGGCCAAAATGATTATCTTATTATTAAGAAAGATATAAATAATGAGACGCTATCATCAATCCTATTTTTAAATTTTTTGATTGGCTTTGCTTCGACCATTTTTTTATTGATAATTTTTGCTTCAATAAGTTTTTTTGCAATGCGCGAATTTTCATTTCTAATTTCTGCTAGCTTAATGTCTATAAGTGTCCTAATTACTATTTGTTCAAACTCCTTTTTGTATATTCTTCAAAGAGATCAGCAATTTAAAACTTTATTCTTTTTGAACTTTACATCATCTGCTTTTGGATTGTTGCTAACTTATGTTATTTCGGGAAACTTAGAAGATTTCATATATCCTGTTTTAGTAGTATTATTCACTCAGACTTTTCTTTTTGTAACACTAATTATTATAAAACCATTTAAATTTTCTATCTCTCAAGAATCATTAAAAAATCTTTATAATGAAAGTAAATTATTTATTATCCCACTGATGAAAACTAGACCATTGATGGTTGTTACTAAGAATATTGATTCATTCTCTGCTTTAATATTAGGAGGGGAAATTCTCCTTCTTGCATATAACACTATAAAGAAAATTTTTATCTATCCTTTATCAATTTTGTATGCAGTCCTTGATAGATGGTTATATCCATATTTAGCAAAGTTAGCAAATACAAGCGAAGTTATGAATAGTTATTCTAAGCTTACTAAAAATATATTCCTAATAAGTCTAATAACAGCTATATTTATTTTTTTTATAATTCAATTTGTTGATGACCTTATAATTAATTACGCTCGTCAAATTGGAATTACAAATATTAATTTAATATTAATGATATATGGTTTTTTGTTTTCATGGCCAATATGTGTTTTACCAACCTTAATATATACTTATGCAAAAGTTGTTCGAAAAACAGATTTATTGCCAAAATTTGCAATAGTACAAGCAATTTCAATAACCTTATGCATGCTGGCTACTGGTTTTATAATTGGAGGAGATTGGATAACCGTAGGTTATTCAATTGCATATATAATAATGAATATATACATATTAAAAATTTTTAAACTTGTAATCTTTTCACGAACTTGAATATGTCAAATTATTTAAACAATCATGGATCTAAGACAAAGACTAGTAATTTAAAATTAAGTTTTCATAAAAGAGCAAAAAAATTCGAATTACTTTTTTCTGAATATTTACCGAAAGATTATTCTTCTAAAATTATTGATATAGGTTGTTCGACTGGTCAAATTGTTGGGTGGCTTCAACATATTGGTTATGAAAAAGCTTCTGGAGTAGATTCTGATGCTGAATCAATATCCTTTGGTATAAAAGCTGGCATAAAAAACTTATATCAAAATGATATATTTGAACATTTGCAAAAGATAAAAAGCGAATCCGTAGATTTATTCATATTAAGAGACATAACTGAGCATTTAGTTAAAAAAGATTTTGAGAGAATATTATGTATTTTAGAAGAAAGGCTTACAGTAAATGGATTAATATGGATTCAAACACCTAATGCAATAAGTCCAGCATCTCATTTTATGATGTATGGTGATTGGACACATGAAACTTTGGTCTCTCCAACATCCCTAAGACAGCTTGTTAGCCATGCTACTAGCTTAGAAATTGAAAAATTAAAAGGTGAGCATGTAGTTAAACTTGGTTTCAGAAAACTTCATCTTAAAATTATTAGAAGTATTATTAATAGTATATATAAATTCTACTTCTCAACATTAACAAGCCTTAATTATAGTCAAATAATAATTGAGCCTAATTTAATCACAGTGCTTAAGAAGAAAAAAAACTAAAATGATAATAATCATTGGATCAGGTATTGCTGCTTTGTGGACTGCCAACCTTTTAAATGAGAATGGTTTCGACGTGATTGTTCTTGAGAAAGATTCGGTAGCGAGCAACCAAACAATAGCTAGTCAAGGAATGATACATGGTGGAACTAAATATTCTCTTGATGGAGTCTTAACAAAAGCAACTCAATCAATATCAGAAATGCCAAGTACTTGGCGCGATGCATTGAATGGTAATGGAAAAGTAGATCTTTCCGAATCAAAAATAAATGCTCATAGTCAAGTTTTATGGTCTGCTGATACTTTACAGTCAAAGATTCTGAGTTTTTTTGGATCAAAAGCAATGTCTTCAAAAATGCAACCGATAGATAAGAAGGAGCATCCAGCATTTTCTAGCAAAGATTTCAAAGGCTCTTTATTCAAGTTAAATGAGCTCGTAGTCGATGTTCAATCTGTTGTAGCTAATTTAACAAAAAATCTTGATGGAAAAATAATTAAAGCAAAAGGAACAAAAATTTTGTTTTCAAATGACAAAGTAATTGGAATTGAAACAAGTATTGGAAAATTGGAATGTGATGAATTAATTCTTGCTGCCGGAGAAGGAAATGAACAAATTTTAAAAAATTCTAATGTAAAATCTTTTCCAATGCAGACGAGGCCATTGGCAATGGGGATGGTATATATGAATAAAAATATACCAGATATCTTTGGACATCATCTTGGATCATCATCACGTCCAAAAGTTACAATTTCTACTCATTATATTAACAAGAAACAAATTCTATATATTGGAGGAGAGGTCTCAGAAAGTGGAGTTAATTTATCAGATGAGCAACAAGTAATTAAAATCGAACGATCTTTAAAAGAGGCTTTGAGTTGGATTGATTTAGATATTGATAAAATTGAAGTTTTGAGAATCAATCGTGCAGAAGCCAAGAATAAAAATGTGTTAAAACCTGATTCATTCTTTATTGGAAGAAATGACGGTCTAATGGTTTGTTGGCCAACCAAATTAGCCTTTGCCCCTTTAATTGCAGAGAATGTGTTCGATGAATTAAATAAACCAATTTCAAATAATTCAAAAAAAGTTCAAGGAAAAAAACCTGAAATCTCCAATTACCCATGGGAATCAAATTAACACATAGCAAAATAAGTAATACAAATATAAGCTTGTCAGAGATTGGTCTTGGAACAGTTAAATTTGGAAGGAATACTGATATCAAATACCCAAAACCCTTCGATCTTCCAAATGATAATGATCTTATCAAAATTCTTAATACTGCAGCTGAGCTTGGAGTAAATTATCTTGATACAGCAGTTGCTTATGGAGTAGCCAATCAAAGATTGGGTAAGCTATTACCGAAGGTAAACAAGAAGTTTAAAATAGTAGCTAAAATTGGTGAACATTATTCATCACAGAGTGGAAGTGTGTACAACTTTACAAGGTCTTCTTTAAAATGTGATTTTAAAAAGCTTTTAGAAGAATTAGATTTAAATTTCATTGAATGTCTATTACTGCATTGTAATGATAATGATTGTGGTGATGACATTAAGGATGGCTTAAAGTTCTTAAAACAATTAAAACAAAAAGGCCTTATTGGAGCATATGGTTCGTCTTGCAAAACTAAAGAAGGAGTAATGCTTGCATTAGATTCTGATTCAGATGTAGTCATGATAGAGCCTAATTTATTTTCGGAAACACAAAAATTGTTTGACGATTGCTTAAATCCAAATGTGATTATAAAAAAGGCTTTTTCAAGTGGAAATGTTCTTTTAAATCAAAAAGTAAATCCATCCGAGGTTTTAAAAAATTATTTAGAAGAAAAATCAATCCTATCAATTGTTATAGGCTCTATTAATAATTCTCATCTTCGTCAAAATATAGAGCCATTGCAAAAAAAATGAATTGAATTTATCTGTATAGTTTATAATCGCAATACCATTACTCATAACATTATGAAATTTATAAAGATTATAGGTAGAGAGATAAAATTATTTTTTTTAGCATTCAGGTTATTTTTTTGGAATAAGATTTTTTCGAAAATACCTTTTGCGGTTTTAAGACTTTTTTTTGTTCGCCATTATATTTCTCTTGGAAAAAATGCAAATATCCTAACAAATGTTGAGTTTCTTTTCTCTGGTCTCTCAAAATCACAGATAGTATTAGGAAAAAACTCAATAGTTAATTCTTTTTCTCTTCTTGACGGAAGACATGAAAAAATTATTATCGGGTCCAATGTTGATATTGGGAGAGAGTGCGCAATATTTACTTTAGGTCATGATCCTCATAATAACAACCATAATGTTCAAGGAGCAGCTGTAAATATTGAAGATCATGTATGGATAGCTGCCAGAGTGACAATTTTACCTGGAGTCAAAATAGGTAAGGGTGCTGTAGTTGCTGCTGGTTCAGTAGTTTCAAAAAGTGTTGCCTCAATGGATATAGTCGCTGGTAATCCAGCAAAAGTTATAGGCAAAAGAGACTCGAATTTGAATTATGAAACTAAATTTTTTCCCTACCTTAGGTGAATGAAATGTTTTCTGCAATTAAATTTATAATAAAAAAAATTCCATACTTCAATAAATTTTATTCTCGAATACGAGCAAATAAGTCAGTAAATTGGATCAAATTAAATAAAAATCATTCGTACTCTATTTTAGATAAAAAAAATCATGTGTTGATGGCTACCAGTTTAGGTGATTATGAGATGGGAGTTTTGCTAGAAAGCTCTTTATCAGCTGCACTTCGCTTGAGAGATGCTAATGTGGATGTCCTTTTATGCGATTCAGCGCTTGAATCTTGTCAGATGTCGAAAATTGAGAGTATCTCGCCTAATATTATGGCAAAAGATGGCCCTATTTCACGATGTAGCAGTTGCATGCACTATGGAAGAAATATCTTTAAAGGTGCTGTAGATAATGAACTTTATTATTCAGATTACATACTCCCAGAAGAGAAAATTTTAGCTAACAAAATATCCAAACAAACTCCATATGATCAAATAAAATCATATGTTTATGATGGTCTTTCAATTGGTGAACATGCATATGCGGGCGCGCTCAGATATTATGCAAGAGGTGATTTAAACAATGAGTTTTTTGGAGAACAAATACTCAGGAGATATTTGAAATCTGCACTTTTAACCGTTTTTTGTCTGGATAGGCTTTTAGAGCAAAATAATTATGATGTTGTTTGCTTTCACCATGGAATATATGTTCCCCAAGGACTGATTACTCAAGTATGCCAAAAAAAAGATATCAGAGTAGTTACATGGAATCCGGCATATAAGAATAACACATTTATTTTCAGTCATTATGACTCCTATCACCATACTATGATTTCAGAGGATATCTCCAGGTGGCAAGATATTGAAATGAATGAGACAAAAGAAAATGCAATTAAGAAATATTTAAAATCTCGAAGACAGGGAACAAATGATTGGATCTGGTTCCATGATACTCCTGAAGAAAATGCTGATAAAATCAAAGATGAACTGGGTTGTTCTTTTGATAGGCCTGCAATTGGTCTTTTCACAAATGTAATGTGGGATGCTCAATTACATTATGAAAGTAATGCATTTGAAAATATGTTAGATTGGGTCTTTGCCTCAATTGACTATTTCTCAAAACGTAAAGATTTAGAATTATTTATTAGAATTCACCCTGCAGAAATAAGAGGAGCGATTCCTTCACGTCAGCCCTTGTTAAAAGAAATTTATGATAAGTATGAATCAATGCCTGAAAATATTTATGTGATACCACCGGAGAGTCAAATCTCAACTTATGCTCTAATGGATAAATGTAATGCAGTTACCATATATAATACTAAAACAGGAATAGAGGTAGCTAGTGAGGGAATACCAACAATTGTTGCTGGCGAAGCGTGGATAAGAGGTAAAGGATTTGCAATAGATGTTAATTCAAAAGATGAATACTTTAAAATTTTAGAAGACTTGCCTTTTAAATCCAAGATGTCTAGTGAGCATAAATTGGAAGCGCTTAAATATGCTTATCATTTTTTTATGAGAAGAATGATACCTATACCATTTATTGAATTTGATTCTAAAACAGGACTATATTCAAGCACACTTCAATCAATATCGAATCTTCAACCAGGTCACTTTCAAGGGTTAGATTTAATTTGTAATGGAATATTAAATGGCACCCCTTTTGAATTTGATGAAGAATTTAGCAATTAACAATGAATAACTTAAATATAAAAAAGGAGCCCTACATTTTACATGTCTATCCAGAGTCTCAAATTAAGAATTTTAAACACTCTGGAGGTAGTAAAGGCATCAAAATTTTTAATGATTTTTTAAAAAATAGTAGGGTAAATTATGATCATTGCATTATTGAAAGAAAATCTGACTTACTTTTATTAAGTAAACTTAGAGCTATAAATCTGAACATTTATTCACATATTTTAGTTCATTATCCAATGTTTCCTTTATCTGTACTTTATCTTAGGATCTTTTATCCAAAGTTAAAAATTGTAACAAGATCGCATAATGCAGAGTTTCCTCACTGGCTTCAGCATTCTTATTTAGAGTTTAAAAATTTCAAATTCAAAGAATCATTAAAATTTTTCTTTACTGCAATAAGAAATGGTTTTGGAGAGTTGATAATGGCACTTTTTGCAAGACATATTCTTGCAATTACTGAATGGGAGACAAACTCATATTGGAAGAAATTAGCTTTTTCAAAAACTTTATATACTCCATATTATCTATCTGATGTTACAAAGGTTCAAAATTATGAAACTAAAGAAAATCAATGCATATGCTTAATGTCCCCTAATTATTCTTCATTTCTTCATGATGCTGCAAAAAATTTTTATAAATTAGTGTCTTCATCTCATTCAAGCTTGGACTGGAATTTTGTTATAACTGGTGAAGATTTAAATATAGACAATGTTGCTGATGTGCCAATAGAAAAGCTGGGCTTTGTTGATGACATTTCTAGTTTATATATAAAAAGTAAATCCATAGCTGTTTTAACTAAATATGGATATGGCTTTAAAACTAAAATTCTAGAAGCAGCGGCATACGGCTGCTGGTCTCTAGTGCCATCAAAAAACTATTCAAGGATACCTAATAATGTAAAACCATTTTGTATATCAGTCGATCTTGATTCGCCTATGTCATTCAAAAAGGCATTAAAGTTATCTGAAACAAATATACCTGACTTTTGCTTACAAAATGATGAATTAAAATCACAGTTTTATGAATCTCTTAAAACTAGCTTATTAAAATAATTTTATGTCAATAAGAATTAAAGATCTTAGATTTAAACTTAGGTATCAACTAGCTAAGAATAAATTATTATCCTCCGTATACAGTTTTATTAAGATTAAATTCATTGCTTATTCCAGTATAAATGCTTTATTCAACTCTAATAAATCTGAGCTACAAAGACTTGTTAAATTAAAAAAAGGCGGAAAAAATGTTCTTCTTGCGACTAGCATGGGGTCTGAATTAGTTGCTTGGAGGCTTGAATCAATTCTATCAATAGCTCTTATGCAAAGAGACCATAATGTGGAGTTTGCTATTAATGATGGAATATTGCCTGCGTGCCAAGATTGTACTTATGAAAAATATAAAAATGATATAGAAAGCATCAAACAAAATAATAAATTTATTCATAAATGCAAACATTCATTCATTGAATCTTCCAAAGCATTTCAAAATATTGGAATAAATGTTAATGCATTTTCTTCAGGAATTAATGAAGATGATCTTAGTAAGATTGAAGAAATTTACAATAACACACCAGTAGATCAAATAAGTGGTTTTAAATTAAATACCATTGCAATTGGTGAACATGCTATGGCTGGAGCATTACGTTTTTTTGCAAAGGCAACACTAGATGATGAGCCAATTGCTGAAATTATTTTAAAAAGTTACTTCAAAGCTGCTTTAATTACGGCTTTTTCATTTAGAAATATTTTAAAGAAAAGAAAAATTGATGTTGTTGTTCTTCATCATGGAATTTATGTACCTCAGGGAATAATTTGTTCAGTTGCAAAACAAATGGGGGTCAGGGTAGTAGCATGGAATATAGCATATCGTAAAAATAGATTTATCTTTAGTCATGATGATACATATCATCATACTTTGATTAATGAACCTATCTCTAAATGGGATAGTATTAATTGGTCTGAGGAAAAAAATGATCGGTTGTTGGCATATCTTCAAAGCAGGTGGTTTGGAGATGATGATTGGATAAATTTTAATCAAGAAAACCCTAATCCAAAAAATATAAAAGTTTATGATGATCTGGGTCTTGATAAAGATAAACCGTGCATTGCAATGCTTACTAATGTTTTGTGGGATGCACAACTTCATTATCCTGCAAATGCATTTGAAAATATGCTTGAGTGGATTTATTCGACTATAAATTATTTTATAGAAAAATCTGATATTCAGTTGGTTATTAGAGTTCATCCCGCAGAAGAAACTGGAAGAATTAAATCTAGGCAAAGAGTTGCAAATGAGATCCAAAAAAAATTTCCTAATTTACCAAGCAATATTAAAGTTATTGAGCCTAAAGATAATATCTCAAGTTATGATGTGGTTAAGGTTTCAAACTGTGCATTAATTTTTGGTACAAAAATGGGAGTCGAGTTATCTGCATCTGGTAAACCAGTAATAGTAGCTGGAGAGGCCTGGATACGAGGAAAAGGCCTTACAATGGATGCAAGCACAAAAATAGATTACATAGAAAAACTTCAGCAGTTACCGCTGAAAAATCAATTATCAGAAAATCAAAAAAATAAAGCAAAACTATATGCCTTTCATTTCTTTTTTAGAAGAATGATTCCAACTATAGCCGTTAAACAAAAATCTGGCTGGCCACCATATGATATCGCACTAACAAGTATAGATGAACTTATGCCTGGCAAGGATCAAGGTTTAGATATTATATGTAGTGGAATAACCAATGGCACAGATTTTATATATGATGAATCTGACAAATGACAATTATTGGATATATAATCTTAGCCATAGTTTCGTCAATATTTTTGTACTCTCTATACGATTTAAATAATAAAAAATTGTTGCAATTATGTATTTTCTTTATTCCTTTTTCAGGCTTGTCATTATATAACAATGTAGAGGCATCATTTTACATACTCCCATTTACACTGTGTGCAGTTCTATGGATTATCTTGCAATTAATAAAACCGTTTATAAGCTCAAATAATATTTCATTAGATACAAGTAATTCATTTATTATTTTTTCACTTATTTTTTTTACATGTGTTTCATTATCATCACTTTCACCAATTTTTATAAATGGCTCTGATTTTTATTATGGCGCTAATGAAGATAGTGCAAGGGTTTTTCAAATTCAACCGAGCACGATTTATATTCTTCAATTAATTTATATATTTATTGGTGTCTTTTTTAGCATATTTATAGTTGGAGCTTTAAAAACTTTACTAGATATAGAATTAGTAATTAGGACACTAATAATTGGTTCTTTTGTAGCATGCTTAATTGGCTTATTTGAGATTATTTCTTTTTATCTTGGATATGATTTATGGACGGGTTTCTATCATACTGTTCCAACCGGTTCAGTAAACCTTGCTGAAAAAGGTGTTAGGCTTGATGGTTTATTGAATATAGCAAGAATTAATAGTGTTTCATATGAAACTTCTAATTTTGCTCAGCATATTTTAGTTGTTTATGCTTTTATGTTTTATAGCATTAAAAAACAGGTTCCAATATTTTCACAGTTTTATGATAAGTGTTTATTTCTAATTTTATTGATATCTTTACTGTTAGCACTATCAACCACAGCACTTATAGGAATAATTATCATTCATTTTGTGTATTGGATATTTAATAAACCAAGTCTAATTCAGTTTTTTAAATCAATTGTTGCTATAACTTTTTTATTTTTAGTATTTTTTCTAATGTATAAAAATTTTGAAAATTTTACACTAATTATTGATGTTTTTGTTTTAAATAAGTTCTCAAGCGGATCTGCTGAATCTAGGTTGGATGTAGCATTCAATGCTTTTGAGGTATTTTTAAGACATCCTATTATTGGAGTTGGATTTGGTGTCTTGCCTGCATCAGATTTGATTATTACAATTTTAGTAGGAACAGGCCTTATAGGTTTTATAAGCTTTTTTATAATATTAACTATAATATTTTATAACTCACTTTTTGCAAAAGTAACTAAAATTTTTTTTAATAAAACTAATGAATCAAAATTTAGAATCATTAATAGAATATCAGATCTTTTAAATGCCCTAATTTTTTCATATTTAAACTTATTAATCATTTACCAATCAATAGGTTTTACCTTTAGATTTGGAGATTTTTGGGCAATTTCTGGGATTATTGTTGCAACTTATATATTAAAAGAAAAAACTATAAGAGAAATATCATAATGTATTTTTTTTATACGTTTTTTGTAAACTTTTTTCACACAACACCTATAATATTCAACTATAAATTTAATAGGAGTTTTTCTTGATTATTAGAGCAAGAGCACCGCTAAGACTTGGCTTAGCCGGAGGTGGAACAGATGTATCTCCTTACTCTGATGAATATGGGGGCTTGGTGCTAAATACAACGATTGATAGGTATGCATACGCATCAATCATTATTAATAATAATGCAAATAAAATTAAATTTTTTTCTTCAGATAAAAATGTCAAACACTCATACTTAATTTCAGATGCCATTGAATTGGAAGGACCTACATTGCTTCTTAAAGCTACATATTTGCATATGATTAAAAATTTTAATAATGGTAATAAGATAGCACTTGCTCTAACAACCTTTTGTGACTCTCCCCCCGGGTCTGGTCTTGGAACATCATCTACTCTTGTAGTAGCTATGGTTGAAGCATTCAGACATCTTCTTAACTTAAAATTGGATAGTTATCAAATTGCAGAAATTGCTCACAAGATTGAAAGAGTGGAGTGTAAACTTTTGGGTGGCAAACAAGATCAATATTCAGCATCTTTTGGAGGTTTCAATTATATTGAATTCAACAAATCAAATGAAGTCATTGTTAATAATCTTGATATAGATTCTTACGTTATTCAAGAATTAGAGGCCTCGCTTTTATTATTTTTTACTGGCGTATCTAGAGACTCGGATAAAATCATTTTTAATCAATCTAAAAATATGATGAAAAAAGATAAAAAAGCAATGGAAGCATTACACATAATAAAAAATGAAGCCCAAAATATGAAAAATAAGATTTTATCTGGTGACTTTAATGGAATTGTAGAGTCTATGAAGACGGGTTGGGCTAATAAAAAAAAATCAGCAGATATCATTTCTAATCCGCTGATAGAAAAGATATATAATTCAGCAATAAATGCTGGCGCTCTCGCTGGAAAAGTTTCTGGCGCTGGTGGTGGAGGCTTTATGATATTTTATGTTCCCTTGGATAAGAGAAAATCTGTTATCGAGTCTTTAAACCAATTTAATGGTGAAGTAAGCAACACTCATTTTACAAACTTAGGAGTAAAATCATGGAAATTAACTTAAAGGATTACATCTATAAAGAAATAGAGGGATGCAAATCAGTAATGGAAAAAATGCTCAATAATCCAAATTTATTAAAATCAGTTGAAAGTGCATCACAAGCTTGTATTGCATCATTAAATAATGGAAATAAAATCTTACTTGCAGGTAATGGGGGAAGCGCTGCTGATGCTCAACATATAGCAGGCGAACTCGTAAGTAGATTTAAATTTGATAGACCAGGACTTCCCGCAATAGCTCTTACAACAGATACTTCTATTTTAACTGCTATTGGAAATGACTATGGATATGAAAATCTTTTTTCAAGGCAGGTTCAAGCTCATGGAAATCAGGGAGATATATTAATTTGCTATTCAACGTCTGGAAAATCACCAAACATAATATCTGCCATAGAGAAAGCTAAATCAATAGGTATTATAACGATTGGTTTATGTGGAAACAGAGGCGGTTTCATGGTTGAAAATTGCGATCATATATTGGAGGTTCCATCACCTGATACCCCAAAAATTCAGGAGGGTCATCTAGTTCTCGGGCATATAATTTGTGGAATTATAGAGAAAAAAATATTTGGTCACCTTGAATGAATGAAGCAATCATTCTTGCTGGAGGTTTTGGAACAAGATTAAAAGAGCATGTTCCTAATATCCCAAAGCCAATGGCACCAATTAATGGTAGGCCTTTTCTTGATATATTATTAAGTAATCTATCAAGTTATGGAATTACTAAAGTAATTCTTTCGGTTGGTTATTTAGCAGATTATATTCAAGATTATTTTGGTAATAAAAAATATAATATTGATATCAGTTACAATATTGAAAGCTCTCCATTAGGTACTGGTGGAGCAATATTTTCATGCTTACATCAATGTAAGAATGATCATGTATTTGTTCTAAATGGAGATACCTTTATTAATGTAAATTTCTCTTCTTTAGAAAAATTTTGGAATAAATATAAAAGTCCTATAATTGTTACAAGAAAGGCTGCCTCTAACTCTAGATATGGTTTAATAAAAGTTGATAAAAACATAATAAAAGAATTTAATTCATCTGCACATAGTCATCAAAAATGTTTAATAAATGCCGGACTATATGTTCTTCCTAGAAATTTAGTTCATCCTTTTTCAAAAAAAAAGCCGTTCTCTTTTGAATCAGAATATTTACCCTCAGCTATAAACTTAACAAAATTTATTTCTTATGAAATTGATAGCTACTTCATTGATATTGGCATACCGGAGGACTATCAAAAAGCTCAAACGGAGTTAGAATCAAATTTAAATGACTAAAAAAGCCTTATTTTTAGATAGAGATGGAGTAATAAATATTGATTACGGATATGTATACAACAAAGATTCAATAGATTTCGTGGATGGTATTTTTGAATTATGTGTTAAAGCAAAAAAAAAGGGCTATATAATTCTTATTGTTACAAATCAATCTGGTATTGGTAGAGGGTATTTTACAGATGATCAATATAAAAATTTAGCAAAATGGATTGAAAACTGTTTTAAAGAAAAAGAAGTTATTATTGAAAAAACTTATTATTGTCCACATCACAAAGAAGCAAATATATCTTCATATAAAAAAGATTGCTATTTTAGAAAACCAAATCCTGGAATGATATTAAAAGCGATTAAAGATTATGATATAGACCCGAAGAAATCAATTTTAATTGGCGACAAAGCAAGTGACATACTAGCTGGACGTGCTGCTGGGATAAAGACGAATATTTTCTTTAAAAATAAATTATATTCCATACCTAAAGTTGAAGAGTGTATATTAATTAAGAACATTAATGATGCTATAAGATACTTGTAATGTTTTATATTTTCGACCATTATGCTAACAATAAATATATGTAAATTGAACTTATAAAAAATAAATGCCTGATTTTAATAAAAATTACTATCAACAACGTTATCAAAAAAACGTTGCCGGCTTATCGACAGATACAAGAAGAGCTTATTTATATAAAGCAAGAATCAGGACTTTAAATCATTTAAATATTACCGGAAATAATGTCCTTGAAGTGGGCTGTGGTATTGGGCCTATGACAAAATATCTTGAAGCTAATTTCAAAACAGTAAATGCTATTGATATATCATCTGATGCAATTGATTACTGCAAAGAAAATTTTAAGAGTTCTAATACTGCTTTTGAAGTTGCATCTGCAGAGAATCTGCCTTTTAAAAACGAATCATTTGATATTATTTTTGCGTATGATGTTTATGAACATGTAGCTGATCATATTATCTGTTTTAAAGAGGCCCAGAGGGTCCTTAAAAGTGGCGGTATATTATTTATTGCTGTTCCGAATACACAATCCCTTGGTGCTAGAATAAAAGGAAGATATCCGGAGTATGAAGGTCTTCCAATTTCTGAGCGTAAAAAACAATGGTTTGGCTGGCAAGATGATACACACATAAATTTATTAACAATAAATGAGTGGAAAAAATCTTTAATAGATTCCGGTTTTGATTTGATAAAAGATGGAACTGATTATTGGTGGGACTCTCCATACATCAGTTGGCTTCCTGCTTTACCTCAGGATATAATTTGCAAAATTTTACAAAGAGTTTTCACCAGAGTTTCTTATTTTGCTCCATGGAAGCTAGGGGAAAACTATATAGGTTTATATAAAAAAACTTAGCGATCTAAATTTAAAAAAAGGAAGCTTATGTTCAATGATAAAAAAGTATTAATAACAGGTTCTGACGGATTTATAGGTTCGCATTTAGCTGATACTCTTAAGAATAATTGTAGAGATCTTTTTTGTATAGATAATATTAATGGAGAAGACCTATGCAATGAGGATTATGTGAATACTCTTCCAGACGTTGACATTATTTTTCATCTGGCTGCTAGAAATGGAACTAAATGGTTTTATGAGCAGCCTTTTTCAGTTCTTGATAATTGCACCACTCCTACACTAAACCTTATTAAAAGGTATAAAAATTCTAACGTAAAGTTTATTTATGCATCAAGTTGTGAAATTTATGCTGACTCAACTGAAGCAGGTTTGAATAAAATTCCTACATCTGAGGATGTTTCTGTTTTATTTTCTAATCCCAAAAATTTGAGATGGAGCTACGCAGCTGGGAAATATATAGGTGAACTAGCTGTGATGTCTGCAGCAAGAGAGTTTAATCTTAATTATTTAGTTTTAAGATACCATAACATATATGGGCCAAGACAAGTTGATCATTTCATACCTGAATTTTACAGCCGTCTCAAAGATGGAGATTGCTCTCTTAGAGGTTGGGAAAATACAAGAGCATTTTGCTATATTTCAGATGCTATTGAGATGACCTTAAGGGCTGCAAAAAATAATAAAGTCAATGATTCAGTCATTCATATTGGCGATGATAAAGAAGTTTCAATCAAAGAAGTTGCAGAAATTATTTTAGATATAAGTGGCATTGATCAGAAACTAGCTCTTAATAACGCACCTGAAGGAAGCGTTTCTAGAAGGTGTCCAGATTTAACATTAGCTAAAGATTTAGATATTTATCACAATGCTATTTCTCTTAGAGAAGGACTTATAAAGACAATTGAGGAGCTAAAATGAAAATAGGTATAGTTGGGCTTGGCGTAGTGGGCAACGCATGCAGAGATGGTTTTGTAAAAGGAGGTCATGATGTTATTGGTCATGATATTCTGCTTAACACACATATAAGTGATCTTATAAATTGTGAAATAGTATATTTAACAGTTCCAACTCCACAAATGAGCAACGGAGAATGTAATATTGGTATTGTTAGTTCAGTCATTAAAGAGCTCTCAGAATTAGAATATGATGGTATTGTGGCTGTGAAAAGCACTGTCCCCCCAGGCACTGTTTTAAATCTTTCAAAATCTCATAAGAATTTAAATATATGCTTTGTCCCAGAATTCTTGAAAGAAAGATCAGCAAGTGAAGATTTTATTAATCATGGAACATTAATAGTTGGAGCAAATAATGATAGTCAAGGCAAATTAATCTATGATTCACATTCTCACTTAACAGATAATTGGTTGCTAGTTTCACCTTCAGAAGCTGAAGTTGCTAAATACTTTCATAATGTCTTTAATGCGGCAAGAATATCCTTCGCAAATGAGATGTTTGACATATGCAAAGCTGTAGATGCGTCATATGATAAAGTTTTAGAATCAGCACTAGCTAGAAATTCATATTCATCTGAATACTTGTTAGTTAGCGAAAATCTCAGAGGATATGCAGGTGTTTGTTTGCCAAAAGATGTATCTGCTCTTGCAAAATTCTGCGAAAAAAATGATATACCTGGCCAACTTATCAAAGCTATTGGAGAATCAAATGAAGACAGAGTAAAAACCATTATTGGTGATATGAGACTAGAATAGTATATATATGCCAGAAAATATAACTATTGACCTAAGATTATGGTTAACCTCTGGTATTGGGAAGTATCTCCAAAATGTTGTGCCCACCGTTCTTAAAAGATTTAAAAGTATTCACTTTACTTTACTTGGCGATAAAGATTTTTTAGATACTTTGGATTGGCCATCAAATGTAGTAAGTATAAAAAACTTTGACTCACCAATATACTCAATTGAAGAACAGTATAAATCATTAAGAGTTATTCCAAAGAATTGTGATTTATTATGGTGGCCACATTGGAATATACCAATATTTTATAATGGAAAAATAGTCACCACAATCTATGATGCATTTCATTTAAGAATACCTAGAAGTTTTAAGAACTTATTTAAAAACATTTATACTAAGTTGCTTTTTAGTTATGTTAGTAAAAAGTCTTTACTAACATTTACCTTATCAAAGTTTTCTAAAAATGAATTATCAGAATTAACAAAAATAAATATTAAAGATATTCATATTATTAATTTAGCTGTTGATGAAGATTGGTTTAATTTTCAACCTTTTGAAAATCAGATTAATTCTCCTTATATTGTCTATGTTGGCAATGTTAAACCTCATAAAAATTTAATAACCCTTGTAAAATCTTTCATTGAAATTCTAGATAAGATTGATCATAAGTTAGTAATAATAGGAAAAAAAGAGGGCTTTATTTCTGGAGATAAGGAAGTTCAGAAATTTGCAAATCTATATCCTGATAGAATTGTCTTTACTGGATGGGTGGATGATGTTGAAGTAAAAAATTATGTTGCCAATGCAGAACTTATGGTCTTTCCAACTTTATATGAGGGTTTTGGAATACCCCCGTTAGAGGCAATGGCTTGCGGTTGCCCAGTTCTTGTTTCTGATATACCTGTTACCAGAGAAGTATGCTCTGATGCAGCTTTATATTTTAATCCTAATAACATTTCAGAACTGTCTAAATTAATTGAAGAGGTCTTAAATAAACGAAATCAAAATGATTTAATCATTTCTAAAGGTATTGAAAGATCTAAATTTTATTCATGGGAATCTGCTAGCAATAAAACAGTTAATATATTCTCAGAATTATTTTCAAAAATGGATAATTTAAAATGAAAGTAGCAATTGTCCATGACTGGTTAGTAACGTATGCAGGAGCTGAAAGGGCTTTAGAGCAGATAATAGAAGTATTTCCAAATTGTGATTTATTTTCAATTGTTGACCATATTCCGAATGATGAAAGAAAATTTTTAAAAGATAAAACCGTAAATACTTCTTTTATACAAAAACTACCATTTTCAAAAAAAAGCTATCGTAAATATTTATCTTTGATGCCATTGGCAATAGAGCAATTTGATTTATCAAAATATGATTTAGTTATTTCTTCAAGTCATGCTGTAGCAAAAGGTGTTATAACTGGACCAGATCAGCTTCATATTTGTTATTGTTATACGCCTATTAGATATGCATGGGATTTACAGCATCAGTATTTAAAGGAGGCAAATTTAGATAAAGGACTAATTGGATGGATTGCAAAGAGAATGCTACACAACATAAGAATTTGGGATTATAGAACTAGCAATGGTGTAGATCATTTTATAGCAATCTCTAACTTTATTTCAAAGAGAATTAAGAAAGTTTATAGAAGGAACAGCCAAGTATTATTTTGTCCTGTTGACGTGCAGAGTTTTGAATTCTCTAATAAAGATAGAGATGATTATTATGTGACTTGTTCTAGAATGGTTCCATATAAAAGGATTGATCTCATAGTAGAAACTTTTTCTAAATTTTTACCTGAAAAAAAATTAATTGTAATTGGAGACGGGCCTGAATATGAAAAAATAAGTAAACTTACAGCCAGTAATATACATCTTATGGGTTCTCAGCCTTATGAAGTTTTAAAGAAACATCTGTCTACTGCAAAAGCTTTCATTTTTGCCGCGGAGGAAGACTTTGGCATAGCTCCAATAGAAGCTCAAGCTTGCGGAACTCCTGTAATTGCCTTTGGAAAAGGAGGAGCATTGGAAACCATTAATGGTGTTGAGTCAGAGACGCCCACTGGAGTTTTTTTTAATAAGCAAACTACTGAGTCCTTATCTGAAGCTATTACAAAATTTGAAAGTTTGAGTAATAAAATAATAACAAAAGAGGCATGTAGGAAAAATGCTGAAAGATTCTCTAATGAAGAATTTAAGAATCAATTTAGTGAAATTATTAAAAATTTAATTGAATAATCGAATAATTAAATTAGGATAGAGTTATGACATTAACAAAAAAAGAGTTAATTGAAAATATTGTAGATATTGCTTTAAATTCAACAAGAGATAAGAACTTATTAGGCAATATTGACAATAAACTTGGAGCAAGTCGTTATTGTGAAGACTGTAAGTTAGTCACCAAAAATCTTTCGAAAAACTCCAAAATACTTGACTTGGGCTGCGGAGTGGGTCACATGTCCTATATTTTGTATCATCAAGGTTTCAAAAATATTACAGCAAGCGAGATTTTTGATAAAGAACCTTTATTTTTAGAATATTTAAAAAAAGAAGAAGGGGTAGCAATTAACTATATAAAAGCCGATATCCTTAAAGAGAATAATTTTAATGAAGAAAAGTTTGATGCGATATTATTATGCGGTGTTTTAGAGCATGTACCGGATATGAGAAAGTTTTTAAAAGAATGTTTTAATCTTTTAGTACCTGGTGGAAAATTATTTATTCAACAGTTTCCAAATAAGTCGTCTTTGTTTGAAAAAATTAATGATCTTAGAGGAAAATCTAGCCATGATATTAGACTTAGCAAATATGAGTTGAGTTTACTTTTAAAATTTTCTGAATATAAAGTTGAACATTGTTCTTATCACCAATTTCTTCCATATGCCCTTAACGGCTTTCCAAAGAATTTAAGAAATTTATACTATCGGCTGGCTTTTTTTATTAGATCACTAGATAAGATATTATTTAAAACACCTATAGTACGAATTGGTTCAACATCTATACAGTGCATTGGAAGCAAATCTACTAGTTGTAAAAGTTAATAGATAAATTGAATAAAATTTCAATCAAAAATAACGAGCCCGAGATAGCTTTTCCATATAAAGCTCCTACAGATGAAATTAAACAAAAGTACAACCATATCTTTAAGATTCAAGGAAGTTTAAAGCCACGTTTTTTTAAAGTTTTCTTTGATAAGCTTGTAGCTTGCTTTTTTCTTGTAATCACAATTCCAATTTTATTTTTTTTGAAGATAGCATACTTAATTGAAGGAATTTTTATAAATGAAAACAAAGGACCCCTATTTTTTTACTACTGGGGCGTAAGTGGAGGCAAAAAAATTAAGAAATGGAAGCTTCGTATTATTAAAACTAAGTATATTGATGATGAAAGAGCTTCTAATCATGAATGGATTGCATATTCGGCTGAATGGTCTCCAGAAACAAGAACTATTGTTGGTGCATTTATTAAGAAATGGTATTTAGATGAATTACCTCAGTTTTGGAGTGTATTAATCGGAGATATGAGCATTGTTGGTCCTCGTCCATTATCTGTTCTTCACTACGAGAGAGATATTAAACAAGGTAATGTAAGTCGGTTTTTATTGAAAGGTGGTCTTCTTGGCTTAGGACATATTAATAAAGGTACATCAGAAATGGGAAATTCACTTTATGAATATGAGTACATCGATCAATACATTAAAAGATCATCAATAGGAATTTTAAAACTTGATTTGTGGATAATTTGGAAAGGATTCTTGCTTATAATTAAAGGAGGAGGTCACTAAATCATAATATTCTGGTGATCATGTAATGTCTTCTATGTATATAATGTATTTTTTAATTAACTAAATATTTATGATTTCATTTATTAATGCTTCTAATGAAGCACCTTATCAGGAATTTAAAAAAAAATATGAAGAAGCAATGTCTAAAGGACAACCTTATATTGAGGCCATCTCAATATCGTCATATTGTAGTAAAAAAAAAGAAGTTGATTCAAGATTTGTCAATCTTAAATTTTTAGATAAAGAAAAATTTATTTTCTTTTCTAATTATGAATCACCAAAAGCTTCTCAATTTGAATTACATGATCAAATTTCAGCATTAATACATTGGTCAAAAACAAATACTCAAGTAAGAATGAAAGCAAAAGTAAAAAAAATAAGTAAACAATATTCTAAAAGTTATTTTAAAAACCGATCACCAAAAAAAAATGCACTCTCCATAAGTTCTGATCAATCAAAAAAAATAAAATCCTATAACGACGTAGTAAATAATTACAAAAAAGTCCTGGTTTCTCAAGACTTAGAAAAATGTCCGAATTATTGGGGTGGTTTTAGTTTTGTACCGTATTATTTTGAGTTTTGGGCAGGTAACTACAACAGGATAAACAAAAGAAAAGTTTATGAAAAAAAGAATGATGAATGGGGCTCTTATTTTCTTCAACCATGACCGTTAAAAGTGAAAATTATTTGCCAAAATCAATAATTAGTTTAAAATCTTCAAAATATGCATGATCTTCAATTTCATTTTTTGTTCAAATAATCGTTGAATATATTCTCACATTGCATATTTCTTAATTATTAATGACACAAAGGTAGAAAACTATAAATACTCGTAAAAAAAACAGCACTCCAATTAATGAAAAAATAACAGCCTCAGAGGTAATGTTAATTGGTGCTGATGGGGAAAAATT